>Ga0209721_1002528_pt1 | contig 11304 bp, 11 predicted proteins | sample TshhotsprinmetaG_FD_184139 | JGI IMG/M metagenome (GOLD analysis project Ga0209721, IMG submission 184139) | Hot spring microbial communities from South Africa to study Microbial Dark Matter (Phase II) - Tshipise hot spring metaG (SPAdes)... | ecosystem: Environmental > Aquatic > Thermal springs... | reverse complement strand
CTACTGACAGGATGAGGATGGATACTAAAAAAATAAGTCTTTTCATGTTTCCCCCTTATATAGAGAATTTAATGCTGTAAAACAGCAATTTTTATTCTATAACAAATACAACATTTTTAAAACTTTTATATTTCACCGAAAATCGGCGATACAAAGCTGCCATTGCAACCCAGAGCGATTTCCTAAAATCATGTTAATTGCCAAAAACTGCTATCATCACCCCTGCAGCAACCGCCGTACCAATAACTCCAGCAACATTGGGACCCATAGCGTGCATGATTAAGAAATTCCCTGAATCTGCTTCAAGCCCCAGTTTATTTGAAACCCGAGCAGCCATGGGAACTGCAGACACACCTGCAGAACCGATAAGAGGATTGATTTTATCCTTCATAAAACGGTTCATGACTTTAGCAACAATAACCCCTGAAGCTGAGCCGAAGCTGAAGGCAACCAAACCCAGAACAACAATCCCAAGCGTTTCAGGCTGGATGAATTTGTAAGCCACCATCTGAGTGCCGACGCCTAAACCGAGAAAAATTGTAACTATATTAAGTAGTTCATTCTGCATAGTTTTGCTAAGTCTTTCTACAACACCAATTTCGCGGACGAAATTGCCGAAGGCGATGCTTCCGATCAGCGGAGCTGCTGTTGGCAGAAGCAGAAATGTAATGGTAAGCAGCAGCATCGGAAAGACGATTTTTTCTGTCTTACTGACCGGGCGAAGCTGTTTCATCCTGATTTTGCGCTCTTCAGGGGTTGTTAATGCCCGCATAATAGGCGGCTGGATGAGAGGCACCAGCGCCATATAAGAGTATGCTGCAACGGCAACTGAACCCATCAGGTCAGGAGCAAGTTTGGAGGTAAGGTAGATGGTAGTAGGTCCATCTGCCCCGCCAATAATAGAGATTGCGCATGCCTCCTTTAACGTATATGAAATGCCCGGCACTGCATTCAAGGTAATAGCTCCAATAAGCGTCCCAAAAATGCCAAATTGTGCCGCAGCACCAAGCAGAGCCATTTTTGGATTTGCAATAAGGGGACCAAAGTCGGTCAGCGCACCGACACCCATAAATATGATAAGTGGAAAAAGCTCATTTTTAATCCCAAAATCGAAAATAATCTTTAAAAAACCCCCTTCGCCTCCCATGCCTGCATATGGGATATTTACCAGCGCTGTTGCTATGCCTATCGGCACTAAAAGAAGGGGCTCAAATTTTTTTGCTACTCCGAGATAGAGCAGAATTCCACCTATCACAAGCATCATGAGTTTATGCCAGCCATAAACCGTTACATCCTCTCCCCGATATTTCACCTCTTCTTTTTCAAAGACAAACCCGTATATACCTGAAGTCTTGATAATGTTTTCAAGAAATCGCTCAACTGATACATCTTCATTGGCATGTTGAGACGGCGATGCGGAATAGGGCGCTTGCGAGGTTTGCTGCGAGGCGAGGAGCGAACCGTCATTCACGCCCAGCAATAGAGTTAATGCAACGATGAGCATCATAGATATATGAATCACCTTAATTTTGTTCATTCCTCTAAGCCTCTTGAAACATCCTTAACGTATTTTTGCTAGTACTTGCCCTGCTTCAACGCCTGCACCTGGTTCAACCAGATAGGTTATTATCCCTGCTACCTTGGTTTTTATTTCGAGTTCCATCTTCATAGACTCCATGACGAGTATAGTTTCGTCATCTTCAACCTTGTCTCCGCTATTCTTTAACAGCCTCAATATTACCCCTGACACAGGCGCTTCGACCTGAGTTCCCGTTATGGGCAATTCAGCAACCGCCGCTGATAGCTTTGCTGCAGGTGCTGCTGGGGCTATATTAACGGTTCCTTCTTCACGGACAGTGACCCAGTAGTCTTTCTTATCAACATTTACTACATAAACTGTTGGTAGCGGAGGCGGTTGGGGCGCTGCAACTGACTCTGGTTTTCCTATGAGCTGATCGAATGATACCGTCCCTTTATGGCGGGTTTCAAAGAATTTAATCGCCACCTGCGGAAACATTGCGTATGTAAGCACGTCATCAATATTCACAGACCTTGCGCCCAGCTTCTGTTTCAGTTCTTCTTCTATCTGGTTCAGTTCGTTTGGAATAAGGTCTGCCGGACGGCAATCGATGGGTTTATCCATGTTAAGAATCTCTAACGACCTCTCAACCAACTCGGGATCGGGCGGAACAGGTGTTCGCCCATATTTACCAACAAGGAGATTCATAGATTCGGCTGTGAGGCGCTTGTAGCGACCGAGGAGCACATTCAAAACCGCCTGACTACCTACAATTTGGGATGTAGGCGTAACAAGAGGAGGATAACCAAAGTCCTTCTGTACTCGTGCATTTTCCTCTAAAACCTCTGAGATACGATGATAGGCTTTCTGCTCTCTTAACTGGCTTTCGAGATTGGAGAGCATGCCGCCGGGAATCTGAGCTGCCAACAAACGGGCATCAGCTCCCAAGAAGGAACTTTCGAATTTCTTGTATTTCGGGCGGATATTACGGAAGTAATCTGCTATTTCCAGCAGCAGCTTCATATCGAGCTCTGTATCGAATTCGGTTCCACGGAAGATTTCAACGATGGATTCTGTTGGAGAATGGCTTGTTCCCATCGACATTGAAGAGATAACTGTATCCAGAACATCAGCTCCAGCCTCTGCCGCCTTGACAAGAGTCGCTACGGACATTCCAGTTGTAGCGTGAGAATGAATATGAATGGGAAGTTTTACCTCTTTTTTGATAGCTTTGACCAGATTATATGCATCATAAGGCCTTAACAAAGAAGCCATATCTTTGATACAGATGCTATCAGCGTCCATATCAGCAAATTCCTTTGCGAGGGCAACATAACCATCAATCGTATGAACAGGGGATACAGCATAACAGATAGCAGCCTGAGCATGTTTGCCCATCTTTTTTACTGCTTTCATCGGAACCATCAGATTACGGGGGTCATTCAGCGCATCGAAGATGCGAAATACATCTACGCCGTTTATCGCCATTCGCTCGACGCATTTTTCGACAACGTCATCGGCATAATTGCGGTAGCCAAGAATGGACTGCCCTCTTAAGAGCATCTGCTGAGGGGTCTTTGGCATCGCCTTTTTCAGGGAACGAATCCTTTCCCACGGGTCTTCGTTAAGAAAGCGGATACAGGTGTCAAAAGTCGCTCCGCCCCACGACTCAATAGACCAGTAGCCGACACGATCGAGCTTTTTGGCAATCGGGAGCATATCGCTCGTCAACATCCGAGTTGCAAAAAGAGACTGATGCGCATCCCTCAGAACGAGCTCACTGATTTTAATCTTTGCCATTGTGCCTCCTAAGATTTCTTTATCTTCTTATCATTACGATATTTTTTAACCGCTATAGTGATTGCAGCTATCAAAGCGCCATTTTCGGCAGCCTGAACAGACTGCTCAGTAATATTTTTTTGAGTTCAGCTTCCGCTCTATATTTCAGGATTATTTTTGAGCTTAGCTGTATTGCGAGGATGAGCACAGTAAGGAATCCAAATGTTACTGCCATGCCGAGAGTCGTGATGACTGCCGCCTGACCTAAATCATGAACCCATCCCATGTATAATCTCCTGATTTTGATTGAATAAATTTGACCTAAACAGCAGACGCTATTATTGGCCTTTATAATAGATAGTTGGTGATTAATACGGTAGTAAAGGTGAGCAAAAAATATTCCAAAGGATTCAAGAGATAAAAGCACAGAAATATAATGGGTTTTAAATTGGTATAGGATTGAATGGCTATAACTTAAGTTATAGTTTATAACAAAATGAATAATGCGGGAATTGTCATTAGAGGAAAAATATTAGAAAAATTTAATGAAAGCATAGGAGGGGTCAAATCTACATGGGCTGTTGGTCAAATCCTGTCTAATCTTTTTATAGATATGTCAAAATAGAAGCACTCACAGGTGTCTAAAATAATATTCAAGCAGGGATATGAGACGATTTCTTTGCCAAAGAACTACCTTCGTGCATATCTAAGCCTTTGTGAGACTTCATATTAGTTTTCCAATATTGGCAGTTGAGGCTTCCGCTTCGTCTTCAGCCTCTTTGAGGTTAGCCGTGGCTTTGGCTCCAGAAATCGTGTCATACCCCGCTGATTACAAGTATCTAAGAATTTATTTTGGACGGGCATGAAAATGCAGGCAATATAACATTGGACTGATAACAAGGAGCCATTAATATCATAGGGTTGTATTTTAGTCAGAAATCCTCGTGCATATGCTTCATACGTTTGCTTAGGGCTGGCTGTGAGATGCCAAGAAGCCGTGCTGCGGCAGACTGATTTCCCTTCGAACGCTTCATAGCGGTATGGATAAGGAGACGAACAGTTTCTTCAATAGTCGGCAACTCATCAACAGAATCGAATAGCTCGCAAGCAGAAAACATCTTTTTAAGGTTTGATCTGTTAGCCGTTTTATTCAACATGACAAAATGTTCAGGCAAAAGTGTATCTCCGGTGCATCTTGCTATAGCGTCGAATATCATTGACCTTAACTCACGAACATTGCCAGGAAAATCATAAACATCAAGCAAAGGCAGTATCTTGGGGCTAATTCGCGGCTTTGATTTTAAAATATCTTTACAAGCTTCATCAATAAAGTGATCAAATAGGGCTAATATATCTTCACGCCGGTCCCTTAATGCTGGAATATGTACATGATGTGATTTGAGGCGATAATAAAGGTCCTTCCTGAACTTTCCGTCTGCAAGCTTATTTTCAAGATTCTGGTGAGTTGATGCTACAACGCGTGCCCGCAACCTTTTAGGCTGGTCGCTGCCAAGGGGATAGTAATCCCCTTCCTGCAACAGCTGCAATAGCTTCACCTGTGATAACATGCTCAAATCTCCGATCTCATCAAAAAAAAGCGTTCCTCCCGAAGCCTTTTCGATTAGACCGCTCCTTGCCGTATCAGCTCCTGTAAATGCACCCTTTACATGCCCAAAAAGTGTGTCGGCAAACATGGTATCATCGAGACCGCCTACATTCACTGCAACAAACTCTCCGGAACAGCGGCTTAATTTGTGGAGAGCTTGAGCTATAAGCCCTTTTCCCACTCCACTCTCCCCAGTGATAAGGACTGGCTGGGAACTTTTAGCAATAGCCTCAAGATAGCGAAATATGGAATGCATCGAATGACTTGCAGTTATGATACCGCTAAAGGAGTCAGGGGCAAGAAGTTCGTCAGAAAAGAAACTCTGGCTGATAGCCTTGTTTTCACGCTGCATCTCTACAATACGTATAGCGTGCAGAATGATATTTATAATTCGTTCTTCTTCGGCAGTTTTAACAATGTAGTCAAAAGCTCCCCGCTTCATACACCTGACGGCTGTTTCTATCTGATTCATCCCGCTCACAATTATCACCATTACTTCGGGGTATTGCTCAGTAATGGACTTAAGCACTGTTTCCCCCGAAAGATACGGCATTGTGAGATCAAGCAGGACGACGCCAATATCATGCTTTTTTAAAAGTTCTATTACCTCTCTGCTGTCCTGACAGGTGATAACATTGGAAATATCTGCCAATCTCGCCAGAGATATACGCAGGGAACGAAGCCATGCCTGTTCATCATCAACTATAAGGATACCAAAGGCAGGATAGAGAGTTTCTTTCATGATTCCTTCTCCATTGATGGAAGCCTTATTATTACAGTAGTTCCTTCACCAGGAGCTGATTCAAAATGCAAGCTTCCTCCATGTTCACGAATTATACCGTCTGAAATAGCGAGACCAAGCCCTGTTCCCCCTGTTTCACGCTTTGTGGTGAAAAAGGGATCGGTAAGGTGCTGCATATGTTCATGCGGTATACCTATACCCTCATCACAGACTTGAATAACTACTGATTTTGAGTACTGTTCATAAAAGGTAGATACGAAAATGCCCTTACTTGTATCCTGAAGTGCCTGAGCAGCATTTAAAATAATGTTCACAACTACCTGTTCAAGTCGCTGTGCGTTCCCTTTTACTGGAGGAAGTTCACTGCTAAGGCTCGACTTAAAATTATGTGTAGCCTTTTTAAGAGTATTTTCTATAAGACGTATAGAAGTTCGCACCACAGTGTTAATATTAACCTCTTCATCATATTTTACATCACTTCGCCGTGAAAAGTGCTTCAAGTCATCTACAATGTGCTTAATTCTTTTTGCAGCCTCATGCATTTCATCAATCATCAGCGGCATTTCGTGCCGCATCTGTGAGTAAGGAATGCCACCCATAATAAAGTCGCCATTTTTTTCATAATAATCTTCGAGTATCTTCTTTATATCCGCATTTGCCCTTGAAACAGTAGGAAGATTCAGAAGTATGAGACCAGTGGGATAGTTAATCTCATGAGCCATTCCTGAGACAAGAATTCCAAGGGTTGCCATCTTATCTGCCTGCATGAGTTGCTGTTGCTGACGCTTCAATTCCTCAACCGCTTGTTTCCGCTGTTCCACTTCGTGCTGAAGGTCAGCGGTCCTAATTGCCACAAGCCGCTTAAGAGAACGAGACCATACTAATAACAGGACAAGTCCTGAAACAAGTAAAATCACGGCATAAGGCCCATAATCGGTAATTAAAGGATGTATTTCGTATGCAGGAAACCATTTATCTTGGAGTGCCCTGTATCTCCCTGTCCGCCTCATCTGCTCCATACCCTCGTTGAAAAGGGCTAACACTGTATGGTTTCCTTTTTTAACAGCATAACAGTATTTTTTTGTCTCGACTCCTTTGACAACAGTTTTTATATTTTTTATCTTAAGATTAGAGATAATGTGGTTAGCGGGCATGGTCGCAAGAACAGCATAATCGTATTTTCCAGTTGAGAGCAGTTTTACGGCATCAGCTATAGTACGCATAGGAATAATGTTGCTCTGAATGCCGGCATGGATGAAATAGTCGTGCATGATGCCCCGACCCAGCAGTATTACATCTTTGCCCTTTAGTTCGTCAAGGGAATGGACAGGACGAGCCTTTTCATAAGCAAAAATAGAATGAGAAACAAATGAGTGGGGTGGTGAAAAATCGAGAATCTTTTCACGCTCTTCACTATAAGAGATACCTTGTAAAATATCAACTTCACCTGTTTCAAGAGCTTTACGCATATCCGCCCATGATTCCCCAAGTTTGATAATGACTTCAAATCCCTGTTCCTCTGCTATTGCGCGGGTCAGTTCAACTAAAAAACCTGCCGGATTTCCGTCCTTGTCAAGGAACTCATAGGGGGGATAGGCGCTGTTTCCGCCGACAATAATTACCTTTTTGGCTACTAACTCATATTGCGCAGAACCTGACATTTGTGGAGCGAAAAAGAATATTAAAAAAATTGTCAACGAAAGGTATAAACTTATAGAGTTTTTCATAAAAAGGTAGAATTCAGGTTGCTGAAACCACTTTTTTTAGGACTGTGCAACTGTTCTGGAATCAAGACTGTACCCCAAAAAACATTAAAAGATGCCTCCCGGAAAAATATTCTTGTTAAATAAATTATGCTTTTAAATGATTTTTCTACCAGTTGAGCAATAATTGGAGAAACAGGTGAATCAACTTTCATATCTAATATTTTAACAAATGAAACCTTCATGCTGGAATCAATGTCGCAAAAACACCTAATTTATTTTACTTTATCATATCAAACTCTACGATAGAACCGCAGAGCCCTTCATAATCAGCAAATCAGATGGGAAAGGCGTGTGAAGGATTTTTCTGACAAGGGGAATAGTTTTTCGCTCCTTACAGGAAGACATCCTTACCTTCCTGTAAGGTCACCATCAAGCCTCACCATCGTGGTGAGTCCTTTGTGATGGTGAAAGCCCCTCAAAGCCATTCCCATTGTCATTGCGAGCGGAGCGAAGCAATCTCGCCTTTTTTGATGAGATTGTCACGAACCCTTCGGGTTCTCCCAATGAGCTGTAAATCCATAGGCTATAATCCTATCGCTATTTTTGGGAGATATAAATATGGTGTAAATAAAAATCATTTCTGTTTATAATATAAAAATGAAGGGTGATTATTCTAGTATATTGAAAGAAATTAATCTGAAGGTAACCCCTAAGAGGCTTGCTATTTTAGAGATTCTCGCAGAAAGCCTTTGCTGCATGACCCCTGATGAGATATGGAGAAAACTGAAAGAGAGATTCAACAAAGTCGGTCTGCCAACTGTCTATAAAAACCTTGAAGAACTCTCTGAATGCGGCGTTCTATCAAGCGTAATACATCCAGACCGGAAGAGTTATTACTATTTCTGCCGCAACAAGCTTAATCATTGCCATTTTGTTTGCCTTTCCTGCCATAATGTTGAAGATATAACTTCCTCAAAGATTGCATCCCTTCAGAAGAATATTGAAAGACTTCTTGCTGGCAAGTTGCTGTCGCATATACTCCAGCTTAATGGTTTATGCAAAAATTGTCTTAAAAATCATGGTCAGAAAAGTCTAAAAAGGAGTAAATATGGGCATAACAGAAAGATTAGTTAAGATAGTCTTCTTAATACTCAGTGTTTTGATATTCTTGACGGCTTGTGAAAAAAAGGATATTAAGACTACAAAGGAAGCTAAAAAGCTAAGCGTTATAACAAGCCTTTTCCCCGTGTATGATTTTGCCAAAGAAATCGCAAAAGACAAGGCTTCTGTCATATTGCTTCTTCCTCCTGGGATTGAGCCTCATAGCTTTGAGCCAAAACCAGCTGACATAGTTTCTCTTAGCAATGCTGATATTTTTATTTATACAAATAAATACATGGAACCGTGGACAGATGATATCTTAAAAGGGATTAACAATCAAAACCTGATAGTTGTTAATACGAGTAAAGGCATTAAACTTGCGAAGCAAAAAAACGGACATTCTCATCATGGCAAAAAAAATAAACACGAACATCTTGACCCGCATATATGGCTTGATTTTTCAAATGCCATCGTTATGATAGACAACATTACTGAAGGTCTTATCAAAAAAGACCCTTCAAATTCAGGATTTTATAAGCAAAATGCTGAAGTTTTTAAAAAGAGAATCATTGAACTTGATGAAAAATTTAAAAAATCCCTTGACACCTGCGAAAAAAGAATCTTTATAAGCGGTGGTCATTTTAGTTTTGGATATCTTGCTGATAGGTATGGACTCAAATACATATCTGCCTTTGAGGGATTTTCCCCTGATGCTGAACCTTCAGCAAGGCAGATATCTAAAATAATTAAAACCATGAAAGAACACGGCTTAAAGCACATTTTTTACGAGGAATTGATAACGCCCCGCATAGCAGAAACCGTCCAGAGGGAGACAGGTGCCAGTCTTCTGCTGCTTCATGCTGCTCATAATATATCAAAAAACGAACTTGCCAAGGGTGAGACATTCATGTCTTTAATGGAAAAAAATCTTCAAAATCTAATTACAGGGCTTCAATGTCAGCAGAAATAATCATCGCAAATGATGTTACAGTCAGATACAACTCCATAGATGTCCTTAGTAATCTGAGTTTTACGATTAAAGCCGGCGATTATATAGGGCTTGTAGGACCTAATGGTTCTGGTAAATCTACTCTAATAAGAACAATATTAGGATTTCTAAAACCCCTAAAGGGGGATATCTATGTTTTTGGGGAAAATTCCACTGAGCTTACAAACTGGGATAAAATTGGTTATTTGCCTCAAAAAATGAGTTTTTTCAATCCTAATTTTCCATCTAATGTTGAAGAGATAGTCGCCCTTGGACTTTTGTCGAAAAAAAACTTCCCCAAAAAAATAAACAGACAGGACAGGGAGGCGATAGATAAGGCATTAGAACTTCTTAACATCTATGATATCAGAAAAAAATTAATAGGTGACCTCTCACGTGGGCAGCAGCAGAGGGTTTTAGTAGCAAGAACCATTGTTAATGAACCTGAATTACTTATCCTTGACGAACCAACTACCGCATTAGACCCTGAGATGAGAGAGCATTTCTTTGCAATGATGGAAGAATTCAATTCGCTCAAAGGTGCTACAATCATTCTGGTGACACACGACATAGGAAGCATAGGCAGATACGCCTTTAAATTGATGTATCTTGATAAACGTATTATCTTTTATGGAACCTTTGATGAATTCTGCAAATCCGAAAAGATGACAACATATTTTAGCGCCTCATCTCAGCACATAATATGCCACAAACATGATTAACCGTTAATTATGGAAGTTATCGAATTTTTAAGCTATGAATTTATTCAAAGGGCGCTGATAGCAGGCTCTTTCATTGCACTTGCCTGCTCGTTATTAGGCGTTCAGCTCGTCCTTCGGAGACTTTCACTCATAGGCGATGGACTGTCTCATGTCACCTTCGGCGGTGTGGCATTAGGGCTCGTTTTTGGTGTTTATCCTATATATATAGCGATTCCTTTTGTAATCATTTGTTCATTAGGGATTCTCCAATTGATAGACCGGGCAAAGATTTATGGCGATGCGGCAATAGGAATAGTTTCATCCATAGGGATCGCCATAGGAATTTTACTAGCGAGCCTTGCAGGCGGCTTCAATATAGATTTGTTCAGCTTTCTTTTTGGGAATATATTAGCTATAAGCAAGACAGAGGTAATTATCTCAATAGCCCTCTCGGCTGTCGTGCTTGGGGCAATATTGATTTATTATTATGAGATATTCTCGATCACCTTTGATGAGGAATTTGCAAAGGCATCGGGTATAAATACAAAGAGGATAAACTCGATAATCGTCGTTCTTACGGCTGTAACGGTTGTGCTTACAATGAAGGTTGTGGGGATAATGCTGACATCAGCACTCTTAATCCTGCCTGCGGTAAGCGCTTTTCAGATAGCAAAGGGTTTCAAAAATTCGCTTTTGATTTCATCCGTAATTGCCATGCTATCTGTAATTTCAGGAATTTTTTTATCATTTGTTCTAAATCTGCCCACTGGCGCCTGCATAGTTGTTATCAATTTTCTTTGTCTGTGCATGATATTTTTATTTAAAAAAATCAGCCAAAAATAATAGAAAATAATAGAGAAAATAATAGGAGAAAATAATAGGGTCAGGAGAAAATAATAGGGTCAGGTCTTTACTTTTGATTTTCTTTGGCTAAAGCCAATAATACAAGGCCATAGCCAGCCTCGAGCTTACATTAGAAAGTCAATAGTCAAGTCTGACCCCCTAGGTCCTTTACATCAGAGATGGTGCATAGAGACTGCATCCTAACTGTCTTAAACCATCTCTCTATCTTTCCCCTTCCTTCTGGCTGATAGGGTTTTGAATGTATGAGGGCAATGCCTAAGGATGCACAGGCAAAGCTCAGCTGATGAGACCTGAATGT
>Ga0209721_1002523_pt1 | contig 11333 bp, 7 predicted proteins | sample TshhotsprinmetaG_FD_184139 | JGI IMG/M metagenome (GOLD analysis project Ga0209721, IMG submission 184139) | Hot spring microbial communities from South Africa to study Microbial Dark Matter (Phase II) - Tshipise hot spring metaG (SPAdes)... | ecosystem: Environmental > Aquatic > Thermal springs... | reverse complement strand
GGCCTCCGAAGCCGAAGGTCGTGGGTTCGATCCCCGCCAGCCGCGCCACATCAAACGTGTTTCCAGCCCGCCGGCATGCGCTTTTTTCCGCGGTGTCGCTGGTTGCCAATCGACCGGGCTGCCGCGCGTGCGCGCCGCGCCGGGGTAGGGCGATTCGGTCCTTGTGTGTCAGGACCGGCGTGTCGGTCGTGGCCTGTAAAAGTTCCATGGGATTGGAGAGGTAGGCAGTGCCGCACACCGGGTGCTGGCACTGGGCCTGCCACAGCGCCTGCTGTCTGGAACGATGGCGGTCTTCCCGCGTTCGTTCCACAGAGGGACGCCGTTGACGGGAAAGTGACGCGCTTCGAAGCCGTAGAACCCGGCCGTGGTGTGCAGCCTCTGGGGGGATGGCATGATCGGCGCGTGGCGCTTGGCTGGGTGGGCAACGGTCCCGGGAAGGCGGCCCCGGTACCCACCGCAGAGCAGGTGCTGCACGCCAGCGCGAAACGCGGCACAATGGATCGCAGGAGACAACGCAACGGGCCGTTTGCGTTCCCGGCGGGCGCAACGGCGAGGAGCCGGCGACCATGATCGACGACCTGCGGGACGGCAACCATGCCGACAAGCCTTGTCATTTGCGCACGCTGGCCGATGTAGCGCGGGTGGCGCTGCAGCTGCGGCGCGAGCCGGCGGCTGCGCTGCGGCAGGTGGGGCGTGACCTGGACGTGCTGCTGGAGCGCGCGCAGGCCGACTTGCGACAGGTGCTGGCGCTGGCCCATGCCGGCGAACTGGTGGGGGTGCCACCCAATCTGGCGCGCTGGCCAGCAGACGAGGCGTTGGCCTACATCGAGCAGCATCTCGATCTGCTGGTCAAGGTAAACCGGGGCGAAGCGCACCTGCGTGCGCTGCAACAGCGTCGCCCCGAGCTGTACGCGCGCGCCGCGGTGTGGCTGGAGGTGGCGCGGCACCACTACGAACGTTCTCACCCGGACGGTGCTGATCCTGCCGAGCGGAGGTGAGTGCGGGGTCGGGGGGCTTGTTTGTCGGAAGCCGGGGTGCTTGGTTGGGCGTGCGTTGCGTCGGTCTTCGCGACAGCGTGGTACACCGCCATGACCGCATGCTATGAGGTGAAGGCACGCCCATGGGTGCGACGGCAATGGGCCCGATGAGGTACATCGCGCCTCCATCGAGACTGCGGACGCCCTCATCGCGGCTGTGGCAACGGCCGATGAATTGATCGTGGCAACACGTGATGCAAGTCCTGTGGAAGTGGCTGGGCTGGCCGTTGTCAACCCTGGGGAGGAGCGGTAGAGTTTGTTGAGGGGGGCACATACCCGCCACGGCAACCTCTTCGACGGGTACACGTTCGCTGCGCAACTGCAGCAGGCCACGAGTGAACGCGCTGTCGCGGGACGCTGCTTGCGTCCGGTTTGCCCGGCCGTGGCCGCGTGCCACGGATGCCGTCGGGCGTCACACATTGAGCAGGAGATAGCGCCGCTCCCATGGGCTGACGACGTCGAAGTACTCGCGGTATTCGGCATCCTTGATGGCGGCGTAGGTGCGCAAGAAGTGCTCGCCGAACAGCTCCGCCAAAGGGGTGCAGGCCAGCAGCCGGTCGATCGCATCGTCCAGGTGGCGCGGCAGCTGGTGGGGCTGTTCGTAGGCGCTGCCAGCCAACGGTTCGGTGGGCTGCAGGCGCTCGCGTATGCCCAGTAGCCCGCAGGCCAGGCTGGCGGCGATGGCTAGGTAGGGGTTGACGTCCACGCCGGCCAAGCGATTTTCGACGCGCCGCTGTTCGGGGCTGGACTGGGGCACGCGCAGCCCGCAGGTGCGGTTGTCGTAACCCCAGCTTAGGTTGATGGGTGCGGAGGTGTAGCGCGACAGGCGCCGGTAGCTGTTGACGTATGGCGCGAAGAATGCCATGGCAGCCGGCAGATAGGTTTGCAGCCCGCCGATGAAATGGAAGAACGCGGGCGAGGGCTGGCCATCGGGCATGCTGAAGATGTTGCGGCCGCTGCCGGCGTCGAGCACGCTTTGGTGGATGTGCATGGCGCTGCCCGGCTGACCCTGCATGGGTTTGGCCATGAAAGTGGCGTACATGCCATGCCGAATGGCGGCCTCGCGCACGGTGCGCTTGAAGAGAAATACCTGGTCGGCCAGCGCCAGCGGCTCGCCGTGGTCCAGGTTGATTTCCATTTGCGCGGTGCCCATTTCGTGGATGAGGGTGTCGAGCTGCAGGCCCTGTGCCTCGCACCAATCGTAAATCACATCAAAAATGTCGTCGTACTCGTTGACGGCGTCGATGGAGAAGCTCTGCATGCCGGCTTCGGTGCGCTGGGTGCGCCCGATCGGGGGCTTGAGCGGAATGTCCTCATCCGGCTCAATCTGCACCAGGTAGAACTCCATTTCGGGCGCGACGATGGGGCGCAGGCCGTCGCGTTCGTACTGCGCCAGGATGCGGCGCAGCACGTTGCGTGGGGACAGTTCCACCGGCGTGCCATCGAAGCGCTGGCAGTCGTGAATGATCTGGGCGGTGGGCTCCTTGGCCCAAGGCACCCGGCGCAGCGTCGAGGCATCGGGTACCAGGTGCATGTCGGGGTCGGCCACAGGCACGTAGTCCTGCTCGGGGTAGGCACCGGTGACCGTCATCTCCAGCACCGCAATCGGCAGCCGCAGGCCCTGCGCCGGGTCGTACTTGTGGCGCGGCACGATCTTGCCGCGCGCTTGCCCGGCCATATCGGGGATGAGGCATTCGATTTCGGTGATGTGGTGTTGGTCAAGCCAATGACGGATGGCGTCCGGTGAAGCAACCATGGGAAGGCGGTTGTTGCGGTTGGGGGGGATGCGGGAAGCGGCCCGGCGGTCGCTGGGGCCACGGCTGGTGGCGACGTGCCACAGCACGCCGGTGCGTACAGTATGCGCCCATTGCGGCAGCGCCGCGGTGCCGGCCGCGCCTGAAAACGGGGCGCCAATTGCAGGGTCAAGGGCCCGCGGGCGGGGGCCATGCCGTCGGTTGCTGACTCGGTGCGGCAGCGGGTGGTGCCGCACCCGCCGCGGGGTTTGGTGCGAAGGGGATGCCGACGAACGTCATGTCGCGGCGTGGTGGGGGCGGGTGTCGCGGTGTCGGCCACCGGGGCTCTGCGACAATGGCCCCTCATTGCGGCAGGCGGTGGTCACGGGCGGGTCGCCTGCCCCTTCGCGCTCGCCATGCGCCCGTTGCCCAGGAGTCCTGCGTTCATGATCGGACTGTCCGATATCGAGGCCGCCGCCGCCCGCCTGGCCGGGCAGGTGTTGGAGACCCCTTGCCTGGAGTCGCGCACCCTGTCTCAAATCACCGGCGCTCAGATTTTTCTGAAGTTCGAAAACCTGCAGTACACCGCTTCCTTCAAGGAGCGCGGCGCCTGCAACAAGCTGACCCAGTTGGCACCCGAGGAGCGCGCGCGCGGCGTCATCGCCATGTCGGCGGGCAACCACGCGCAGGGGGTGGCTTATCATGCGCAGCGTCTGGGCCTGCGCGCGGTCATCGTGATGCCGCGCTTTACGCCGGGCGTCAAGGTCGAGCGCACGCGCGCCTTCGGCGCCGAGGTGGTGCTACACGGCGACACGTTGGAGGCGGCACGTGCCCATGCCCGCGCGCTGGCGGCCGAACAGGGCCTGACGTTTGTGCACCCTTATGACGATGACGCCATCATCGCCGGGCAAGGCACGGTGGGGCTGGAGATGCTGCGTGCCCAGCCCGACCTGGAGGTGCTGGTGGTGGCTGCCGGCGGCGGCGGGCTCATCGGGGGCGTGGCCACCGCGGCCAAGGCGCTCAAGCCCGACATCGAAGTGGTAGGGGTGCAGACGCGGCGTTTTCCCGCGCTGGTCAACGCGCTGACCGGCACCGGGCTGCCGGTGGGCGGCAACACCATTGCCGAAGGTATTGCGGTGGGGGCGCCCGGCGAGCGCACGCTGGCGCTGGCGCGCCGGTACGTGGACGATTGGCTGCTGGTGGATGAGGAAGACATCGAGCAGGCCATCGTGCTGCTGCTGGAAATCGAAAAGACCCTGGTGGAGGGAGCGGGGGCTGCGGGTTTGGCCGCGCTGCTGCGCCACCCGCAGCGCTTTGCTGGGCGCAAGGTGGGCCTGATTCTGTGTGGCGGCAACATCGACCCCTTGCTGCTGGCGGCCATTATCGAGCGCGGCATGGTGCGCGCCGGTCGGCTGGCGCGGCTGGTGGTGAGCACGCGCGACCTGCCGGGACAGCTGGCGCGCATCGCCACCATCGTGGCCGAGGCCGGTGCCAATATCGATCAGGTGCAGCACCAGCGCGCCTTCACGCTGCTGGCGGCGCAGAACGTGGACATCGAACTGGTGCTGCAGACGCGCGGGCCGCAGCACGTGGACGACGTGATGCAGGCGCTGCAGCAGGCCGGGTTTGCGGTGTCGCGGCGCTAGCGGCACCGACCGGATACGACGCTGGCGGCAGCCGCGTTGCGGGCTCAGCGGTGTGCCGCCGCAGACGCCGCGCAGGCTTGGCCGCCAGCCGACGGGCGCGGGGTGGCCGGATAGCGGTGCAAGACGAGGTAACGCGGTTGCCGAGTGCCGGTTGATTGCACCAGCGCGTAATCGTGTACCCGCCAAGGGATGGGGGCGAGCTGTGGTGGTGGCCGGGCACCTGCGGCATGCCGTGCCAGCGTCACGTGCGGGCGCAACGGGCGCTGGGGCAGCGACCAATCCAGGGCCATCAGGGCACGCCGCAAACGCCGATGCAATGCGGCCAGCGGCGGCGCGGGGTGGCTACAGCTCAGCACCGCCAGTCCGCGCGCCCAACACTCGGCCGTGTCCAGCGTCCACGTAAACGGCGCAAAGGCCACCGCCAGTCGTTGCGCCACCGTCTGCAGTTGCGCCGCTGGCACGGGGCCCAGAAAGTGCAGGGTGACGTGCCAGTCGTCGCTGTCGTAGCGGCGGGCACCCGCGGGCCAATGCCACAGGGCCGCCGCGTCATCGATGGCACGGCGGGTTGCCGCGTCCGGCCACAGGGCCACGAACAGCCGCAGCGGCGGCTCAGGGGATGCAGCGGGGACGTCGGACCGGTTCATGTGGAGGACAAGCCGAGCAGCGCCTGCAGCGCCCAGGGCGCGTCGCTACACTGCGGCACCATGGAGGTCGGCCGCGATCTGGTGCAGGTGCGCCCCGAGGGGCTGTACTGTGTGCCTGGAGATTTTTACATCGATCCCTGGCGGCCTGTGGCGCGCGCCGTCATCACCCATGCCCACGCCGACCATGCGCGCCGGGGGCACGGGGCGTATCTGGCGCATGGGGCGAGTGCTGCCCTGCTGCGCGCACGGCTGGGGGCAGACATCGCGGTGCAAGCGGTGCGCTACGGTGAAGTGGTGGACTGCCAGGGTGTGCGCGTCTCCCTGCATCCGGCGGGGCACGTGCTGGGCTCGGCCCAAATCCGGCTGGAGCACCGGGGCAAGGTCTGGGTTGTTTCGGGCGACTACAAGGTCGAGGGTGATGCCACCTGTGCGCCGTTTGAGCCAGTGCGCTGCCACACCTTCATCACCGAGTCGACCTTTGGGTTGCCGCTGTACCGCTGGCGGCGCGCGGCTGACGTGTTGGCCGACATCCGCGCCTGGTGGTGCGGCAACGCCGAGGCTGGCCGCGCCAGCGTGTTGTACGCGTATGCGCTGGGTAAGGCGCAGCGCCTGCTGGCGGGGCTGGCGGCGCTGGGCGATGGCCCTGGCCCCATCGTGGTGCATGGGGCGGTGGACGCGGTCAACCGCGCCTACCTCGAAGCGGGCGTGACGCTGCCCCCGACGCGGCGGCTGGATGGCGGTGTGGAGCCGGCGGCGCTGCGGCGCGCGTTGGTGCTGGCGCCCCCGGCGGCGCAGGGTAGCCGCTGGTTGCGGCGCCTGGGGGCGTATGCCGATGCCATGGTCAGCGGCTGGATGCAGCTGCGCGGCGTGCGACGGCGCCGCGGTGTGGATGCGGGGTTTGTGCTGTCCGACCACGCCGACTGGCCGGGATTGCTTGCGGCGATCGCCGCCAGCGGGGCCAGTGACGTGCGCGTCACGCATGGGCAGGTGGCACCGCTGGTGCGCTATCTGTCCGAGCAGGGGCTGCAGGCGCAGGCGCTGGCCACGCGTTTCGATGGCGAAGAGGGCGCGGATGCCGCCGACTCCGATGTGGACGTCAGCGTCGCTATGGACGCGCCCGCGCCACCCGTCGGGGGTGACGGGGCATGAAAGCGTTTGCTGCCTTGTGGCAGGCCCTGGACGCCACCACCTCCACCGCGGCCAAGCAGGCGGCGCTGCAAGACTACTTTCGTGCCGCTGCGCCGGCCGATGCCGCCTGGGCGGTGTATCTGCTGGCGGGCGGCAAGCCGCGGCAGGCAGTGGCGGCCCGTCAGCTGCGCGCACTGGCGTGTGCGGTTGCGGGGTTGCCCGAGTGGCTGTTCGAGGAGTGCTACCAAAGTGCCGGCGACCTGGCCGAGACCATCGCGCTGTTGCTGCCGCCCCCCACCGCGCCGCAAGAGCGCAGCCTGGCCGAGTGGATGGCCGAGGTGCTGGCTTTGCGTGCGCTGCCCCCCGAGGCGCGCGCGGCCGCGCTGCGCGCCCAGTGGGCGGCGCTGCCTGCCGAGCAGCGCTTGCTGCACGGCAAGCTCATCACCGGGGGCTGGCGCGTGGGGGTGTCGCGCCAAAGCGTGGTGCAGGCGCTGGCCGCCGTCGCCGGCCTGCCTGCCACGCTGCTGGCGCAGCGGCTCATGGGCTACACGCGCGCCGATGCGCGTCCCAGCGCCGATGACTACCAAGCACTGCTGGCCGCGCCCAAGTCGGCGCGCACAGGCGGTGACGCCGCAGCAGCCGCATCGCCACTCGACGCTCAGCCTTACCCCTTCTACCTGGCGCATCCTCTGCCCGCTGATGCCGACGCGGCCATGGCCCTGCTGGGCGCGCCCACGGACTGGCTGATCGAGTGGAAGTGGGACGGTATGCGCGCACAGCTGGTGCGCCGCAGCACAGTGGCGCTGTGGACGCGTGGTGAGGAGCTGGTCAGCGACCGCTTTCCCGAACTCGCCGCGCTGGGGCAGCGGCTGCCTGTGGGGACCGTGCTGGACGGGGAAATCGTGATCGTTGCGGGACTGGCCGTGCAGCCGTTTGCCGCGCTGCAGCGGCGCATCGGGCGGCAGCGTCCGACCGCCGCGCTGTTGCGTGCGCTGCCGGCTGCCTTCATCGCCTACGACGTGCTGGAGCAAGACGGCTGTGACGTGCGCGCCGATCCCCAGTGGCGGCGCCGCCAGCGCCTGCAGGCGCTGGTGCAGACCATGGCCGACCCCGCGCTGCGCCTCAGCCCGCTGGTGGCGGTGGAAGCTGCCACCGACTGGGCGGCGCTGGCGGCGCTGCGCGCGCAGGCCCGGGGGCGTGGTGCCGAAGGTCTGATGTTGAAGCAGCGCGACGGCGCCTACGGCGTGGGCCGCACGCGCGCCGCGGGCGTGTGGTGGAAGTGGAAGGCCGATCCCTACACGGTGGACGCGGTGCTGGTGTATGCCCAGAAGGGGCACGGGCGGCGCGCCGGGTTGTTTTCAGACTACACGTTTGCGCTGTGGAGTCATCCGCCCGGTCACCCACAGCGGCAGCTGGTGCCGTTTGCCAAGGCCTACTCGGGTTTGAGCGACGCCGAGATGGCGCGCGTAGACGCCATCATCCGCCGCACCACGCGCGACCACTTCGGGCCGGTGCGCGCGGTGCAGCCGACATTGGTGTTCGAGCTGGGGTTTGAAGGCCTGGCGCGCAGCCCGCGCCACAAAAGCGGCGTGGCGGTGCGCTTTCCGCGCATCCTGCGCTGGCGCACCGACAAACCGGTGGAGGAGGCCGATACCCTGCAGACCCTGCACGCCCTGCTGGGCGCGGCACCGGAGGCGCTGGCATGAGCGAGCGCGCCGCTGGCAGGCCACGATCACTGGCGATGCAGGGGGACAGCCGCGCGGCTGCAGCGTCGGCAGTGCCCGCCGAGGGGGTTGTAGCGACGTGGTTGCGGGCCCAGGGCCTGAGGCCGCTGCCGCTGCAAACGCAAACGTGGCGGGCCATCGCGGCCGGCCGCAGTGGCTTGCTGCACGCGGGCACTGGCAGCGGCAAGACCTACGCCGTCTGGCTAGGGCTGCTGCAGCGCCACGCCGGTGCCGCCGGAGGGGGCCGACCGCGTCTGCTGTGGGTGACGCCGCTGCGCGCGCTGGCCAGCGATACCGCAGCCGCCCTGCAGGCACCGCTGCCCGCGTTGGCTGCCGGCTGGCGGCTGGGGGTGCGCACTGGCGACACCCCAGACGCCGAGCGCGCCGCCCAGCAGCGCCGCTGGCCCGAGGCGCTGGTGACGACGCCCGAGAGCCTGAGCCTGCTGCTGGCGCGTGCCGACGCGCCCACACTGCTGGCAGGGGTCGCGGCGGTGGTGGTGGACGAGTGGCATGCGCTGCTGGACAGCAAGCGCGGCGTGCAGGTGCAGCTGGCGCTGGCGCGCCTGCGCCGCTGGCAGCCCCACTTGCAGGTGTGGGGCCTGTCGGCCACGTTGGCCGACCCGGCGCAGGCGCTGGCCGTGCTGCTGGGGCCGCAGGCGGCGCCCGGCGCTGCGCTGATCGGCGACGAAGGCGCCAAACCGATCATCGTCGATACGCTGCTGCCGCCGCGCGTGGAGCGCTTCCCGTGGGCTGGGCATCTGGGTGCGGCCATGGTGCCGGCCGTGGTGGCGCAGTTGCAGGCGTGCCGCAGTGCGCTCGTGTTCACCAATACCCGCGCGCAAACCGAATGGTGGTACCAGGCGCTGCTGGCCGAGCGGCCCGACTGGGCGGGGCAAATCGCGCTGCATCACGGCTCGTTGGATGCCGACGTGCGGCGCTGGGTGGAACAGGGGCTCAAGCGCGGTGCGCTGCGCGTTGTGGTGTGCACCGCCAGCCTCGATCTGGGGGTGGACTTCGCGCCGGTGCAGCGGGTGCTGCAGGTCGGCTCTCCCAAGGGCGTGGCGCGGCTGCTGCAGCGCGCCGGGCGCAGCGGCCACGCACCGGGCCTGCCGTCGCGCATCACGCTGGTGCCCACGCACGCGCTGGAGTTGGTGGAAGCGGCCGCGGCGCGTGACGCGGTGCAGGCCGGGCAGCTGGAAGCGTGCCAGCCGCTGCGTGCTCCGCTGGACGTGCTGGTGCAGCATCTGGTGACGGTGGCGCTGGGCGGGGGCTTTACCCCCGCGTCCCTGCTGGACGAGGTGCGTAGCACCCATGCCTATGCCGACCTGCCTGAAGACGACTGGCATTGGGCGCTGGACTTCGTGCGCTATGGCGGGGCGGCGCTGCGCGCCTACCCCGAATATCGGCGCGTGCAGCCCGACGCCGATGGCATCTGGCGCGTGCCCGACGCGCGCGTAGCGCGCCGCCACCGCCTCAATATCGGCACCATCGTGGCCGATGCGCAAATCGAGGTGCGCTACCTCAACGGGACGCGGCTGGGCGCGGTGGAGGAGGCGTTTTGTGCGCGCCTGCGTCCGGGCGAGCGCTTTGTGTTCGCTGGGCGCACGCTGGAGCTGGTGCGCCTGCGTGACCTGACCGCCTGGGTGCGCGAGGCGCGCGGTCAGCCGCCACACCTGCCGCGCTGGCAGGGCAGTCGCATGCCCCTGTCCACCGCGCTGGCGCAGGCCGTGTTGGCCCGTCTGGCCGCGGCCGACGCCGGTCGGTTCGAGGGGCCCGAGATGGCGGCTGCGCAGCCGTTGCTGGCGCTGCAGGCGCGCTGGTCACGGCTGCCCACGCCCAGCCGTCTGCTGGCCGAGGTGCTGTATGACCGCGAGGGCTGTCACCTGTTCCTGTATCCCTTTGCCGGGCGCGAGGTACATGCCGCGCTGGCCAGTTGGCTGGCGTGGCGCGCTGCGCAGGCGCAGCCGCGCACGTTGTCGCTGGCGGTCAACGACTATGGGCTGGAACTGCTGAGCCCGCAGGCCATCGACTGGGCCACCGAGCTGCCGCGCTGGCTGCAGGTGCCCGATGAGCCGACGCTGCGTGCGCAAGTGCTGGCCAGCGTCAACGCCACCGAGCTGTCGCAGCGGCGCTTTCGCGAAATCGCGCGCGTGGCGGGACTGCTCATGCCGTCGCATCCTGGCCAGCGGTGCAGCCAGCGCCACCTGCAGGCCAGTTCGACCCTGTTTTGGGAGGTATTCGTGCGCCATGAGCCCGACAATCGGCTGTTGCGTCAGGCGCGCGACGAGGTGCTGGCGCACGAGCTGCAACTGCCGCTGCTGCACGCCACGCTGCAGCGTCTGGCTCGCTTGCCGCTGCACTGCCAGATTCTGCCGCGGCCCACGCCACTGGCGTTTCCGCTGCTGGTGCAGCGACTGCGCGAGCGCCTGTCCAGTGAGACGCTCAGCGCCCGCCTGCAGCGCCTGGTGGCGCGGCTGGAGCGTGCCGCCGACGCGCCGGCCGCCCACCGGCGCGCGCGCAGGCAGCCTGCCGCGGCCAACCCGGGAGCCGACGTATGACTGACGAGTCGCCGCTGCGGGGTGCGCTGCCGGTGCAGGTGCCGGCCTGGGGCGATGCGGGGGTGCTATGGTTGCTGGCGCAGCGCGCCGTCTGGTGGCCAGCGGGATCGACCCTGTTCGTGGCCGACGTGCACTTGGGCAAGGCAGCGGCGTTTCGGGCCGCGGGCGTGCCGGTGCCCGGCGGCACCACGCAGGATAACCTGCAGCGCCTTGGTGCCCTGCTGCAGGCCACCGGGGCGCGGCGGCTGGTGGTGCTGGGCGACTGGCTGCACGCGCGCGCGGCGCGCACGCCTGCCGTGCTGCAGGCCCTGCGCGACTGGCGGGCGGCGCACGCGGCGCTGCAGTGCGTGTTGGTGCGTGGCAACCACGACACGCACGCGGGCGACCCACCGCCTGAGCTGGCCATGGAGGTGGTGGACGAGCCGTGGCCCTTGGGGCCCTGGGTGTGCCACCACGCGCCGCCGCCCGCCTCTGCGGCCGCGCCGGCGCTAGGGGAGTTGCGCAGCGCAAGCCGTTGGTGGGCGGACACAGACCCGCATCCGTTGCCGCCCCCCGCGCCGCCGATGGCCTTGTGTGGGCACACCCATCCGGTGGCGGTGGTGCGCGGCGGCGCGCGCGAGCGCTTGCGGCTGCCGTGCTACGTGCTGACGCCGTCGGCGCTATGGCTGCCGGCCTTTGGCGCCTTTACCGGCGGCCGCGCGGTGGCGTGGCAGTCGGAGCAGCAGCGCTGCGTGCTGGCTGAAGGGGCGGTGTGGCCGGTCGATGTTCGGTGGCCGAAACCGTGGTCGCAGGTCCGCGCAACCGCGAGCATGCAGCCCGCTGCTGATGAGGAGGTGCCCACTCGTGAGGGGTCCTGCCAGGCG
>Ga0209721_1002519_pt1 | contig 11350 bp, 9 predicted proteins | sample TshhotsprinmetaG_FD_184139 | JGI IMG/M metagenome (GOLD analysis project Ga0209721, IMG submission 184139) | Hot spring microbial communities from South Africa to study Microbial Dark Matter (Phase II) - Tshipise hot spring metaG (SPAdes)... | ecosystem: Environmental > Aquatic > Thermal springs... | reverse complement strand
GTGCGAGGAAGTCCGCATTTGGCGGATGTCCGAGCCTGCGACTGTGATGTCATTTCTTTAAATTTCTTTCTTTTGATTGGTGGATGGAATTTGGTAAAATTATAGGAACTGTTCGTAGTGATTTTGAAAGCGGAGCTCAGAATTTATCTCCAAGTTTTTTCTGGGGTTTTTCAAGCTAGGGTATTCATGGTGAATATGTTTCTTGACAGTGCCAGGAGTGATATAGTACAAGTTAATAGTTTGGTCTAGTAAGAACAGGGTTTACATAAGCCATTAATGTGAATAGAGAATGTTCATAATAAACAAGTCGAGTCTAATTATACTAAGAAATCAGCGCCAAAAGGGGGCAACCGAATGAGTGAGAGCGAAACTTTTCAGAAGTTAAAGAAGCTTATTGTCGAGTTGTTGGATGTTGATGAATCGAAGGTAGTTCCAGAGGCGTCATTTGCGGATGACTTCAATGCTGATAGCCTGGACTTTATTGAGTTAATTACTGCAGTGGAAGACACTTTCAAAATTGAAATCCCGGATGAAGATGCGGAGAACATACAAACTGTTCAAGACGCAATCGACTACATCGAAGCTAAAATCTAGAACATAGAATTATTGTTGTAATAATCACCACACCATTCTTTTGTCACGCTGCTGGCTGTGGGCTGAAGGAGCAGAAAAATTATCTGGAGTGTTCGCTTGGGAGGGAAGTGTTGACTTAAATGAGCATAGCACCTAAGAGAAGAGTAGTGATTACAGGGCTTGGTGCTATTACTCCGTTAGCCACGGGCGTTGAGGAATCCTGGCAAAAGTTATGCCAGGGCAAATCGGGAGTAGCTAAGATTACCAAGTTCGACCCTTCGGGTTTCAATTGTCAGATTGCTGCCGAAGTCAAAGACTTCCATCCTGAAGACTTTCTAGACAAGAAGAAAATAAGGCGAACTGATCTTTTCATCCAATATGCACTAGCTTCCGCCCGGATGGCAATAGAAGATTCGAAATTAGCTATAAATGAAGACAATGCCAGTAAGGTAGGTGTGGTGTTGGGCTCATGTGCTGGTGGTATGAGTATGTATGAGCAAAACCTGCGTGCCCTCTATAATGAGGGACCAGATAGAGTTTCACCCTTCTTTATTCCTGGATTCATAGCCAATATGGCAGCGGGAGAAATTGCTATAGCTTTTGGTGCCCGGGGACCAAGCAAATGTGTGGTTACTGCCTGTGCTACCGGCAGCAATTGCATTGGCGATGCTTTCAGACTCATTCAATATGGTGAGGCGGATGTTGTGATTGCTGGAGGGAGTGACGCTTATATTATTCCTATTGGCATTGCCGGATTTGATAAGATGAGAGCTCTATCCCGGAGGAACGATGAACCTGAGAAAGCAAGCCGCCCCTTCGACAAAGATCGTGATGGTTTTGTAATTGGTGAGGGGGCTGGCGTCATTATTCTGGAGGAAATGGGCTCGGCTCTCCGCAGAGGGGTAAAAATATACGCTGAACTTATTGGCTACGGCTGTAACATTGATGGCGTTCACATAACTGAACCCGATTGGGAGAATCAGGCGCGGTGTATTAAGCTAGCGCTATACGACGCTGGTATCTCGCCTGGGGATGTGGATTACATCAATGCCCATGGAACATCAACAGTTCTCAATGATGCAGCCGAGACCAAAGCCATAAAGGCGGTGTTAGGCGAACACAGTCGCAAGGTGCCTGTAAGTTCCAATAAGTCAATGGTCGGTCATTTACTGGGAGCAGCCGGCGCGGTAGAGGCTATTTTTACCGTTCTTACAATCAGGGACGGCGTTATACCGCCTACCATAAACTACGAAACGCCCGATCCTGAGTGCGACCTGGATTATGTGCCTAATGTTGCCAGAAAGGCTCAGGTAGATATAGCTATTTCTAATTCATTTGGCTTCGGTGGGATCAATGCTGCTCTGGTCGTGAGGAAGTTCAAGGAATAGTAATTCCCAGAACTTTCTTCAAGGTATTCCATAACTCCGCTTCACTGCTGAATGGGCCAATTCTTCTATGCTGTACCATTCCCTGGCTATCAATAAGCAATGTGAATGGAACCCTCTTTCCTGGGTTACGGTACTCCTGGCAATAGTTCACAAAAACGACGCCATCCGTATCCAGGGCTACTATCATAGCTGGTTCATAGTCACCAAAGAAGTGTCGTACTCTTGCCGCACTATCAACTACGTTGATAGCTATGACTTTTACCCCTTCTCCACTCTGCTTTGCTACATTCTCAAGATAGGGCAGTTGTTTCCGGCACCCAGAGCAGGAAATGGACCAAAAGTTGACCACCACTGGAGTTCCCTCTAGTTCAGACAGAGTTACATTGCCTCCTGCCAAAGTAGGCAAGGTGAAGTTCAATGCCTCCGACGGACTGAAGGAATCGCAACTGACGGCGATTCCAACTATAGCCAGAATGACGACAATTACCCCTACAAGTACTAGCCAAGTCTTAAACCTATTGACCATATTGGTAACCTCCTGAAGTAGACCCACTGAGATATTCCAGATAACCAGTTAACATCAAAATTCCTATGCTGATGAGCAATACCGCGGCGGCTATAGAAACCGCAAAAGCATGGCGGCTGAGCCATTTAGTATATCTTGATGCTGTTTCCCAGGCTAGACCCACAGCAATGAACGGCAAGCCTAGCCCTAAACAATAAGCAAGCAAAAGATAAACTTTGTGCCACAACGTTGGGGCACTGGCAATCATGGTTAATACACCCCCTAGCTGCGGACCGGTACACGGACTCCAACCTAGGGCAAATATTATTCCTATTAGCAACGACCTCACATAGCCTGACCCTCTTGCCTTGCTGAAGTCAAAACGTTTTTCATAGTTAAGCCAGGGTACTTTGGTAGCTGCTATTAAAAATATACCGAAAGCGATTAATAAGGCGCCAGCTACTTTTTCCAAAATTTCCCGCGGCACTGTAGTTCCTAGTAAACCAAAAATGCCCCCTAAAGCAGTGTAAACCACAGAAAAACCAATTATGAAACTGATGGTGTGGAGAAGAACGTATCTTCGGTTGGGAGGATTTGAACTAAGAATTGATAGCCCAGCTATGTTAGCCAGATACGCTGGAACGAGTGGCAAAATACAGGGAGATAAAAAGGATAGCATCCCTAAACCGAGAGCCACTAATATATCTGGCATCTATGTATCCTCTTTGCTTAGTATAGCAATTATGCCATAAATTCAGTAGTACAAAACTTTTGCTGCTATGCGGTATTTTGATAAAATAATTGTCGTTTGGGGCTGTAGCTTAGCCGGGAGAGCGCCTGCTTTGCACGCAGGAGGTCAGGGGTTCGAATCCCCTCAGCTCCATGAACCTAAATCAGTGGGGTTTCCCAACAAACTGTCTTACGCCCACGTATCAGATGGGACTGCCAGATACAAGTCGCCGCTTGCCGCTATCTGCCGGTGTCAGGCACGACAATGTATTTATGACTTTTAGTTCCAGGTCAGATGTGCTACTCCGTCGCTTTACGCAAGAATAGAGGAAGTATCTCGGCGTCGAAAATCCCATTTTGTTCGTGGTCTGCCACCATGTCCTAGCCCGTACCAAGAATTTCAACGCCAAAATAGAACGATAATTTTCGAGCCACGGCGACAAAACTTCACCGAATTGCAACAAAAATAGCTGAGCTTCGTCTTCTTGCTCCTCATGAGCACTACCGTGTGGTGTTAGCTCCGGGTTGCCTCCGCTACTTCATATCCCCTAAGCCCGACTAGAATTGTCGCACCATTTTCATGAGGTTCTAGCCAGAGACGGTTAAGCCCTCCTTCGTCTCCTCGGGGTTCTAACCACCTTGTCTATTCTGCACAACTTTGAAAATCGAGCTACCTAAACCTAGAAAAAAGAGGGACGGCGCACAATGCCGTTGAATCAATGCGTGAGGAATAGAGAAGATGTGCGGTGGCTCAAGCCAGGTAACCGAGACGGTAACATCTAATTTTGACCTATCGCTCGATTTTTCTGACCTTCAGAAAAGCCGCAAGAACAGCCAGTAGACCAGGGTATTCACTGCTGTCAGCGGCATGCCTATCCTAATAAACTCCCAGAAAGTCAAAGTGTCACCGGATTTCTTCTCCGCATTCTGGATGATAATGACGTTGCTAGCTGCGCCGAGGATAGAAAAATTGCCAGCAATGGTGCTGCCCGCTGCCAGAGCCATCATTTCCTTGGCAGCCGCGCCCAGGCTGGTCAACAGCGGCAGGTAGAGCGCTACCAGAGGAACGTTGGAAATAAGCTGACTCAGTAAAATGCTTACTGCCATAATGACACCTACTGAGCAAAGGTCAACATCGAGTTCCATAATGGCTTTCTGGAAGTATCCAGAGTCCCAGACACTCTGCATGAGAACAAACATGGAAGCAAAGAAAACCAGGGTAGCCCAATCCATTCTGCGCACTACCTCAAAGCGGCGAGGGCTCAGCAACAAGATGGGAGATGCTGCCGCCAAAGCAATGTAAGTGAGGCGGAAATTGTCCCGGAGCCCGGCGAGGGAAAAGGCTATTTTAGCCAAGACTAAGGCAACGATGATAATCAGAGATACTTTGGATAGTTTTGCCAGCGCCGGGTCTGCGATGTGAGCAGTTTGATAGTCAGGTGTCTTATTGGCTAAATCTCGTCTATAGAAAAGCTTCAGCATCGCATAGGCGAGAAAAATGTTGATGAGAGTGGGCGCCGCTAGATACTGGAGAAAGGTGATGAACGGGCTGGTAACATTGCCGTTAATGGCTACCAGCAAGTTTTGCGGGTTGCCGATGGGACTCATGACACTGCCGATGGTGATGGAGAATGCCAGCGATAGTAGCAACGGCTTGGCACGAATTTCTGCTTTTCGAGCGACCTGGAGCATTACGGGGGTACCGATGATGGCTACAGTGTCATTCATCAGGAACGCTGACAGCAGCCCAGCCCCGAAGAATATCAGGAACAACAGGTTATCTACCGTCTTAGCGCGTCTCAATAACCGAAATGCCAGATGGGAAAGATAACCACTCTGGTCTAAGGCTTCGCCCACCACAAACATGCCAAACAAGAAGAGGATGACGTCCAGATTGATAGCCCTGACAGCCTGGACCGGGGAGATTTGCCCTGTAACGAGCACCGCCACTGCTCCCAGTAGCATCGCGTGCCAGATCTGAAAACGGAGTCTCCCAATTCGCCGCACGGCTATGAGGACGAAGACCACGAGCAGGACAATTACGGAAACCATACAATCATCTAGCCAAGGAGCATCCTATAGCATATTTCCTTCAATTATATAGCTCAAAATTGGCAAAGCGATAGCCTACCGCTTTGCTGAAGCTGGTGCGGATCTAGAGCTTGTGGATATAAATGAGCGGGCGTTGAAAGATGTTGCGGCTGAGCTTTCACAGTTCGAAGTCGCAATCAATACTCACAAAGTGGACCTTTCTCACAAAGAGGAGATAGATGCTCTCTGGGAAGAATTGCACGGCAAGGAGCCTGATATACTCGTAAACAATGCTGGAATATACCCGTTTAAGAACTTCTTGGAAGTAGATGATGCTTTCTTCAACAAGGTAATGGATATTAACTTGAAAGCAGTTTTTTTGATGTGTCAACACATGATAAAGAGGCGATTGAAGAAAGGCGGGGTGATAATCAACGTGGGTTCTATTGAGGCGATCTTACCCTTTGTGGAAGGAATGGCGTCCTATACCATAAGCAAGGCGGGGGTTATTGCTCTGACCAGGGCTCTAGCTAGGGAATATGGCAAACATGGTTTCCGAATAAATGCCCTCATCCCTGGTGGCATAGTAACTCCCGGCACAAAGAGCGTTGCTAAGGAAATCACGGAACTCCGACTGGGCTTGGTTAAAAGCGGCATACTGTTTGGTACCAGATTGCCTCTGGGAGAGCTGGACAGCCTGACGAAGTGGCTCGTATGGCTGTAGTTTTGGCTAGTGATTTAGCTAGCTATGTCCAAGGAGCGCTGATACCTGTTGATGGCGGGTTCCTGTCAGCGTAGTTTCATATTCTGCCAAAGCGGCGCTGCCGCCGTTTATATTCGGAAAGCGCCTCCTCGATTTCTTTGCGACCGAAATCAGGCCACAATACAGGCGTGAAGTAAAGTTCACTATACGCAGCTTGCCAGAGAAGAAAGTTACTAATGCGGCATTCACCGCCAGTGCGTATGAGCAAATCAGGGTCGGGAATATCGGCGCTATACAAGTACCTGGCGAAAGCGGATTCATCAATTTTGTCAGCAGCAATACTCGCGCTGGCAATGCGGCGGGCAGCTTGGACGATTTCCTCCCGTCCGCCGTAATCGAAAGCCAGGCAAAGGGTGAGGCCCGTATTGTTTTTAGTAAGTTCAACAGCTTCCCGTATCTTTTTGCGTAGCTTGGGCGATAATCTGTCCAATCTGCCGATGTGTATCAGCCGCACGTTTTCTCGATGAAAAGCCTGAGTTTCCTGGTCAATTCTCTTCTCCAGAAGCTTAAGCAAGCCTGTTACTTCTATTTTGGGGCGCTGCCAGTTCTCGGTAGAGAACGCATAAAGGGTCAGGTACTTTACTCCCAACTCGGCAAAAATCTTGACCACTGGCTGGATATTCCTGCCTCCAGCTTCATGCCCAGCCAATCTGGGCAGACCGTGTTGCTGAGCCCAGCGACCGTTGCCGTCCATAATGATCGCCACATGCTGAGGAAGATGACTTACTTGTGTCATAAGCCAGCCTCGCGGAGAAAAACGTGCCTGATTTTCAATAGAGGATAGGCTGAGCTATGTTTTAAGATAGATAGAATCAATCGGCTGTGCCAATCAAAGGAGAAATCGTTTGACTTGAGCAAAGACTGAGCCATGCCATTGCAAGTCAGCGCTGTGAATATTCCTTCAATTTGTCGGTCGGTTAGCTTGGCATAAGCCCATCTTGCCCAGCGGCCACGGGATAGTTCCCTGCCCAGCTTTTCTTTCCACAGCTTTTGATAGCGTGAGAGCTGGGCAGCTGTTAGATCATCACGTCTGAGAGCTTCGTCAAGCACCTTGGCAGCTAGCTTAGCGCCAATATGCCCGAAATATATCCCGCCTCCCGTGGTTGGCTTGACATGCCCGGCAGCATCGCCAACGACTAACAGACGGTCTCCGTAACTACGTGGTAAAGTTCCCAAAGGAATGAGCTTTTGTGTTATCTCTCCTTCCAGGCTTTTTATTCTGCCTTGGTCAAAGAGAGATTTGATGAACTTTTGCAGATGTACTTTAGTTTGTGATGTAGCTAAAAGACCAGCATAAGCTTTGTGTGTCGAGGTAGGGACAAGCCAAGCGAATCCCCCTGGTGCTATTCTTTGGCTGAAATATACCTCAAATCCGTCCACGTTTTTCGCTTCGACTTCAGACTGAGCACCGACGAGAAAACTTCTGATTTTGCCCAGCCTCAGCTTGTGAGGAAAGTTAGGGCTGTAGCCATTGGCTAGGACTATAGCTCTAGTACTGAAGCCTTCTCTGGTTCCAGAGCACAGAGCCTCGATCTGCATGTTAGTCTTCCCAGGAATAATGTCCGTGACTGCCGCAGAGAAAAAATATTGCGCTCCTTGAGACTCGGCTTTAGAGGCTATTGTTTTATCAAGCAAAAAGCGATTGACAACGTAGGCTTGATTCTTTTCAGTTTCTAGTCTCAAACATCTCCCGGAAGGAGAAAAAAATCCGGCTGAACTTATCTTTGTTAGTATCGTCTCTGTGCCAAGTCCCAGAGACTGGAAACACTCGGTGCTGATTATTCCTGTGCAACAGACGTCGAGACCTGGCGCACTTTTTTGCTCGAAGACAGCGACCTTGTGACCTGAGGAAGCCAGTTCATAAGCTACGTAGCTTCCGGCTGGTCCTGCCCCTATTATGATGACATCGTAAATCTGACTTGGCAATATTTCACCGCCTTTGTAGGCCTTAAATAGCGATATTTTATCATACGCCAAGCTGTTAGATGATATTCGTTTTGTCGGCTTAAATGTGTGGTTTGCTATGTACTAAGTACGATGTAATGGCGACAACAGTGTGCGCAGTACTCTCCGTGTGCGTGGAATAAACGTCCTCCTGGATCAGGTTATTGCCAATTTCGCCAGGCTAGTCTAAATTAGCCAGTATAAACAGGTAAGCAGCCTTATTTTGTAGTTTTCCCCTTCTTACGATCTTGGCGCTTGCTTTTCTCTTCAGGAGCAGAGGACGAAATGTATCGGCACAGCCGTTTCACTAGCTCAGGGTGAGTCGTGATATCATTTTCCCTCATCTCTTCTATGGAGATTCCGGGATTGAGATGCTCAAGTGCCTTGTATTTTATCAACTCGAGCAAATTGATTAATGTACTTTGGTCTTTCTGTGATAACGGTGACATTATTTCACGGATAAATTTCACCCCTTCCAGAGTTGCTGGTTTAAGTGACTCCTCACCTTTACTGGTGATAAGGACATGTACCACTCTGCGGTCGGTTTTGTCTCTTACTCTTCTCACGAGCCCAACCTTTACCATACGGTCAACCAGCATGCTAACGCTGTTTGGACTCCGTTCCAGCCACCGAGCCAAATCAGTCGGGCGCATGGGCTTGTCGAATAATTTCATAATCGCCAGCACTGAATAATGTTCCATGGTCAGCCCATATTGACCAAATATCTGATCCTCGCACCTCATAAGCAAGTCGCGCCCCCGATGCAACAGAAGCCACAACCTCAGAGTTACCAGGTCAGCTTCAGAATTTCCTGTCATATAACCTCCTGATTATTTCCTTAAATTTTTGTTCACTCGAAGAGTGAACCATTATAACAGTTTTTTTATTTTTGCAACAAATCAATAGCGAGAGCACTGAGCCAGTTTAGGAAGATTAGTGACTTTATCTTTAATTAAGTTTTAATTAATTTATGAATATATGAATATGTTAGCAACATTGGTACAGACTTTGCCTGTCATTGTAAGCCTGACTTGTCGCGTAGCAATCTCGTCCCCGCCAGGTTCACCGAAATCGCCTCGATTTATTGGATGAACGGGACTGTATGGATTGAAAAAGTAAAAGACCCTTGTCGCTGACAAAGATGTGCCGCTAAGGTATCGGACGAAGACAGGGTATTGACTTTTTTTCCAAAAACCTCTATTCTTATATGAGAGAGTCCAGAATACAAGACTCTCAATAGCGCTTTCCATAATTTATATTTATAGCTTCCTAATTGTACAGAAGTTTGTGGTGGGAGTGAATGCGCTGTAAAGTAGGCTTTTTCGAAATAAGGCTTCCTTGTTTGGTCGCTTTTTGAAGTTTGTCCCTCTTGGTTTGATGAGGAAAACTGGATTAGATAAGGATTCTTTGCCCAGTGAATTGGGCTCAAAACAGCAAATGACAGAGGGCTGACACCGACGTTGTGAACTGGTGAAGAGCCTCGAGTCACGAAAGGAGGTGGGACGTTACAGGCTGAAGTTTATATCGTGAAAGAAACCATATAATCCAGGTCAGGTAAACGATAACACAATAGGCGGAGCTGATAAAAACGGAGGGCAAGATGAGAAAAGAAATTATTGGCATCTTATGCACACTGGTGCTGCTGGTAAGCCTGGGGCTAGCCATAGCAGTGCCCATGGGCTCACCAGTGTTCGCCGACAGTATGTATGAATACTACAATACTGGTGATGATGCTTCAGGTCGAGCATATGGCAATGAATGGCGGGCGCAAACCTTTACTCCTTCAGTATCTTTCAACATTACCAGCGTTAAGTTGAAGCTGTTCAGGGAAGGCAATCCAGGAACTGTTACCGTGAGTATTAGAGCAACCTCTGGTGGCGTTCCCACAGGCAGCGATTTGTGTTGGGGAACTACCAATGGTAGTACCCTCCCTCTCCTCGCTAGTCAGACCCGCTTACCCACTGGCGACCATAGCTATTCGGGAACTTGGGATAAGACTAGCAATATGTATACCTATGTTGATGACGATCCCTGGCATGATGACGATAACTCGTATCTAACGCATGGTACCACAGCAGGATATGCTCTATTTACCTTCGCTCCTTTTATTAATATCCCTTCTGGTTCAATAATAACCTCACTGGATATTACTTACGCCTGTAGGAATCCCAGTCTGGGTTCTAACAATCTGCGAGCGGCGATAAGAGTGGGCAACGCGAATTACCTGTGGACTGACGGTGGTGCTAATCCAGGTTGGTTGTATGCGGACAGAACCTACAGTTTCACTACCAATCCGGCAACAAATTCGACGTGGACAGTCGAGGATATAAATGGCACTGGCAGTAATCCACTCATAGCCTTCGGAGTTAGTTCGACTGATGCTGATCCTCAAATCAGGATAACAGCGATAAAGGCTACTGTTAATTACATCACACCTGAGTGGAGAGAGGTAACGCTGGGCAGCGGTTATACTCTCTCTGCCAATACCACATATGCCATAGTGGTCAGAGCGCCCAGTGGGAATGAGAACAACCGTGTTCGCTGGCGATACGATTCCACCTCAGCCACTTATGCCGGTGGAAGTATATTTGTTAGTAGAAACAGTGGTTCAAGTTGGGAAAGCCGTCTTGCCTATGATTTTATGTTTGAAGTGTGGGGTAACGGAGTACCTATCGCCTATTCACAGAGCGGTCTAACGGTTAATTCTTGTAGCAGCTTAACAGTGGTCCTGACAGGGAGCGATCCTGACAACGACCAACTAACCTATATGGTTTGCGATTTACCAGACCACGGCGATTTATACGATGGCGAAGGAACCAGTGGGCATAAGATTGCTTCTAACGAACTGCCGTATGTGGTCACAGATCCCAACCACAAAGTGACGTACGACCCCGATGATGACTACGATGGGGAGGATGAGTTCAGGTTTAAGGTCAACGACGGCGAACTGGACAGCGACGAAGCCACCATCTCTATAACTGTGAGCGATAATCGCGCTACATGGTACCGTGATGTTGACAATGATGGCTATGGCGACCCTGATAACTCAATACAGGCTTGTGAGCAGCCTGAAGGCTATGTGGACAACGACGACGACTGTGATGACGCCAATGGGAATGTTCACCCCGGCGCCGCTGAAGTCTGCAACGGTATAGACGATGACTGCGATAATGAGATTGATGAGGGGCCACTTTGTAACGACTTGGATGGCTGGGTGGACACGGGCAACACCAGATGGGTAGAAGATACCCCTTGCACCGAGAAGGAGCAGAAGGAGCAGGAGTACAGAGATTACTACTGCGATGCTGACAAAGGCTGCGCCTACAATATCACCGGCACTCAGTGGGTGGGCACCGGCAATACCAGAAATAAGCCCGATGGCACATCCTGCCCCGATGACGACGTAGCCTGCACTGT
>Ga0209721_1002518_pt1 | contig 11354 bp, 11 predicted proteins | sample TshhotsprinmetaG_FD_184139 | JGI IMG/M metagenome (GOLD analysis project Ga0209721, IMG submission 184139) | Hot spring microbial communities from South Africa to study Microbial Dark Matter (Phase II) - Tshipise hot spring metaG (SPAdes)... | ecosystem: Environmental > Aquatic > Thermal springs... | reverse complement strand
TCCAAGTGGACCTGTATCACCTCAAAACCGACCAACGCCCGATCTACAACCACCCGTGGCTCTTGACTGGCAGCAGTGGTCAGCCGCAAACCATCGTACCCACTCTGCCGGCGAAAAACTTCTATGGGTTTGCCAGTGACTACTCCGACACGGAACAAAACGTGCTGACGCTGTCGCACATCCATCGTTTCAGCCCAAACGAATCGCTCAAGACCACGCTGCGCCACGGCCGCTATGAGCGTGACCTGTGGGCTACCGTGGTCAGGTTTGCCGCGGCCAGCGCCCAACCCGGTGGGCAAGCCGTCAGCCTCACCAATCCCCCCACCGATCGTACGGTGTTGACCCGCAACTCGAAAAAAGGGCGACGTGGCATCAGCGATATCACCCAATTACAGTCCGACTACAACAACCGTTTCGAGCTCGGCCGCCTCAAGCACGAGCTGATGGCGGGCCTGGATATCACTGTGGAGGACGCGCGTCGCAACCAAAACAACCCCGGCTCTGTACCATCGGCGCTCGCCACCACGACGGTAGGACGCCCCAACGACGGTGCCAGCCTTGGCGACAACCGCACTTGGACGTATAACAGCTTTGACAGCAAGAGTGTCGGCGTCTATGTGCAGGACGTCGCGCAAATCACGCCCACCGTCAAGCTGGTGGGTGGCTTGCGCTTTGACCGTTTCGAAGCCGACTACCGCGACACCTCAGGCAACCGCGGCTCCAGGAGCGACAACCTCTGGAGCCCGCGCGTGGGCGCTATCTGGCAGCCGGATGACATCTCGTCGTACTACGTGTCCTACGGTCAGTCGTACAACACCTCGGGAGACACCTACCAGTTCGAGTTGGGCAACTTCGCCGCGCGCTCCAACAACGCCAAGCTGGCCAACACACCGCCGGAGAAAAGCCGCAACATCGAAGTCGGCGGCAAGTGGGAGCTGTTTGACAAACGCGCCTTGGTGGGTGTGGCGCTGTTTCGCAGCGAAAAATACAACGAACGCAACACCGATCCCGACAGCGCGGCGCAGCAAATGCTGCTGTCGGGCAAGCGGCATGCCAGCGGTGTGGAGATCAACGCAGCCGGCCGCATCACCCCGAAATGGGAGGTGTTCTACAACCATACCTGGATTCCGAGCGCCAAAATCGACCGCAGCAACGTTGCCCTGTCGGCCACGGGTACGGGGGCACAGGTGCAAGGCGACCGCCCGGGCCTGACGCCCAAGCACAGCGCCAGTTTCTGGACGACCTACCGCGTGGCACCGCAATGGCGTCTCGGGCTTGGCTTCACCCACCGGGGCAAGCAAAATCCGGAAGGCCAGCGCACCCTCACCGCGCCGTCGTTTACCGTTTGGGATGGCATGGTGGAATACACCGTGGATGAGCGCACCACGGTCAAGTTCACGGTCACCAACCTCACCGACAAACGCTACGCCGACGCGCTGTACCGCGGTTTCTACACGCCCGGCGCGCCACGGCATGCGTACCTCAGCGTCAAAACCGTGTTCTGACGGGTGAAAGGCCGTAAGCGATGCTGGTGCACCTGAAGGGGTTGCTGACGCCGGATGAGCTGCGGCGCATCCGCGCCACGCTGCAGGCGCCCGATGCCCCCTGGATCGACGGGCGCGCCAGCGCGGGCGCGCAGGCCGCGCTTGTCAAGCGCAACGAGCAGCTGGCGCAGGACAGCGCGCAGGCCGCCACGTTACGCGACATCGTGTTGGGTGCGTTGCGGCGCGATGCGCTGTTTTTCTCGGCTGCGCTGCCGCGCCGCATCTACAACCCGCTGTTCAACCGCTACCGGCCCGAGGCGCCCACCTATGGCGCCCATATCGACGGCGCAGTGCTGCACTCGCACAGCGACGGGCAGTGGGTGCGCACCGACGTGTCGTGCACGGTGTTCCTGACCGATCCCGACGAATACGACGGGGGTGAGCTCATTATTCACGACACATTTGGCGTGCAACGCGTCAAGCTGCCGGCGGGCGATGCGGTGCTCTACCCCGGCACCAGTCTGCATGCGGTGTCACCCGTCACGCGCGGCGCACGGCTGGCCAGCTTTCTGTGGATCGAAAGCATGGTTCGGCACGATGAGCAGCGTCGGCTGCTGTTCGAGCTGGACATGAATCTGCTGAAACTACGCCAGCAGCTGGGGGAGACGCCCGAGACCACGGCGCTGACGGGTGTCTACCACAATCTGTTGCGCCAATGGGCCACGCCATGAGCGCATCCGGCACCGCTTCGGGCTTGCGTCTGCCAGAGCACCTGCCCGCAGCCACACGCGCGTATTTCGCGGGCGGCGCTGGCGATGAGGTCACGCTGAACGCCAACGTCGCGGCCTGGCGCTCGATCGGTCTGCGCCCGCGCGTGCTGGCGACGCCGCGCAGTGTCGACACCAGTGTGACGCTGCTAGGACGGCGCTGGCCGACGCCATGGCTGGCCGCGCCGATGGCGCATCTGGCGCTGGCGCACCCAGACGCCGAGCTGGGTCTGGCGCTGGCCAGCGCGGCTCAGGGCGCGGGGATGGTGTTGTCCACCCAGGCGACCACGCCGCTGGAGCAGGTGGCGCGCGCCGTGCTGCCCGAGGCCGCGCGCGGCCCCCTGTGGTTTCAGCTCTACCCCTACGGTGAGCGTGACGACTGGTTGCGGCTGGCCGAGCGGGCTCGATGCGCCGGATTTGAGGCGATCGTGCTGACGGTGGACGCCCCGCTGCAGTGGCCCAGCGACCGGGAGCGCACCCACGGGTTCGCCCTGCCTGCCGATTGGCCACAACCCAATCTGCCCGCTGCGCCGGGTCGCGGCGCGCTCGAGACCCTGCTCGCGCGGGCGCTGTGCTGGGACGATGTCGCCTGGCTGTGCGAACGCAGTCCGCTGCCAGTACTGCTCAAGGGCATCACCCACCCGGCCGATGCGGCTCAGGCCGCCACCATTGCGCAGGGCGTCGTCGTCTCCAATCACGGGGGGCGCGTGCTCGATGGCCTGCCTGCCACCGCCACCGTGCTGCCCGCCATCGTGCAGGCCGTCGGTGGCCGGGTGCCAGTTCTGGTAGACGGTGGCCTACGACGTGGCCTGGACGCGCTCAAGGCCCTGGCGCTGGGGGCCAACGCCGTGCTGGTCGGTCGGCCGTTGATCGGTGCGCTATCCCAAGGGGGTGTGCAGGCGGTTGCCGCGCTGTGGCGGCACTGGCTGGATGAACTACGCGGTGCCATGGCCTTGTGTGGTGCCGCGACCACGGGGGAGCTGCTGTCCAACCTCCTGTTACCCGTGTCTGCTCGTGTTTCTGGCTGTGTTTCTGATTTGAAGGACCTCGATCTATGATCCCAAGTCTCGCCCTGTTGCTGAGTCTGGGGTTGGTCTTGCTGGCGGCTCGTTGGGTGTTCCGGCCATGATGCGCACCACTTTCCTGGCCCACGACGCCAAGCTCGCCGTTGATGGTCACGCGCCGCAGCAGCCCACCTTCGTGCGCTCGCGGCTGCGTACCACGCTCGTTGTCGCGACCGTTGTGGCTGCGCACGGCGCCGCGGCGTGGGCATTGCATGACGTGCTCGCACCCAACGCCACCGTCCCCCCTCGCCCCACGGTGGTTAGCGTGGTATTCGTCCCCCAACCCACGACCCCACTGCCACCCTCACCCGAGGTTCGCCCCTCGCGCCAACCCACACGCACCGCTCCCGTTCAGCGGTCATCACCGCCGATGCCGGCCGTGGCGCAGACAACGTCCACGGCAACCGAAACCCCGGTCACCCCAACCACGCCGGAACCCGAGGTCGTTGCCACGCCAGCCAATACGGTTCCAGCACCCGTGGCCGCAGCGCCCGCCCCCGTGGCCCCGGCTCCACCAGTGCCGGCAGCACCAGCGCCGCCGCGCATCGAGCTGCCTTCGGCCAGCGCGGCCTACCTCAGCAACCCGCCACCACCCTATCCGCCGCTCAGCCGTCGGCTGGGCGAGCAGGGCAAGGTGGTGCTGCGGGTGCGCATCGAACCCGATGGCACCGCCTCAGCAGCCGAAATCCGCACCTCCAGCGGTTATGAACGGCTCGATCAAGCGGCGCTGCAGACCGTCCTGCGCTGGCGCTATGTGCCCGGCACCCGCAACGGTGTTCCGGAAGCCATGTGGTTTCTTATCCCCATTCAATTTGTTCTGGAGTGAGACTGTGGAAAGCTCTATCACCCCCAATACATTTGGTTTGGCGCACTTGTGGGCACAGGGTGACGTCGTCATCCGCACCATCGCGGTGCTGCTGCTGCTGATGTCGGTCGCCTCCTGGGTCGTCATCGTGCTCAAGACGCTGGATCTGCGCCGCTATCGCGCGCAGGCGCGTCACGTCGAGGCGTTCTGGCACAGCCGCGACTTCGCCGATGGCCTGGCCCGCCTGGGCGATCAAGCCGACAATCCGTTCTATCTGCTGGCAACCCAGGGCCGCGAAGCCGCCGCGCACATTCGCAGCCTCGACGGCGAGCGCACCCCGCAGTTGCACGACGGCTTCGACGTCAGTGACTGGGTCACGCGCGCGCTGCGGCACGCCATCGACGATTGCGTCGCGCGACTGCAGTCGGGTTTGTGGATTCTGGCCTCGGTCGGCTCAACGGCGCCGTTCGTCGGGCTGTTCGGCACCGTCTGGGGCATCTACCATGCGCTGATCGGCATCGGGATCAGTGGCTCGGCGGGGCTCGACCAGGTAGCCGGCCCCATTGGCGAGGCGCTAATCATGACCGCACTCGGGCTGGCGGTGGCAATTCCGGCGGTATTGGGCTACAACGCGTTGGTGCGCGGGCACAAGGCGCTGGTGCACCGCCTCAACCGCTTCGCGCACGAGCTGCATGCGTACTTTGTCACGGGAGCGCGTGTCGGCGCTGCCACGGCAGACGACACCAAGGTGCGCGCGCTGCGCACCGATGCCCGCTGAGCCTGCCCCACGGGAGCGCAGACCATGGCTTTTTCAATCTCTGACGACGACAATAGTGAGTTGCTCAGCGAGATCAACATGATCCCGCTGATTGACGTGATGCTGGTGTTGCTGATCGTGTTTATGATCACCATTCCGGTCATGAAGCACGCGGTGACCGTCGAATTGCCTCAGGCTAACGCTCAACGGCAAGCGCCTCCCCCTGGAGCGGTTCGCCTGACCGTGGAGTCCGACGGCAGTTATCGGTGGAACGATACCTCACTCACCGACGATGAGCTGTCCACGCGGTTGCAGGAGCTGGCCGCGCAGGATCCGCAGCCTCCTTTGCACCTGTACGGTGACCGGGCCGTACGCTACGAGCGCGTCGCGCAGGCGCTGGCAGCAGCGCAACAGGCTGGTGTTCGGGGTATCGGTTTCATTACCGAGAAACCCTAAGCGCCGAGCCCGTGTGACGCTGTGGGTCGCGCTGCAGTCCTGCCCACGTCCCGAAACTTCTGCGCGGCAAAACAGTCTGAGTGGTGGCAAGCTTTACTCTTGCTTGATTGGCTTTGCACAGGAGTGAACAACGATGAGCCTGATGACCACCTCTGCGCGCGTACCGGCTACCGTTGCCAGCACGGAGCGGCAACGCGTGCTGCGCAATACCTACTGGCTGCTGGCACTGAGTCTGGTGCCCACGGTGCTGGGCGCCTGGATTGGGGTGAGCACCGGCATCACCGCGGCGCTGTCCGGCGGCGTGGGTCTACTGGTATTTCTGGGCGGCGCCTTTGGCTTTATGTTCGCCATCGAGCGCACCAAGCACTCGGCCACTGGCGTGGCGGTGCTGCTGGCATTCACCTTCTTCATGGGGCTGATGCTGTCGCGGCTGTTGGCCGTCGTGCTGGGTTTTGCCAATGGTGCCCAGCTCGTCATGACCGCCTTCGGCGGTACAGCGGCGGTGTTTTTCGTGATGGCCAACCTGGCTGCCGTCGTCAAGCGTGACCTGGACGGGCTGGCCAAGTGGCTGTTCTTTGGTGCCATCGTTGTGCTGATCGGCGGCCTCATCAACGTGTTCGTCGGCAGCACGGCGTTGATGGCGGCGCTGTCGGTGATGGCGATCGGCATCTTCAGCGCCTTCCTGCTCGTCGACCTCAAGCGCATCATCGACGGCGGCGAGACCAACTACATCAGCGCCACGCTGACGTTATACCTAAGCCTGTTCAACGTATTCCAGAGCCTGCTGGCGCTGCTGGGCCTGTTTGGCGGCGAACGCGAGTAACGACGGCGGACGGCGACACGGGCGCGGCACGCCGCCGGTGAATGAGCGTGCCCGCTTCGTACCTGAAAGCGGGCCATAACCCGAGTCGTGGCCCGCTTTTCTATGGTTCAGGCGGATGGTCAAGCCGCGCCGACTCGCGCACAATGTCTGTATGAGATTCGCCGCGATCCGTCCCACGCCCACGACCGCACGCGCGTGTGGTGCGACGGTATTGCTGGCGACAATGACGCTGCTGACCGGGTGCGACCAGTTGGGCATCGACACACCGGCCAAGCAGGCCGCGCGGCGCGAGGCCGACGGCAAAGCCATCGGTGCAGGCTGCCGCCACACCCAGCGTAGCTTGGAGGACTGCTACGCCGCCCATCCGAAGGCCTCCAAGGCCGCCATCTTTGCCGGTTGGCGCGAGATGGATGAGTACATGCGCGAAAACGACATCGCGCCAGTGCCGGCCAGCCGTCGCGCCCCTGAGCCCGGGGAGCCGCGCGAGGAAGTGGTGGAGACCACCACGCCTGCCCCGGCAGCCGTCGGCGCGCCCGCTGCCGCCCCGGCAGGCACAACCTCCGCAGCCCCCGCCGGCGCCCCTGCCCCCTCTGCGGCCGGCGCCACCGTGGCCCGTCCGGCAGGGGCTGTGCCCGCGGGGGTACCCCCTGGTGCGCCCCCGAGCACGCCCCCCAGTGGCAGCATCGTGCCCCCGCTGGGCCCCGTCACGGCGCCGTCGAACGCGCGCTAAGCGCGGCGTCTATGCCGCGCCGCCGCTGGCGCGAAGGTGGTCACCCAACAGTCAGGCCGCCCAAGCGCGGTCGAACACCGCCAGGCTCTCGACGTGCGCCGTGTGCGGAAACATGTTGACCACGCCCGCAGCCACGCAGCGGTAGCCGGCTTGATGCACCAGCAGCCCGGCGTCACGCGCCAGCGTCGCTGGATTGCAGCTGACGTAGACGATGCGTTGCGGGGGACGCCATGGTTGCCCCTGCGGCGTCAGCGCCGGTGCTGACCCGGCCAGCTGCGCCTGATGCAGCTCGGCCAGCGCCTTGACCAGGGCGAACGCGCCCTCGCGCGGCGGATCGACCAGCCACCGATCGGCCACATCGTCGCACACCAGCTGCTGCGGTGTCATCTCGAACAGATTGCGCACCTCGAAGGCGGTTGGCGCCAGCGGCGCGCCACGGTCGCGGTTCGCGCGCCAGTTGGCACGCGCCCGCTGCACCAGCGCTTCACTGCCCTCGACACCCAGCACCACCCCCGCTTGGGTGGCGATGGGCAGGGTGAAGTTGCCCAGCCCGCAGAACCAGTCGATGACGCGTTCGTGGCGCTGCGCCTGTAGCCACTGCAGCGCTCGCTGCACCAGCACCCGGTTGATGTAGGGATTGACCTGGGTGAAGTCGGTGGGCCGGAACGGCAGCCGCACCCCGAACTCCGGCAGACTGTAGGCCAGCTCAGGGGTGCCGTCATCGGCATCCAGCCGGTGCACGCTGTCGGGGCCTTGCGGCTGCAGCCACCATTGCAGACCCACGGCGGCGTGCTCGCGCGCGAAGGCGCGCAGGCGGTCGACATCGGTGTCGCTCAGCGGGGCCAGGTGCCGCAGCACCAGCGCCGTCACCCCCTCGCCACAGGCCAGCTCGATCTGCGGGCAGGTGTCGCGCGCCTGCAACGATCCGATGAGTGCGCGCAACGGCCTCAGCAGGGCACTTACCGCTGGCGGCAGCACCGCGCATTCGGTCATGTCGGCGATGTAGCGGCTCTTGCGCTCATGAAAGCCGATCAGCACCGTGCCCTTCTTCGGCACATGGCGCACCGCCAGCCGGGCACGCCAGCGATAGCCCCACGCCGGTCCGACGATCGGACGCAGGATGCGCTCGGGCCGCACTTTGCCCAGCCGCCACAGGTTGTCTTCCAGCGCGCGCTGCTTGACCGCCACCTGGGCCTCGAGCTGCAGGTGCTGCATCTTGCAGCCTCCGCACGCCCCTGGCCGCAGACCAAAATGGGGACAGCGCGGCAACACACGCAGCGCCGACGGCAGCAGCACGTCGGCGACTTCGGCCGCCTCCCACTGCGCCTTGCGCCGCGTCACGTGCGCCAGCACCCACTCGCCGGGCAGTGCGCCGTCGATGAACACCACCTTGCCGTCGGGTCGCCGCGCCACGCCGTGCGCCTCCATGTCCAGCGCCTGCACGACCAGCGCCTCGGGCGGCACTCCGGCGGGGCGGGTCGCCACGGGCATCGGGGCGCCGGGCACGGCAGCGCCGTCATTGAGACTCTCGTCCATCAGCGGCGCGGCAGCAATGTCAGCGGGTCGACCGGCTTGCCCTGGCGCCGGACCTCGAAATGCAGCTTGACGCGGTCGGCGTCGCTGCTGCCCATCTCGGCGATTTTCTGGCCCTGCCGCACGGTCTGGTCCTCGCGCACCAGCAGAGTCTGGTTGTGCGCGTAGGCGGTCAGGTAGGTGTTGTTGTGCTTGAGAATAATCAGGTTGCCATAGCCGCGCAGGTCCGAACCGGCATAGACCACGCGACCATCGGCGGCAGCCAGCACCGGGTCGCCGGCGCGCCCGCCGATGCCGATGCCCTTGTTGCGGGTCTCATCGAACGGGTACAGCAACGGCCCACGTGCGGGCCAGATCAGCGCCACCGCGTCGGGCGGCAGCGGTGCCGCCGCCGGCGCCGGAGCAGACGGCGCCGATGCTGCGGCGCGCGCAGGCTGACCATTGCTGACAGCGGCGCCTGCCGGGCGCGGCGCGGTGGCGGGCGCATCTAGCGGCCGCGGCTGAGCGCTACCACTGGTGACGGGCTGGGTCGAAACCACGCCGTCGTCAGTAGCCGCCGCGGGGCCGGGGGCCGAAGCGGCAGCCGACACCGCCCCCACTGGCGCCGCTGCGGGCTCCGCCGTGGGGGGCACCACCCGCAGCACCTGACCCACCTCAATCAGATTGGGATTCGTCAGCCCATTCCACGCTGCCAGGTCGCGCCAGCTCTGCCCGTGCTCCAGGCCGATGCGGTACAGCGTATCCCCGGGGCGCACGGTGTAGTACCCCGGCTTGCCGGCGTTTTCGCTGCCGGGGGGCGCCACAACGGCGGGGGCTGCGCTGCCCGCAGGCGCTGCAACGGGCGAGCGATCCTGCACCGGTGCCTGGCGCGCGGGCTTTTTAGGTGCCGCGCACCCGCCCACCAGCAGCGCGAGCCCCAGCGTCCACACCCCGGCCATCCGCGCGCGGGCGGCGGCGCGACCATTGCTTCGGCCTGTCGTCATTGGCACCGTGTCCTCTATCATGCAAGCCCGGATTTTAGGGGGACGAAGCACACGTCCTCGAGTACTCGCCGCTGCCAGCCCGCTGCCGTGCGGTCCACCACCACCAGCGACTGCCGCCCCGGCTGCAACTGGGCCGGAGCCACCAGGCGGCCGCCCACCGCCAGCTGCTGCACCCACGCCTGGGGTACGTCATCGCCCCCAGCGGCGGCGATGATGCCGGCGTAGGGCGCGCCGCGCGCGAACCCGGGCATCCCGTCTCCCAAAATCAGGTGAACGTTGGGGATACGTAGCGGCCGCAGGTGTTCCCGCGCCTTGTCGTGCAACGCCCGCACGCGCTCGATGCTGTAGACCTCGCGGCACAGGCTCGATAGCAGCGCGGCTTGATAGCCGCAGCCCGTGCCGATTTCCAGCACCCGCCCCAGCGGCAGCGCCTGGCCTTCCACCAGCAACTCCAGCATACGCGCCACGACGCTGGGTTTGGAGATCGTCTGTCCCCATCCAATGGGCAGGCTGGTGTCCTCATAGGCCTGGGCCGCCAGCGCGCTGTCGACGAAGCGGTGGCGCTCAACCCGCCCGAACGCCTGCAACACCGCCGGATGCGTCACGCCCATGGCCTGCAAGCGTCGCACCATGGCCTGTCGCACAGCGCTGGAATCGAGGCCGACGCCGACCGCCGCTGCGGGCGTCGACCGGGCCGCCCGCGTACGCGCGGGTACGCCTCCCCCCAGCGCCGTGGGGGCGACGTGATGCAGCGGCACGGGAAAGCGCGGTGTCGGCGGCTGCCCCCCCGATGGCACGCCGGCATGCCGCTTCACCACGGGCGCGCGGCCTCCGATGCGGTGGGCGCCGTGCCGTCTGCCGCCGCCGGCACGGCCAGCGCCGCCGACAGCGCCGCTGCCGTCTGCGCCCAGTAGCCCAGCCGGGCATGATCGGTCAGGTCGATCTGCAGCGGCGTGATCGACGCGTAGCCCAGCCGCGTGGCGTGGAAGTCCGTGCCCTCGGCGTCGTCCTTCGCTGGGCCAGCCGCGCCAATCCAGTACATCGTCTCGCCTCGCGGGTTGACCTGCGTGATGACCGGCTCGGCCGCGTGGCGCCGACCTAGGCGCGCTACCTTGAAGCCGCGCACCTGCTCGCGCGGCAGGTTCGGAATGTTGACGTTGAGCAGCCACGGCCCGGGGTGGGCCGCGTCGTGCGGCGCATCGGCGCTGGCGCGTCGGTGCGCCTCGACCGCGGACCGCAGCGTGCGCACCAGCTCGGCCGCCAGCGCCACCGCCGTCTCTAGGTGCGCCCAGCCCTTTTCGGTCAGCGAAAATGCGATGCCAGGGATGCCGAACAGGTAGCCCTCCATGGCCGCCCCCACGGTGCCCGAGTAGATGGTGTCGTCCCCCATGTTGGCGCCGTTGTTGATGCCGGAGACAACCAGATCGGGCCGGTAGTCCAGCAGCCCGGTGAGCGCGATGTGCACGCAATCCGCCGGTGTGCCATTGACGTAGCGCACACCCGGACCAGCCCGGTGCACGTACAGCGGCGCATTCAGCGTCAGCGCGTTGGACTTGGCGCTGTTGTTGTGCTCGGGCGCCACCACCTCCACTTCGGCAAACTCGGCCAGCGCGCGCGCCAGCGCCACCAGGCCCGGGGCCTGATATCCGTCGTCGTTGCTGAGCAAAATGCGCATGCGCTGATTGTAGAGGCGCGGGCCCCGGCTAGCCGTAGTCGGTGGCCGCAGTAACCTGCGCGACGGCGTGCCGTCGGCACCGCCGGCATCATCGCGCGACGTTCCCCCGGCACACGACGCGTCGCTGGCGCCGGATGTGCCCTCACGATCCCCCCAAACGCAGGAGAGCACCGATGCATGCCTGGATCTGTGAACAGCCCACTGGCACCGATGCCGTGGTCTGGCGCGAATGTCCCACCCCGCAGCCCGGCCCGGGTGAAGTGCGGGTGGCAATTGC
>Ga0209721_1002505_pt1 | contig 11397 bp, 10 predicted proteins | sample TshhotsprinmetaG_FD_184139 | JGI IMG/M metagenome (GOLD analysis project Ga0209721, IMG submission 184139) | Hot spring microbial communities from South Africa to study Microbial Dark Matter (Phase II) - Tshipise hot spring metaG (SPAdes)... | ecosystem: Environmental > Aquatic > Thermal springs... | reverse complement strand
AAGGCTGCGAGCGCTGACCGGAGCGGTAAATCGCTAGGGCCGTGGCATCGACACTAAGCGCCTGGGATTCTGATTAGCGTTCGTCACCGTGAAAGTCGCGCTCGCGACTTCCGCGGTAATGGGTAGGTGGGGCGGCCCGGCTGGCGGGTGGTCACGACCGTCTGAGCTCTCAAGAAACACGCTGGGCAGCCCCAAGTGTTTCTTGCACCCCCTCGGGGGCGGGCTAGGCAGAGCTAGGTCCTAGACGCTCAATGGTAGGAAAGGGCGTTGGACAGCAGCCGCGCAGTGATGTCGACGATGGGGATGACGCGTTCGTAGGCCATGCGCGTCGGTCCGATCACGCCCAGGGTGCCGACTACCTCGCCGTCCACCTTGTAGGGGGCGGCGATGACGCTGCATTCGTCCAGCGGGGCGACACCCGATTCCGTACCGATGAACAGTTGTACCCCGGAGGCATGGTGTCCCACCTCCAACAGTTGCAGCAGCTCGGTGCGCTGCTCGAACAGGGTGAACAGCGCACGCAGACGGCCCATGTCCGACACCAGATCGGGGGTGCCGAGCAGGTTCGCTTCGCCGGCGACGACGCATCCCGCCCCAGGGTCGCTGAAGGCCTCGGCGCCGGTCTGCATCACGGCCTCCATGAGCCTTATGATGTCTGCCTTGAGGCCCCGCAATTTCTGTTGCAGGCAAGAACGGACCTGTTCGAAGCTTAAGCCGCTGAAATGGTGGTTGAAGAAGTTGGCCGTTCGGATGAGCTGACTTGCCGTGTAGGGCTGCTTGGTCAGGATCACCCGATTCCGGACTTCGCCGTCCATGGTCACCATGATCAGCAGGATGCGCTTGTCGGACAGGTTGAGAAACTCGATCTGGCGCAGTTGCTGGTTGCGCCGCTTGGGCGTGAGCACGATGCCGGCGTAGTGCGTGAGTTCTGCCAGCAGCTGCGAAGCCGTGTTGACCAGCCGCTGGGGGTCGGCGGGGGTTAAGCTGCGCCGGATCTGACTCAGTTGCGGACCCTCTAGGGGTTTGACAGTCAGCAGAGAGTCCACGAACAGGCGGTAGCCCCTCGGGGTGGGTATGCGGCCGGCCGAGGTGTGGGGGCTCGCGATATAGCCCCCTTCCTCCAGATCCGCCATGATGTTGCGGATGGAGGCCGGCGAGAGATTGAGCCCCGCCTGTCGTGACAGGGTACGGGAGCTGACCGGCTGGCCGTCCTCGATGTAGCGCTCGACCAGGGTCTTCAGCAGGATGCGTGCGCGCTCGTTGAGCATGGCATCAGGATAGGGCGGTCCGCAGTGGTGTCACCGTATAATTTCATGCCACAGACATGAATTTCAAGACGATCGGCATCGTCGGCAAGTATTACGGCGCCAGTACAGGCAGCACCGTGCATCGCCTGGCCGACTATCTGGCGGCCGGGGGACACGAGGTGCTCATCGCCACCCACACCGCCGAGATCTGCCAAATTCGGGATCTACAGACCGCCACCCTGAACGAGATCGGCAAATCCGCCGACCTGGTCATCGTCATGGGTGGTGATGGCACCCTGCTGAACGTGGCACGCACCCTGGTCGACTATCAGGTACCGATGATCGGGGTGAACCAGGGGCGTTTGGGCTTCCTGGCCGATGTCTCGGTGGACACCATGTTCTCCACCCTGGAAGAGATGCTGGCCGGGGAATACATCGCCGAGGATCGCATCCTGCTCACCGCCAGCGTGGAGCGTCACGACGACGTGCTCTACGCCACCTATGCCTTCAACGACGTGGTGGTGAGCAAGAGCACCCTGGGACGGCTGATCGAGTTCGAGGTCTACATCGACAACCAGTTCGTCTACAGCCAGCGCGCCGACGGTCTGGTGGTCGCCTCGCCGACGGGTTCCACCGCCTACGCCCTGTCCGCCGGCGGGCCCATCCTGCATCCCACCCTGGAGGCCTTCGTCCTCACCCCGATCTGTCCCCACACCCTGTCCGCCCGGCCCATCGCGGTCAACAGCCGCTCAGAGATCGAGGTCAACCTCATCCATGCCGACGATGCCCGCGTGCATTTCGATGGCCAGCAACATGCTGACATGCAGGTCGGCGACCGCGTGGTGATCCACCGGGCGAAGAACACCGTACGTCTGTTGCACCCCCAGAACCACAACTATTATGACACCTTGCGCCAGAAACTGCACTGGGGGGAAAAGCTGTCGTGATCCCGGATTCTATCCGGTCCTGGGAGCCTGAAAGCCGATGACCAGGCGAGGTTTGACAAAATAACATGCTCCTCAGCCTGACCTTGGTCGACTACATCCTGGTCGAGCGTCTGGAGTTGAATCTGCAACCCGGCTTCACGGTATTTACGGGCGAGACCGGGGCGGGCAAGTCCATCCTCCTCGATGCCCTGGGCCTGGTACTCGGGGAACGGGCCGACAGCACGGTGATCCGCGCCGGGGCGACGCGGGCTGAGGTGTGCGCCGAATTCTCCTTAGCCGGCATGCCGGATTTGCAAACCTGGCTGGACGAATCCGGGCTTAATGCGGGCGGCGAAGAGCTGCTGCTGCGCCGGACGGTGGAGGCGGGTGGGCGTTCCCGCGCCTTCATCAATGGCAGTCCGGCAACACTGACGCAATTGCGCGCGCTGGGCGGCCGACTGGTGGACATCCACGGCCAGCATGCCCACTACTCCCTCATGCAGACCGGCGTGCAACGCAACCTGCTGGATGCCTACGGCGGCTGTGCGCCACTGGCCGCAGACACCGCCAACGCCTACCGTGTCTGGCAACAGGCGGTCCGCCGGCGTCAGGAGGCAGAACAGCGCGCCCAGGCCGACGCCGGCGAACGGGAGCGACTGGCCTGGCTCGTGGACGAACTGGCCGCCCTGGGCTTCGAGCCCGAGCAGTGGCAGGCCCTGCAGGAGACGCACCGACGGCTGTCACACGCCGCCGAACTGCTCGGCGGTGCGCAACGGGTGATCGAACTGCTCGACGGTGAATCGGACGGAATCGTCTCCCGTCTCAGGATGGCCAAGGGCAGGCTGGATGAGCTCACCGCCTATGATCCCCGCCTTGCGGACTTTAGCCGGATGCTGGAGGACGGCCTCATCCAGGTCCAGGAGGCGGCGCGGGAACTCGGTCGCTACGCCGAGCGGGTCGAGCTGGATCCGGAGGCCCTGGCCGCAGCCGAGGCCCGCATCGGCCAAGTCATGGCCGCGGCACGCAAATTGCGTTGCCGACCTGAGGATCTGCCACGCGTGCTTAAGGATGCCCGCGACCGGCTGGCCGATCTTGCCGAAGCTGCCGATGCTGAGACTTTGGCACGGGCGGAGGCCGATGCGCGGACGGCCTACGATATAGCCGCACGGACACTGACCGCTTGCCGTCAAAAGGCCGCTGCGGCCCTGGGCGCGGCGGTGACCGAGGCCATGCAAGCGCTAGCGATGAAAGGGGGGCGGTTTAGTGTGGAACTTACCCCTTGTGCGCCGGAGGCAGGCGGCAGGGAGACGGTGGAGTTTCGGGTTGCGCCGCATCCGGGTCAGGACCTGCGACCACTGGCTCGCACCGCATCGGGCGGGGAGCTGTCCAGGCTTGGGCTTGCCTTGCAGACCGTGCTATCCGGCCGCTCCGGGGCGCGCACCCTGATCTTCGATGAGGTCGATGCCGGCATCGGCGGCGGCGTAGCCGAGGTGGTGGGGCGGCTGCTGGCGGCCGTCGCTCGCGACAGACAGGTGCTCTGTGTCACCCACCTGCCCCAGGTGGCAGCCCGCGCCACCCATCACTGGCGCGTGAGCAAGGAGGACGTCGGCGGACGCACCCTCAGCCGGGTCCTTCGCCTCGATGAGGCTGAGCGGGTGGAAGAGATCGCCCGCATGCTGGGAGGCGTGGAGCTGACCGACATCACGCGTCGACACGCGCGCGAAATGCTTAAGGCGGGGTCAGGCTCCTGGCAGGACGAATGCGCCGGCCAGAGGTGATGGTTCGAACCTGTCCAAGGGGGGCGCTGACCGCGTCCGAAGTAGCCGCTAAGCTTACGGCGTGCTGCGGGTCCCTGTCTCCTGGGATCGGTAGGGGCAGTCGACCTTGACGCAATCGACGTAGAGATAGAGGCAGTGCCCGTGCAGGCGAAAGCCCCGCTCCTCGACGATCTGGCGCTGCCACTTCTCGATCTCCGCGTTGTAGAACTCCTCCACGCGGCCGCACTGCATGCACAGCAGATGGTCGTGGTGGCCGCCCTTGTTGAGCTCGTAGACCGCCTTTTCATTGTCGAAATGATGCCGGATCAGCAGCCCGGCCTGTTCGAACTGGGTCAGTACCCGGTAGACCGTGGCCAGGCCGACGTCCTCGTGCTCCTGCAGCAGCAGGCGATAGACCTCGTCCGCCGTAAGGTGGCGCTTCTCCGACTGTTCGAACAGGCCCAGGATGCGCAGACGCGGCCCGGTTGCCCTCAAACCCATGCTCTTCAATTGATCGCCGTCGGCCATGGTGTGACTATGCTCGTGAACACCCGCTATCATAGCGCGAACGGCGCCCTGACCACGGGTCGAGCGCAAGCCCCGTCATATATGGCGGGGTCAGCGAGACGAAACCTAGACCAGGGGCCGCAGGCAACGCTCAAATTTGTGGCAAGGAAGCCCCGCCCTTGCTGAGCGGGGGGACTCAACGCCGGCATGGACAAGTGATGCACAAAATCTCGATCGCCTTCGCGCTGCTCCTTAGCGGCTGCAGCGTAACCAACCCCATCCAGAGCCTAAGGCCGTATCAGATCGACATCCAGCAGGGCAACGAGGTCACCCAGGCCATGCTGGATCAGCTTAAGCCGGGCATGACAGCCTCGCAGGTGCGTTTCATCATGGGCACCCCGCTCATCGTCGACCCCTTTCACGCCGATCGCTGGGATTACGTGCTGCGGCTGGAAAAGTCAGGCCAGGTGATCGACAAGCGCCGCATCACCGTCATCTTTCAGAACGGCGGGTTGAAGGGTATCGAGACTGGCGGTTCGGTCAGTGCTGCGCCACAGGACAAGGGGAGGCCATGAGCCAGAGAGTCGTCATCGCCGGATGCACCGGGCGCATGGGGCGCGCCTTGCTGGAGGCCATTGCAGGTGCCACCGACCTGCGCCTAGTAGCGGCCCTAGATCGGGCCGGGAGCCCTGCCCTCGGGCGCGATGCGGGCGAACTGGCGGGCAGGCCGCTTGGGGTCGCGGTCACGGATGATGTGGCAGCGGCCCTGCAGGACGCCGACGTGATGATCGATTTCACCCGTCCCGAGGCGGGCCTAAACCACCTCGCCGCCTGCCGCCGGGCCAGTGTCGCGATGGTCATCGGCACCACCGGCTTCGATGCCTTGGGGCGACAGGCCATTGCGGAAGCGGCCGCGGACATCCCCATCGTGTTCGCACCCAACATGAGCGTGGGGGTCAATCTGGTGTTCAAGCTGCTGGATACGGCCGCACGGGTGCTCGCCGAGGGTTATGACGTCGAGATCATCGAGGCACACCACCGGCACAAGGTGGATGCCCCCTCGGGTACCGCGCTGCGCATGGGGGAGGTGATCGCCCAGGCCCTGCAACGGGATCTTAAGACCTGCGCCGTCTATGGGCGTGAGGGTGTGAGCGGGGAGCGGCACGCCCAGACCATCGGTTTTGCCACCGTGCGCGGCGGGGACATCGTGGGTGACCACACCGTCTTGTTCGCCGGCATCGGCGAGCGGGTGGAGATCACCCACAAGGCCAGCAGCCGCATGACCTTCGCGCTGGGTGCGTTGCGTGCGGCGCGGTTTCTCGCCGGCAAGACGGCCGGACTTTACGACATGCAGGACGTGCTCGGCCTGCGTTGACGCGACCGCGGCTCTCGTGATCACAAGCCGCCTGGGGTCGGTTCAAAAAATGGTACGAAACTACCGATAACCCGAGCAGAAAAATGGCTAACCCCTCTTGACATCCCGTTCGCATCTGTCTCCTCCCCCTTGAACACGGCTGCCTGAACCTCATCTACTTCCCTCATTGCCTAGGGGAGAACCACGCATGTCGGAACACATCAAGGAAACACTCGGCTTTCAGGCCGAGGTCAAGCAGCTACTGCGCCTGATGATCCACTCCTTGTACAGCCACAAGGAGATCTTCCTGCGCGAGCTGGTCTCCAACGCCGCCGACGCGGCCGACAAGCTGCGCTTCGAGGCGATGAGCGACCCTGCCCTGTTTGAACAGGACGCTAAGCTCAAGATCTGGATCCGCGCCGACAAGCCGGCCCGCACCCTCACCATCCGCGACAACGGCATCGGGATGAGCCGTCAGGAGGTGATCGAACACATCGGCACCATCGCCAAGTCCGGCACACGCGAATTCTTCTCCCGGCTTACCGGCGACCAGCAGAAGGACGCGCAGTTGATCGGCCAGTTCGGCGTGGGTTTCTACTCCAGCTTCATCGTCGCCGACCGGGTGACCCTCACCACCCGCCGCGCCGGCCTGACGCGTGAGCATGGCGTGCGCTGGGAGTCGGACGGGGCCGGCGAATACAGCCTGGAGACGGTCGACAAGGACGACCGTGGCACCGAGATCGTTTTGCACCTGAAGGAAGGCGAGGATGAATTCCTCGAACCCTGGCGCCTGAAGGCCATCATCCGTAAGTACTCGGATCACATCCCCATCCCCATCGTCTACATCGACGAAAAGGGCGAGGAAGAGACCGTCAACCGGGCCAGTGCTCTCTGGGCCCGGCCCAAGGGCGAGATCACGGAGGAGGAGTACAAGGCCTTCTACAAGCATGTCGCGCATGACTTCGAAGACCCGCTCGCCTGGACGCATGCCCGCGTGGAGGGCCGCCAGGACTACACCGTCCTGCTCTATGTACCCTCACACGCCCCCTTCGACCTGTGGGATCGCAACGCTAAGGGCGGCATCAAACTCTATGTCAAGCGCGTCTTCATCATGGAGGACACCCAGCGCCTCATGCCGGCCTACCTGCGTTTCATGCGCGGTGTCATCGACGCGGAGGACCTGCCGCTCAATGTCTCGCGTGAAATCCTGCAACAGACCCGCGACATGGAGATGATACGCGCCGGCTGCGTAAGAAAGGTCCTCGACCTGCTGGAAGACCTTGCCGGCAACCAACCCGAGAAATATGCCCAGCTCTGGGAACACTTCGGTGTGGTGCTGAAGGAGGGCGTGGGCGAGGATCCGGCTAACAAGGAGCGCATCGCCCGGCTGCTGCGTTTTGCCACCACGGCGAGCGACACCCCGAGTGTATCCCTTGCCGATTATGTCGGCCGCATGAAGGAGGGACAGGACAGGATCTGGTATATCACCGCTGAGACCCTGGCCGCCGCCAAGGCCAGCCCGCACCTGGAAATCTTCCGCAAGAAGGGGGTGGAGGTCCTGCTGCTCACCGACCGGGTGGACGAATGGCTGGTGGCTAACCTGTCCGAGTTCGACGGCAAGCGCTTAGCCAGCGTGGCCAAGGGTGATGTGGACCTTTCGGCGGTGAAATCCGAAACAGAAACAGATGATCAACCCAAGGAAGCTCCCCAGACCGAGACCGCCCAGGCCGTCGTCGACCGCCTCAAGGCGCTGCTCGAGGGTCGGGTGCGGGACGTGCGCGTAAGTCACCGCCTGGTGGACTCCCCGGCTTGCCTGGTGACCGGCGAGCATGAGATGAGCGCCCACCTCGCCCGCATGCTCAAGTCGCTGGGTCAGAAGGCGCCCGATATCAAGCCCATCCTCGAGGTTAACCCGACCCACCCTATGGTGCGCCGCATCGAGACCGAGCACGGCGAGCGTCAGGCCGATCTGGCCTTGCTGTTGCTCGACCAGGCCATCTTGCTCGATGGCGGTCAGCTTGCAGATCCGGCTGGCTTTGTCCGGCGCATGAATGCCCTGATGACGGCAGGCTGAGGAAGTCCGCAGCACCCGGCCTGCTTAGCGCCAGCGCAGGGTCACGAGGCGGCTGCGGCCATTTTCCTGCAGCCGCAGCGTTGCGCCGCTGCCGGCGTCTGCCAGGGCGGCGGCGAATTCGGCCGGACTGCCGACCGGTTTGCGGTTGACTTCCAGGATCAGGCTGCCTGGCGCGATGCCGGCCAAGGCGGCGAGGGAACCCCGTTCCACCGCCGTCACCAAAACGGCCTTGTCGACGCGGGCGCGCCGGGCCTCCTCCGGGCTGAGCGCACGCACGGCGAGCCCTAGCGCCTGGACGGTCTGAGCGCTTGCGACGGCGGCCTCGTCCAGTCGTCCGACTCGTACCGGAATATCCAGCCGACGCCCATCCCGGATCACCCCCAGCACCACCGTGCTGCCCGGCCGGGCCATCGCCACACGGTTGCGGTACTGGCCGCCATCGGCCAGGGGGGTGCCGTCGAAGCTCACCAGCACATCACCCGCCCGCAGACCGGCCGCCTCGGCCGGAGAGCCCGCGCCAACCTGGTTCACGAGCACGCCGCGTTGGTCCCGCAGGCCCAATGCCTCAGCGATCTCGCGGGTGAGCGGTTGCACGGTGAGTCCGATCATCCCCCGGATCACCTGACCATGGGTGAGGATCTGCTCGGCTATGGTGCGCGCCAGGTTGCTTGGGATGGCAAAGCCGATGCCCATGTAACCGCCGCTGCGACTGAAGATGGCGGTATTCACGCCGATCACCTCGCCGTCCAGGTTAAGCAGCGGGCCACCCGAGTTGCCGGGATTGATGGCCGCGTCGGTCTGGATGAAGTCCTCGTAATCGTTGATCCCCAGGCTGGTCCGGCCCTTGGCGCTGACCACCCCGGCGGTGAGGCTGTGCGATAAGCCAAACGGGTTGCCTATGGCCACCACCCACTCGCCCACCTCCAGGCGCGCGGAGTCGCCCCATTTCAACGCCGGAATCCCGCGCGCTGCGATCTCGAGTACGGCCACGTCGGATTTCGGGTCTGTGCCGCGCACGCGGGCATCGAACTCGCGCCCATCCTGGAAACGCACACGGATCCGACCGGCGTCCTCGACGACATGGCTGTTGGTCAGGATGTAGGTGCTGTCCTGACTGCTGGCAAAAACGAAACCTGAGCCCTGACTGATAGCCCGTCTGGGTTGCCGGGGTGTCTGACGGCGCGGGGTAAGGCCGGGGAAATCCTCCCCGAAGAACCGGCGAAACAGGTCGTCGTGGAAGGGCCAGGCCAGGGTATCCTCCATGGGCGCATCCTGCGCTGTGCCCTCCACCTGGATGAACACCACCGACGGGGCCACCTTGCGTGCGACCGCCGAGAAGGCCCGTGCGGTCTGGCGCAGGCTCTCCGCGCCGGCATCCTGGCCGGGGGCAGGCAAGGGAAGAGACATTAGCGGCAAGCAGAGCAGTGTTAGCAGCAGGCCTCTGAGCATGGGCATACTTCGCACGAACTGTATGTCAGACTTGGGCCCGTACCCAGCGCACCAGGTCCTGGGCCGCCATGGCGCCGGCCCGACGTGCGACCTCGCGACCGCCACGGAAGAGGGCCAGGGTGGGGATACTGCGGATGCCGTGCCGGGCCGCCAGAGCCTGTTCTACCTCCGTGTTTACCTTGGCCAGGCGTACGCCGGGTTCGAGCATGCCGGCCGCCTGCTCGAACTGGGGCGCCATCATGCGGCAGGGTCCGCACCAGGGGGCCCAGAAATCGACCAGCACCGGGATATCATTGCGTTGGATATGGCGCTCGAAGCTGGCCTGGGTCAGCTCGACGGGATGGGCGGTGAACAACGGCTTGTGGCACTGCCCGCAATGCGGCCCCTGGGCGAGACGACCCGCCGGCAGGCGATTGACGGCCTGGCAATGCGGGCAGACGACGTGCAGCGCATCATTCATGACTTGACTCCTGCATATATACCGACGAGCAGATTGGGGTTTTGTCCGATATCCCAAGTGGGGGATAGGCGATGTTGCGAGCGGTTCAATCGCCGCACCCTCATCGCCCGCGACTTACCATTTTGCCAAGCTCGGCCTCGATCTCCGCATCGTAGGCCGTGCCCTCACGATAGCGCCGATACAGCCAGACCCCCAAGATGGCCGAGAGCAGGAACAACAGCACGGCAGATCCGATGCGTAAGCTCGGGTCCAGATTCACGCCGCTGCCGGCAAGGGCGAAGACTAGCGTCTGGGGCAGGTAGCCTAGGCCCGATCCGGCGATGAAGGGCAGGGCGCGCACGCTGGATACCCCGGCGATCAGATTGGTGCTCAGGTTGTGCCCCACGGGCAGAAGCCGGATGAGCAAGGCCATATTGAAGGGGTGACGGCCGAGGAATTCGTCCAGACGCTGTACCTTGTCCGGAAAGCGGCTCTTGACGAGGGCCCGGCCTAGCAGGCGGGCATAGTAGAAGGAAAGCGCGCAGCCAAGCACCGCCGCAAGCAGGGCCAGGGCGGTGCCCAACAGGGCGCCGAAGGCATAGCCACCGAGAAAGGCGATGATCTGACGGGGTAGGCCTAAGGCCAGGGCCAGCGTGCCCACACCGATGAACACAAGCTCCCCTGTCACACCCCGACCCCGCACCTCGCGGTCGATCCAGCCCTGATCCAGATCGAAGCCGATCAAGCGCGGCAGATAGAACAACCCCACCAGCGCGGCGAGAAACAACAGGCCTTTGAGGATCAGGCGGTAATTCACGTCAGTGCGCCCGGCCTTGTCTACAGATCGGACCCACCGGCGCGCAGGCGGGGATGGCAGTAAGTCGGAGGTGGTTGCATCGCTGGCGGCTGTAGACTTTGCCCCCCCATGCTACCAGTTGCAAGGGCAGTCAGGCTCACCCCCACGCCAGACCCGGCCTGCATAAGTTCAGAAACCTTTGGCACTCCTTAGACGAAGGAGGAGCACCATGCCGCTTCAACTAGAAACTGGTCTACTGGCTCGTCTGCTGCAACTCCCAACCTTCCCACTCTAGCCTCAGCCAAACTTCGCTATCCTCCTTAAACGCTAGAGGTGGTGGGCTTGGCCTTGCCCGGGGAGGGGTCAACGTGTATGCTGTTTGTTTTTCGGAGAAGTGACCGAGTGGTCGAAGGTGCACGACTGGAAATCGTGTGTACGCCAAAAGCGTACCGAGGGTTCGAATCCCTCCTTCTCCGCCAGATGATGGCGATCGAAGACCGGCTGGCGTTGCCGTAGTGGAGTCAGCCGATGTGGGAGAGAGAGGGTGAGAACCCTCGTTGGGGTTCGCAAAGCCGCGTCTGGCGGGCGGTGACCCATCAGTGTGGGTCATGCGCCGTAACCGGAAAGCCTCTCCGCCTGCGCACACAGTTCCGGGATCCGTTCATGCGCCACGGGTCTGGAGAGCAGGAAGCCCTGGGCGAGGTCGCACTGCTCGGGTTGGATCAGTCGCAACTGGGCCTTGGTCTTAACGCCCTCGGCGGTCACCTGCAGGCGCAAGGCGCGCGCAATGGCGACGATGATGTGGACGGTGCGCGCATCGGCCTCGTCACCCGGCAGATCGTGCACGA
>Ga0209721_1002504_pt1 | contig 11403 bp, 14 predicted proteins | sample TshhotsprinmetaG_FD_184139 | JGI IMG/M metagenome (GOLD analysis project Ga0209721, IMG submission 184139) | Hot spring microbial communities from South Africa to study Microbial Dark Matter (Phase II) - Tshipise hot spring metaG (SPAdes)... | ecosystem: Environmental > Aquatic > Thermal springs... | reverse complement strand
ACATTATTTACACTTATTTTACTTATTCCTGCGTTAGTCGTTTTAGCGTTTGGGGAAAAGCAAAGCACACCCCTTTCGGCCGAACCGAAGCACGTTCAAGCGCGCGATGAACCGACCGTGGAAGTGGCAGTGTACCGAAGTAAAGAAAAAAAGGTCGAACGGCTTCCGCTTGAACAATATGTCGTCGGCGTTGTAGCGGCAGAAATGCCTGCCGAATTTGAAATGGAAGCGCTGAAAGCACAGGCGCTCACCGCAAGAACGTACATCGTCAAACAGCTAATGTATAACAAGCCGATTCAACTGCCGGAAGGGGCGAATGTCACCGATACCGTCATGCATCAAGTGTACTACAGCGATGAGCAATTAAAGGAGCGTTGGGGCATAAGCTACGACTGGAAAATAAAAAAAATAAGGGAAGCGGTCGAAGCGACGAGAGGACAAATTTTAACGTACAACAACGAGCCGATCGAAGCGGCATTTTTCTCGACGAGCAACGGCTATACCGAAAACTCAGAAGCGTATTGGCAAAACGCCTTTCCGTACTTAACGAGCGTGGAAAGCCCGTGGGATGAACAATCACCGAAGTTTTACGAACAAGTGACGTTCTCTGTTCGTGAATTTGAACAACGGCTCGGTGTGACATTGCCAAAAGACGGCTCTGTCGGCAAAGTGATTGCGCGCACCCCAGGCAAGCGAGTAGCCCTTGTCGACATCAATGGCAAGCAGCTGACCGGCCGTGAAGTACGCGAAAAGCTACAATTAAAATCGACGGATTTTACATGGACAAGGCAAGGGCACAACATCGTCATTACGACGAAAGGATACGGACATGGAGTCGGCATGAGTCAATACGGTGCCAACTTTTTAGCGAAGCAAGGAAAAACGTATAAAGATATTGTCACATATTATTACCAAGGGGTACGCATTCAAGACGTTTCGCTCGTCGCTTCAAAATTTTGAAGCGGCAAATTTTTTTGTATTCATGTGTATAAATGTTCTTCTTTCTGTTCACAATGGTTGCTGAGGTGATGAACATGAAAGAAGAAAACAAAAAAGTTTCAAAGTTGTTCCGTAAACGTTGGGTTGTTCCTTCGATTTATTTGTTAAGTGCCGCGCTTATTTTAACAGGCGTGCTTTGGTTCCAAAGCAGAACGAACGATATCGTCCAACCGCCTGTCGACGAGCAAACAAAGCCGGGAACAGCGGTCAATGAGCCAGAGTCTGTCCCTGTACAACAAGCGGTCGAACAAATTGCTATGCCTGTCCTTGATCCAAACGCTGTTGAAATCGCTAAACCATTTTACGATTTTCAAGCCTCAGCTGAAGAACAAGAAGCTGCTCTCGTCTCTTATAATGATGAATATTATCCGAACAAAGGTGTCGACATCGCGATGAAAAACGGCGAAAGCTTTGATGTGACCGCATCGTTAAGCGGAACGGTCATTAAGGCGGAGAAAGATCCGCTCTTCGGTTACGTCGTTCATATTCAACACGATCGCGGCGTTGTAACGGTATATCAATCATTAAAAGATGTACAAGTAAAAGTTGGCGATACAGTGAAACAAGGACAAGTGATCGCAAAAGCGGGCACAAACGAATTTAATCAAGAAGCAGGCGTGCACGTCCACTTCGAAATTCGCAAAGACGGGCAAGCAGTCAATCCTGTCGCCTACTTCGATCAACCGCTTAGCGCAATCGAACAACAAACGGAACAACAAGAAACGAATCAAGAAAAAACAGATGAACAACAAAGCGATCCATCGAGCACAGTTCCAGATGCGTCGATCGGAATGGCGAGAACATGAACAGATGGGCAAAATGCTCATCTGTTCGCTTTTTTATGGCATATATTTTCTTTCTTCCTAATACACTATTACAAACTTGAACAACGAGGGTGTTTGAGGTGAGATGAACGATTAGTAGATGAGCTTGACGACTTTGTTATGAGCGAGTAAACGCCACTGCGATCAACGCCTTATACGTCTCATTTCACACTTCTCACATCCAACTTAGGGAGGGCGAGCAGTGTGCACGATTACATCAAAGAGCGTACAATCAAGATTGGCAAGTATATCGTGGAGACGAGAAAAACCGTTCGCGTCATCGCGAAAGAGTTCGGTGTGTCTAAAAGCACCGTGCATAAAGATTTAACGGAGCGGCTCCCGGAAATTAACCCCGAATTAGCGAATGAAGTAAAAGAAATTTTAGATTACCATAAATCCATTCGCCATTTGCGTGGAGGAGAAGCAACGAAGAAAAAGTATAAAAAAGAAACCGAGCAAGCGACGTAAATTTCTCGTTCCCCTTGTCAAAAATGTTCTCTTTTTTTCGACATCATTGTGGTAGAATAATGTATTAGGAGAAATGGCAAGGAGGAACATATATGTTTTTCGCAAGGGATATCGGCATCGACCTCGGCACGGCGAACGTGTTGATTTATGTAAAAGGAAAAGGCATCGTATTAAACGAACCTTCCGTCGTTGCGATTGATCAACATACGAAACGGGTGTTAGCGGTAGGGGAAGAAGCGCGGCGTATGGTTGGGCGCACGCCTGGGCATATTGTTGCGATCCGTCCGTTAAAAGACGGAGTCATTGCGGATTTCGAAATTACCGAAGCGATGTTGAAACATTTTTTAAGCAAGTTGAACGTCAAAGGATGGTTTGTGAAACCGCGCATTTTAATTTGCTGCCCGACAAACATTACATCGGTCGAACGAAAAGCAATTAAAGAAGCAGCGGAAAAAAGCGGCGGCAAAAAAGTATATTTAGAAGAAGAGCCGAAAGTGGCAGCTATCGGTGCAGGAATGGATATTTTCCAGCCTTCAGGAAACATGGTCATCGACATCGGTGGGGGCACGACGGACGTTGCGGTATTATCGATGGGCGACATCGTTACATCGGCATCAATTAAAGTAGCGGGCGATAAATTTGATCAAGAAATTTTACATTACATTAAGCGCGAATATAAATTGTTAATCGGGGAGCGGACAGCGGAAGAAATTAAAATGAACATCGCTACTGTGTTTCCGAACGCGCGCGATGAAGCGATGGACATTCGCGGCCGCGATTTAGTGACGGGCTTACCGCGAACGATTACGATTCGTTCTGGAGAAATTGAAAAAGCGTTGCGTGAAACGGTATATACGATCGTCCAAACGGCGAAAAGCGTACTTGAGCGCACACCACCTGAACTATCGGCGGACATTATTGACCGCGGCATTTTTTTAACCGGGGGCGGCGCGTTGCTTCATGGCATGGATCAGCTGCTTGCGCAACAATTGAAAGTGCCGGTCTTTATCGCAGAAAACCCGATGGATTGCGTGGCGATTGGCACAGGATTAATGCTTGATAACATTGACAAAGCTCCATATCGTCAACTCGTGTAGGTGCCATTGGGAAATGGTACCTATTCGCTTTTTCCCCCTTTTTCTTTTATAATGGAAGTAGTGTAAAAACGGTTAGGGGGGCGTTTTATGTTTCGCGGATTATATACAGCGGCTTCCGGCATGCTTTCTCAACAACGCCGCATCGAAATGATGACGAACAATATCGCAAACGCCAACACGCCAGGGTATAAGGCTGACCAAGCGTCGCTGCGGGCTTTTCCTGACATGTTGATGAACCGCATCCAACAGACGACCATTCCGACGGAGAAAAAGTTGACGTGGCGCGATCGTACATACATTGGTCCGCTCTCAACAGGGGTATACGTGCAAGAACTTGTGCCAAACTTTGCGCAAGGAGATATACGCGAAACAGGCAACAACACTGATGTAGCGATTGTCGATGGCACGGGCACATCATTTTTTACCGTTCAAAACGAAACGGGCGACGTTCGTTATACGCGCAACGGTCACTTTACAATTGATGCGGACGGTGCATTAACGACGACGGACGGCTTATACGTGCTTGATGAAAACGGAAACCGCATCGTCGTTGGCGACGAGCAGTTTACCGTCTCATCTGATGGAACGATCACGAAAAACGGCGCGCCAATCGCCCGCCTCGGCATCGCTTATGCGCAAAACGTTCAAGCGCTTGTGAAAGAAGGAAACGGTTTATTTCGGTCAGAAAACGCCCTTCCACTTGCGCAAACGTATACGATTCGCCAGCAATACGTTGAACGTTCAAACGTCGATCTTTCTCGCGCGATGACGGATATGCTGTCGGCTTATCGCGCCTTTGAAGCGAACCAAAAAATTTTACAAGCGTACGATAAAAGTATGGACAAAGCGGCAAACGAAATCGGCCGCTTAAAGTAGGGGGATAAGGATGCTTCGGTCAATAATTACTGCCGCCAACACGATGAACCAACTGCACCAACAACTCGATACGATTAGCCATAATATCGCAAACGTCAATACAACGGGATATAAAAAGCGCGATGCCGTCTTTGGAGAATTGCTCGCTCAACAGTTTACGAACTTGCCAAAGACAGATGAGGCACCGCGCCTCACCCCGACAGGCATCCGCCTTGGCGTCGGGGCGAAAGTCGCATCTACGTATATGCAAATGAAACAAGGTTCGATCGTCAAAACCGATCGCCCATTAGATCTTGCTTTAACGAAAGAAGGACAATTTTTCCGCATCGCTGTCGATGGCGACATTCAATATACGCGCGACGGTGCTTTTTACCTTAGCCCGTCGGCGAACAATCCAAATGAACTCATGCTTGTAACGGCAGATGGATATGCCGTCGTAGATGAAAATAACGAACCGATTACGGTGCGCGAAGGATTTAAAGACATTCAAGTCACACAAAACGGTACGCTGCGATTCATCGCACCAAACGGAAATATGATGCAGACGATCAACATCGGCGTATCATACGTGACGCGCCCGCAGCTTATGCAAGCGCTTGGCGATAACCGTTTTGCTTTCCCGACGAACGTGAATCGCGAAGACGTTACCGTTAATTTATTAGGCAACAACCGTAACGACATTTCATTACAACAATACGCCTTAGAACAATCAAACGTTGAATTGGCGACAGAAATGAGCGAACTGATCATCACTCAGCGTTCGTATCAACTCAACGCCCGCGCCATTACATTATCTGATCAAATGATGGGGCTAATTAACGGCATTCGTTCATAGCGAGGGAAGACGATGGAAGAAAAACAAACGAAACAACGCCTGCGCCGCCGCCTCATTCCGATTTGGCTTCGTTTACTCCTTGTCCTTTGCTTTATTACGATGAGCGCATTGGCAGGAGCGATGGTTGGCTACGGCGTGCTTGGCGACGGAAATCCATTTGAAGCGTTAAAGCCGACAACATGGCAACATATTATCGACTTAATCGAAAAACAATAGTGGACAGACCACTTCAAAACGTGATACATTGAAAACAAACGACGGAAGGGAGATCCTTCCGTTTTTTTATAAAGGAGGAACAATGTATGCTCGATATTCAACACATTCAACAAATCATTCCACATCGTTATCCGTTTTTGCTCGTTGACCGCATTGTTGAAGTGGAAGAAGGAAAGCGCGCCGTCGGCATAAAAAACGTTAGCGCAAACGAACAATTTTTCGTCGGCCATTTCCCGGACTACCCGGTCATGCCTGGCGTGCTGATCGTCGAGGCGCTAGCGCAAGTAGGGGCGGTCGCGATGTTAATGAAAGAAGAAAACCGCGGACGTCTTGCTTTCTTCACCGGCATTGACAACTGCCGCTTTAAAAAACAAGTAAAACCGGGCGATCAATTACGTCTAGAAGTGGAGATGATTCGCTTCAAAGGGGCAATCGGGAAAGGAAAAGGCATCGCCACAGTCGATGGCGAACTCGTATGCGAAACAGATATTATGTTTGCTTTAGGTGAGAAAAAATAATGCATATGTTCCTTTTTTCTGGGCATGTTATAAGTGATTACATATGCCTAAGAAAGGAGATATGCAATGAAAAAACTATGGCTACTTAAGCTTATTAGCGCGCTCATTGCCGTCATGGTCGTTACAGGCTGCAATAACGATGATACAGACAACGATATGAACAACCAAGAAGAAATGCAGCCAGGCGAAGATACAAACGAAGGTGTCGGCGACGATGAAAACGATGCCGTACCAGATGAAGAAGACGCTGTCGAAGATGCGGAAGATATGAATGACGCAGACAATACGGACGAATAAAAACGTAAGGGGCTTCCTCTTACGTTTTTTTATTCCCTCCTTTCCTATAATACGTAACAAAGTTATAAAACAACTTTGTCAACATTCTTTTTTTATGGTACATTAACGGTTGACGATTATCATATGGAGGGTTTTATATATGTTGAAACAGCTTCCTCATCGTATGAAGATGAATATGACGTTATCTATAAAAAAAGTGTTTGGACGATATATGGCAAGCATCGGTTGGGATGAGACGCAGTACGATGCAGCGAAATTCATGGAACAATGGCGCCATTATTTATACAACGAAGCCGCATGGTTTGCTGAATTAGATGATGCGATGAAAGCGAATCCGCAATTTCACGAACAACTTGCCGACCGCATTAACGAAATCATTGACCAGCTCGTCAATGAACCTCCAACGGACGAACAAATTGCAGAAATTAACCGTCTCGTTGAACGGCTTGGCATCGATGATTTTCCTTACGGCTGTAAACTAGAAGCAAAATATCATATTGAACGTCTTCAACATGAATTAAAAAAAAAGAAAAGCTAACGAAACGAGCGAGCGTCAAACAACGAAAACTAGCAGAAATTTTATATTATCAAGCGTATGACGAGCCGTTGCCAAATCGTGAGTATACGGTACAAGAAATGTACGACATGATCAATGAAGCGAAGCGAGTATTAGGACAAGAAAGTGAAGATGGCGAAATGATTCATTAAACCGGCAGAAGAAGAAACTGCTGGTTTTTATTTGTAAATTTTTTTACAAAAAGGGTAGAGAATTATAGATTGTCCATTTATAATGGAATTAGTCGAATGTTTGTCGAAAAATGAGTGTTTAGGAGGAAACTATGGAAGAGACGATTAGCTTACGAGAACTATTTCAGACGTTGCGCAAACGCATGTGGCTTATTGTTGCGATTACGGTGATCGCTACGATGACGAGCGGCATCGTCAGCTATTTTGTGTTAACACCGATTTATCAAGCATCAACACAACTGCTCGTCAACCAAGCGAAAAACGATCAACCGATTTACAACATTAGCGAAATTCAAACGAACTTGCAACTTATTAATACGTATAACGTCATTATGAAAAGCCCGGCCATTTTAGATATTGTAAAATCAGAGCTAGATTTAGATATGCCGGTTGAGGAGTTAAACAAAAAAATTAACGTCACAAGCGAAAAAGATTCACAAGTTGTTAACGTAACAGTTGAAGATGCCGATCCGCATATGGCGGCCGATATTGCCAACACGGTAGCTAGCGTGTTTCAACGCGAGATTGTGAAAATTATGAACGTCGACAATGTCAATATTTTAGCGAAAGCGGAAGTGAAAGAACAACCCGTTCCAGTCAAACCAAAACCGCTATTAAACATGGCGATCGCTTTCGTCGTTGGCATGATGACAGGTGTCGGTTTAGCATTCTTGTTGGAGTATTTAGATAATACGATCAAAAATGAACAAGATGTAGAAAAGTTGCTGCAGTTGCCGGTGCTAGGATCGGTAACGACGATTGATGAAGAGGGCAATGATGCTCACGTGTTGCATGCAAAAAAACAAATGCGGGGTGAGACGGTTGGTTCTTAAAAAGAAAAAACAGACGTTCGCACGTACGATGCGCTCATTAATTACAAAAACAAATCCGAAGTCACCAATTTCCGAACAATATCGGACGATTCGTACGAACATTTTATTTTCTGTCGTCGATCGCCCTCTTCGTTCGCTCATGGTTACTTCCTCTGCTCCTGCAGAAGGGAAATCGACAACAGTTGCCAATTTAGCTGTCGTGTTTGCCCAACAAGGGAAGAAAGTGTTGTTAGTCGATGCGGACTTACGAAAACCGACCGTGCACTATACGTTTCGCAAAGACAATCATGTTGGCTTAACGAATGTATTAACGAAACAAGCGCCTTTTCAAACGGCTGTTAAAGAAACAGACGTTGACAATTTATTTGTTTTAACGAGCGGCCCTATTCCGCCGAATCCAGCGGAATTGCTCGGTTCTTCTGCGATGGAAGAACTACTAGCAGAAGCGTATAAGCAATTTGACCTTGTTTTATTTGACACTCCGCCAGTACTTGCGGTGACCGATGCGCAAATTTTAGCGAACCAATGCGATGGAACGATTCTTGTCGTCCATAGCGGAAAGACAGAAATTGAAGCTGCACAAAAAGCGAAAGAACTACTCATTAACGCAAAAGGAAAGCTGCTCGGTATCGTGCTGAATCAAAAGAAGCAAAAAGAAAGCAGCTATTACTATTACTACGGTAACAAATAGACAAAATTCGACAAAAATTGTATATTGCATCATACTATTTTCCTATGTTAATATGAACTAGGTACAGGAATTTGTCGAAAAATATGAGAAAAATTTCTTTCATGTCGATAGATCGAAGGGGGGATTGTGATGATTGACGTTCATAGTCATATTTTACCGTCCGTCGATGACGGGGCGAAAACGCTCGATGATGCAATTGAGATGGCGAAAGCAGCTGTTGCGGAGGGAATTACAACAATCATCGCAACTCCCCATCACCGCAACGGAGCGTTTGAAAACGATAAATCGTCCATTATGGAACACGTTTATGCATTGAATGAAGCGCTGCAATACCATCGCATTCCCCTTTCTGTTTTACCCGGGCAAGAAGTACGCATTTATGGGGAATGGCTAGACGGTTACCGAGACGGTGATATTTTGCCTCTCGCAGAAACGAAATACGTTTTAATCGAGCTACCAAGCAATCACGTTCCACGTTACACCGAGCAGCTGCTGTTCGATATTCAGCTGCAAGGTCTCGTCCCTATTATCGCCCATCCGGAGCGAAATAGTGAGCTGATCGAACATCCGACGAAGCTATACGACCTTGTGAAAAAAGGAGCATTGACACAGTTGACTGCAGGAAGTATTGCTGGTAAGTTCGGCAAAAAAATTAAGACTTTTTCTTTACAAATCATCGAAGCGAACTTAGCTCATTTAATCGCATCGGATGCGCACAATACGACGTCACGGGCATTCCATATGCGCGAAGCGTACGACGTCATCCAAAAACAGTTCGGCTCGCAAGCAGTATACGTTTTCCGTGAAAACGCCGAACTGCTTGTCGCGAACGAAACGTTGTATAAAGATGCACCGGAGCGAATTAAGAAGAAAAAGTTTTTAGGTATTTTCTGAGTTTTATATGTCGTTTATACGTAGTATAGATTAGTTATACCTTGCTGGTTTCGCACGTTTGTCGATATCAGCTTTCTTTTTTCGCTAGACGCCGATGACGGTTGTCTACATGTTTTCGGTGATGTCTCCTTACCGTTATCAACGGAGGCACTCGGCCGTGCTGTGGGTGGGGACGATGACGGTCTTGCCACCTTAGACGCTTGTCGTCGATGGTGCGGTGTGAGGGCGGGTTAGATGCCCAATGCTAACCTTGTTTTTTATTTATGTCTCTTTTTTGCCGTGTTATAATGAGAGAAATGGTAAAGGAGAGATACAAATGAGCCAAGAATTAAAAGCTTTGCTTCGCTCTGTATTAAAGGAAGAACTACAGCCTGTTCATGAGCGATTGGAACGTGTTGAACAAACGCAACAAGAGTTACAACGCGGTCAAAAAGCATTAGAAAAGAGTGTTGCTCAAATCCAGCAAGATGTAACAGAGCTACAAGTAGGCCAACAAGCATTACAACAAGACGTCGCACAGTTACAAGCAGGCCAACAAGCATTACAACAAGACGTCGCACAATTACAAGCCGGTCAACAAGCATTACAACAAGACGTCGCACAATTACAAGCAGGCCAACAAGCATTACAACAAGATGTTGCACAATTACAAGCAGGTCAACACAAGCTAGAAAATGATATGGTCGATATGAAACAATCACTCGGAAATATGGAACGGACGCAAGAAAAGATTCTTGAAGAGCTACGCATATCAAAAAACAACCAGGTACTAGTCATAAATGATTTGACAAGCATAAAAAAATCAATGGATGTGACGGTTGCTTATTTGCAGCGTAGATCCGATGTCATATTTGATAAAATGATTGAACATGAAAAAGAAATTTTAAATTTAAAAACACGTCTACCAAACTAACTCCCCATGGGAGCTATTTTTTTGTACATCGACGTATAGGTTATGCATATATAGCGTATACGTGGGTGTACAGTTTAGGAAGTGAGGGATGTATGTGAAAACGGTAAGAAAAGCGATTATCCCAGCAGCTGGGCTTGGAACAAGATTTTTACCTGCGACAAAAGCGATGCCAAAAGAGATGCTTCCGATCGTCGACAAGCCGACGATTCAATATATCGTCGAAGAAGCAATCGAATCAGGCATTGAAGATATTATTATCGTCACCGGAAAAGGAAAGCGCGCAATTGAAGACCATTTCGATCATGCGTTCGAGCTCGAACAAGCTTTACTAAAAAGCAACAAACACGACTTGCTTGAAAAAGTAAAAGAGCCGTCCAAAGTCGACATTCATTACATTCGTCAAAAAGAACCAAAAGGACTAGGCCACGCCGTCTGGTGCGCCCGTAAATTTATTGGCGATGAACCATTTGCTGTCCTGTTAGGCGACGACATCGTTCAAGCCGAAACACCGTGTTTAAAACAACTGATGAACGAATTTGAACAAACGAGAAGCTCTGTCATCGGAGTGAAACAAGTCGCAGACGACGAAACGCATCGCTACGGCATCATCGACCCGATCGACAAAAAAGGCCGCCGCTACCAAGTCCGTCAATTCGTCGAAAAACCAGCACCAGGCACCGCCCCATCCAACTTAGCGATTATGGGTCGATACATATTAACGCCAGAAATTTTCATGTTTCTTGAAAAACAAGAAACCGGCGCCGGCGGCGAAATTCAACTGACCGACGCGATTCAAAAGCTAAACGAAATCCAACGCGTCTTTGCGTATGAATTTGAAGGAAAGCGGTATGATGTTGGGGAGAAGCTGGGGTTTATACAGACGACGATTGAGTTTGGGTTGCAAGATGAAGAGTTGAAAAGACAGCTTCTTCCGTTTATCGAGAACATATTGAAAGAATCCAAAATAACTGAATGAAGGGGGATGAGGGGAGTTGGCTCAATCAGGCAATGCTGCCAGTATAAAAGTCCAACAACGATATACACAACAAGTACTCGTTAATGACAGAAAAAGTTACTTAATCACAAAGCGAATGATCGACATTATCGGGGCTTTGATAGGTTTAATTGCCTTATCATGGCTCTTTCTTATTGTCGCTGTTCTCATAAAGCTAGAAGACCCAAAAGGTCCAGTGTT
>Ga0209721_1002499_pt1 | contig 11440 bp, 10 predicted proteins | sample TshhotsprinmetaG_FD_184139 | JGI IMG/M metagenome (GOLD analysis project Ga0209721, IMG submission 184139) | Hot spring microbial communities from South Africa to study Microbial Dark Matter (Phase II) - Tshipise hot spring metaG (SPAdes)... | ecosystem: Environmental > Aquatic > Thermal springs... | reverse complement strand
GGAGCTTCTTCGATCGCGGAAAGGACACAGCGTCGTCGAGTTCATCTATGACGCTGCTAAACAAAATATTCCCATTGATGTGATCAAAAAACAGCTCCATGTCGCCTAAGGGGTACCCTGTTTGTCTTTTAGGGATGGAAATTAATGTAATGAAAAATACTCATCTACAGTTAATTATTTATTTTTTCTTCTTTTTCTTTCTTAACATCTTCTAATAACCAAGAAAGTGCATGAGCAAAACCATTATCTTTTTCGTACTTCAAGAAATATTTATCTCCTGTTGTATCAGCAAGGAAAGTAACTTCGTCATTTTCAATTGCGGTTAAATATTCATGATCCACAAAACCGTACATATCAATAAAACCAACAAACTCCGCATTATATTCCTCTTTAAGTTGTTTTTTCACCATATTAACATGTTTTTCATCCACGTGTGGTTTAAAAGCGAGTGTTATACGCTCATCGCCTTTCACAGCACGTGCTACAAATTGTTGAGGATTGATACTATGTTTCTTTACAAATTCCTTTAATTCCTTAAGTTCTAATGGGCGAGAAAATGTGATAGTGGTATTAATATCTTCAACTTTTTTGTTTTTAATTTCATTATTTTTTTCGGTAATAAGTCTCTTGTATTTTTTTATACCTAATTCTGTTTTCTCAATACTTTTATACTGTTCTATTAAATTTTGTTTACTAAAATTTAGATCTGATTCTTTATTCTCGTTAGAAGTTGCATTTCCAATTTGAACCACATTAAAAGTAAAGACCAACGCACAACTTAGTCCAGTTACTGCTAACAAAACTTTTTTGCTCCAAGCCATCTTAATGACCTCCTTAAAATTATACCTATAAAATTTCTTTTTTAAAATTATTTACTATTACATTAATTTTAATCATGGTCTTCCAAGGTTGTCCCCGTAAGTAATCGCACGATAGCCACCGCCATTTATGCAGTTGTTGTAGTCAATAAAACCTTTTTTACTCATAGCAAAGTTTAATTGTATTTCTCCACTGTCCCCACTATCCCCATCTCTAAAATCTTCCCAGTTTGTTGTAAAGAAATACTGTTGGGGAGCTACTGTTCCTAATGCAACTACTTCTGATTCTTGGTTATCTACTCCACCGTCTGTCTCAAAATCGAATTTTGGATCGGGTAAATTTGTAGTAGAAACATAGGCACTAATCTCTAAATCAAGTGAATTATCAGGAACAGCTGTCATATCGACAGTAAAATATGCTGCAGAATTGTCACAACTTGTTCCAGGGTTATCTCCACCGTTGTTATATTCCTTGATTTGACTCACGTTATATGAGTCTAAAGTAAACTTACTTTCTGTTCTAATGTAGTAGAAGCCGTCGTATCCGAAATACGATTTGAGACTACCTGTTCTCGGTACGTACGAACCATTGTTGTAATTAGAGTAACTCCAAGATGTTGAATCTCCTATTGTTTCAGCCGCAGTAGTCCCTCCTAATACAAAAGTAGCTAGAATGGCGGCAAGTGGAGATGTGAACAAATTCTTCTTTAACATAATAATAACAACCTCCCTCAAGATTAGTACATTAAACGCTTGTCAGTCGCCAAGTGAATTGAATGGTTGATTTGACTTAATATTAAAAAAAAAAAAAAACTGTCAACATTTTTTTACATTAATTTTATATAAAGTAAAAATTTAATTTTTTAATCGAAGATTGTACTTTATCATTTAAGATCGATGTGCATAGGAAAAATAGGGAGTTCAAACCATCCCAGTTCTTCTTTACTGTAAAAGTGATCAGAACATTTTTAGAACTTGCGGCAATATCCGCCATGCGCCATGCACGAAAAGCAGTCGTTACCGTTTCTATCGACAAAGTTGACTTTATTTCTTCTGCAAAAGTAGACGATATTTTAAAACTCGAAGCATTCGTCTACTCGACCGGACGCACATCCATGAAAGTATTCGTCAAAGTCGAAACGGAAGATTTATTTACAGGCGAACATCACTTAACAACGACATGCTTTTTAACGATGGTCGCCATCGATCAAAACAAAAAACCGACCCCCGTTCCAAAAGTTATCATTAGCGAACGGGAAGAACAAATCGTACAACTGTATCAGAAAAACAAACGAAACAACAAGGCATAGCATACATTCATATAAAAAAACACACGTCCGATTACGTACAACGTAATCCATGACGTGTGTTTTTAAGCTTTATTCCACCGTTACAGACTTCGCTAAGTTGCGTGGTTTGTCGACGTCGCAACCGCGATGTAATGCTGCATAGTAAGCAATGAGCTGCAATGGAACGACAGATGCAAGCGGCGCAAGCATTGGATGAACAGCTGGAATGACGAAACGGTCGTCCTCCATGTCTAATCCTTTCATGGAAATGATGCACGGATTTGCACCGCGCGCGACAACTTCTTTTACGTTCCCACGAATGCTTAAATTCACATGTTCTTGTGTCGCAAGTGCGATGACTGGTGTACCTTTTTCAATTAACGCAATTGTGCCGTGCTTCAATTCCCCGCCTGCAAAACCTTCTGCTTGAATGTAAGAAATTTCTTTAAGCTTTAGCGCACCTTCTAATACGACATAATAGTCGACTGCGCGACCGATAAAGAAGCAGTTGCGTGTTGTCGCTAAATATTCGCGTGCGATGTTTTCCATTTCATGTTTTGCATCACAAAGTGTTTCCATCGCATTCGCAACAATGCCGAGTTCCTTTGTTACGTCAACATCTAGCGCGATACCTTTTGCTTTTGCAGCCACCGCAGCTAGCATCGCCAGCACTGCAATTTGTGCTGTATATGCCTTCGTTGAAGCAACAGCGATTTCTGGTCCAGCATGAAGAAGAAGCGTATAATCTGCTTCGCGCGACAATGTCGAACCCGGCACGTTCGTAATGGTTAATGATTTATAACCAAGCTCTTTCGTGCGCACGAGCACCGCGCGGCTATCTGCCGTCTCCCCGCTTTGTGAAATATAAATAAAGAGCGGTTTTTCCGATAAAAGCGGCATGTTGTATGAAAATTCGCTTGCAATGTGCACTTCAACAGGGATTTTCGCCCAGTTTTCGATCAATTGCTTACCGACTAAACCAGCATGATAGCTCGTGCCGCATGCGACGATATATAAGCGATCCGCTTCATTAATCGCCTGCACAATGTCTTCATCAATCGCCAGTTCACCTTGTTCGTTGCGATATTTTTCAATTAAACGGCGAATGACAAGCGGCTGTTCATCAATCTCTTTTAACATATAGTACGGATACGTTCCTTTTTCAATGTCGCTTGCATCCAATTCCGCCACATATGGCGCGCGCTCCACTACTTCACCATTTAGCATTTTAATCGTCACACTTTCTTTTGTCACAATGACGATTTCTTTATCCATTAACTCGACGTATCGGTTTGTTACTTGCAGCATTGCGAGCGCATCGCTTGCGACGACGTTAAATCCTTCACCTAATCCAGCTAAAAGCGGGCTTTTGTTTTTCGCCGCGTAAATGATGCCATCATTTTCTGCATCAATTAAAGCGATCGCATACGAGCCTTTCAATAACGAAAGCGTCTTACGGAACGCTTCTTCCACCGACAATCCGTCGTTTACAAACGTTTCAATTAACTGAACAATAACTTCTGTATCTGTATCACTTTTAAACGTCACATGTGCTAAATAATCGCGTTTTAACAATTCGTAGTTTTCGATCACACCGTTATGCACAAGCGTGAAGCGGCCAGATGCACTTTGATGTGGATGAGCATTCACGCGGTTTGGCACGCCATGTGTCGCCCAACGCGTATGACCGATACCAAGCGGTGCATCTACATCTTCTGCAACGACGGCACGCAAGTCGGCAATCCGTCCTTTTTCTTTAAATACGTGTACACCTTTTTCATTTAATAACGCAATCCCTGCAGAGTCATATCCTCGATACTCTAACTTTTCTAATCCGTACAATAAAATTTCTTTTGATGGTTGTTCACCAATATAACCAACGATTCCGCACATAAAAAAATCCTCCCTCATGTTAGGGGCAAGAAGGGGCTCTTGCCCCTTAAATAATTGACTTGCTTGCGATGAACGCTCTTTCCTTTGTGCAAAGAGTCGCCTCTTTGTTTTAAGAAAGAACTTGCGGCTGTCATCGCTTCAGCCGGGAGGCATCCGCCGAACACTCGATAAACCTCCTCCTCGTCAACTAAGCTTTTTTCCGTCCAAGCTTAGTCCAGGCGCTTTTATACAATTGTTTTCTTCTATCCTCCTTTCATGTAAGATGTCAAACAACAACATTCTACAACAACAAAGAGGCAAACGTCAATGTGAATCGCTTACCCCTGTATAAACAAAATATGCATAAATGGAATAATCCGTTCCATTTATGCATATTGTTTACCGAAACCATTATTGTGCGCCAAAACGCTCACGAATGACCGCTGCAATGCGTTCTACGTATTGATCACAAAGCTCATTTGTCGGCGCTTCTGCCATCACGCGAACGAGCGGCTCCGTCCCTGATGGGCGAACGAGAATGCGACCGTTTCCAGCCATTTCTTCTTCTACCTCACGAATGATGCGTTGTACTTCTTCGCTTGCAATGGCTTCATGTTTATCCGTTACTTTCACGTTCACGAGTTTTTGTGGATATTTTTTCATTTCTCCCGCCAGCTCTGAAAGTGGCTTTTTCGTCACTTTCATAATGTTAACAAGCTGTAATGCCGTCAACAAGCCATCGCCTGTCGTGTTGTAATCAAGGAAAATAATATGCCCAGATTGTTCTCCACCTAAATTGTAACCGTTCTTTTTCATTTCTTCGACGACATAACGGTCCCCTACAGCTGTCTGCACACTTTTTATTCCTTGCGCCTCGAGCGCTTTATAAAAACCGAGGTTGCTCATCACTGTCGAGACGACCGTTTGATGTTTTAAGCGCCCTTGTTCATTTAAATATTTCGCGCAAATGTACATAATTTGGTCCCCATCAACGATGTGGCCATTTTCATCGACTGCAATTAATCGGTCGCCATCTCCATCAAATGCTAAGCCAACATCGGCTCCCTTTTCCTTCACAAACGCTGCTAGCGCCTCTGGATGAGTAGAGCCAACCCCTTCGTTAATGTTTAATCCATTCGGCGATGCCCCCATCGTAGACACATCGGCATCTAAATCGGCAAATAAATGCGTCGCCAACGACGATGTCGCACCGTGGGCGCAATCAAGGGCAACGTGAATGCCTGAAAAATCTTCGTCCACTGTCTGTTTTAAGTATTGTAAATACTTTTGTCCACCTTCAAAATAGTCATTTACTTGTCCTAAATCTTTTCCTGTTGGACGAGGTAATGTATCTTCTTCGCTATCAAGAAGCGCTTCAATTTCCTGTTCTTGTTCGTCGGACAGTTTAAAACCATCCGGCCCGAAAAATTTAATGCCGTTGTCTTGGACAGGATTATGCGAGGCGGAGATCATCACTCCCGCCTGCGCCCCTAGCACTTTCGTTAAATATGCTACGCCCGACGTTGAAATGACACCTAGACGCATCACTTCTGCTCCGATAGAAAGCAATCCAGCAACAAGCGCTCCTTCTAACATATGACCAGAAATGCGTGTGTCGCGACCGATTAACACTTTTGGACGTTCTTTATCTTTCGTTAATACGTAACCGCCAAAACGCCCAATTTTAAAAGCTAGCTCTGGCGTTAATTCGCTATTGGCAATTCCTCGAACACCGTCTGTCCCGAAATACTTACCCATACTATCGCTCCTTTTGTCATTACTCATTTCTTGTAATACGAATCGTTGCTTCTTTTTGCGGTAGTTTCCAGCGAACGTTTTGAGGTCCGTTTACTTCAATAGGCACATCATGTTCACCGATACCTAATTCACTAACGTTTAAGTATACTTCAATATCCTTTAGTTGAATAGCGTTCAATACACGTTGAGCCCCTAAAGCCGTTAGCGTAATACTTTGTTCAACAGGATCTACAAATTCAGCTTTGTACGCATCGTTTAGACCGATGATTTCAATTGGAACATTGTAAAACGTTCTCTCTTTTTCTTGTTCCACTTCAATTAAAATTGTAACTTTCGCTGGGTCCACTGCTTTGACCCCTTTTGGTACAGGTACATCGACTTGTAAAGTTGTATTGCTTGTAATATTGCTTAAATCGACTTCAATGCCGCTAATAAATTCGATGTCGTCAATTTTTGCTTTTTGTCCAAAAATCGTTACTTCGCTCGGAATCACTTCCATTTTACTAATGCTTAATCCTTCTCGTAGCGTTCCTTTTCGATCAATTTTTAATGGGACAGTTTTGCTTGGGCTTTTAATTGGCACAGTAATGTCAACGATAGACGGCTCGACATCAAGAGGTAACACATTTCCTTCTTTATCATACACCGTCACTTTCGACTCTCGCTCAATCGTTTCTTCGACTCCTTTTAAGTCGACACGTGCTTTCACAAGCGCCACTTTGTCAATTAACGTTTTTGCCCCTGTCACTTTCACAATATTTGGCTTAACAATTGGCTGCTCCGGTGAATAACCGTCTGCCATTTGCGATTTATTAATAAAATCGACTTCGACCGAAAAGTCTTTTGACACACGTTCATCAATCGTTACCGTAATGGTAGCTGGTTCGATCGTCACCCGTAATTTTTCGGAAATATTGCGATATTTTAAAGGGACGATATGCTTACCTATTGGCAGTTTAGACAAGTCCACATATACTTCAAAGTCTCGTTGCAGCCTCGTTGGCGTGACGATGCTTTTCGGTCCCTCAAGCATCACATTAACGGATTGAGGAATACCAGAAACAACAAGGTTTTCTTGATCATAATACGCCACAACTGGAACATCTGTCACCGTTTCCACATCAGTCTGCCCCACTGCGTTGCGCGACGTGCTATTAGATTGTGTTTCAATATTGACTGAAACGTAAATCATAAGCGCTAAAAGCAAAGAAAACATACGTATAAACCATGGGCTATTCATCCATTTATCCACTTTTTTTCGCCCTCCACTGCCAACGAGATGAAGAAGTCGCTTTCGGTTGAATGAGCTCTTTCGTCAACAATTCTCGTAATACATCTAATTTTAAATCACGGTAAAGCTCCCCGTTTTTCGTAACAGAAATCGCTCCTGTCTCCTCTGATACAACAACGGTAATGCTGTCTGTCACTTCGCTAATGCCTAGCGCTGCCCGATGACGCGTGCCAAGTTCTTTAGAAATAAACGGACTTTCTGATAACGGCAAGTAGCATGACGCTGCGGCAATTTGATTCTTTTGAATAATGACAGCGCCATCGTGAAGTGGCGTGTTTGGAATAAAAATGTTAATTAACAATTCTGATGAAACATGTGCTTGTAGTGGAATGCCGGTTTCAATATAATCGCCCATTCCTGTTTCTCGTTCAATGGAAATAAGAGCCCCGATTCGTCGTTTTGCCATGTATTCTGTCGCCTTTGTAATTGCATCAATGATGTGCGTTTGCTCTTCTTCTTCGGGCGTCGTGCTTCGTGAAAACAATTTTCCCCGTCCTAGTTGCTCCAGCGCACGACGTAGCTCTGGCTGAAAAATGATAATAATAGCCAAAAACCCCCATGTAATGGCCTGATCCATCAGCCATTGCAACGTGCTTAATCCAACAAAACTGCTCACGATTCGAACAAGAATAATGACAATAATTCCTTTAAGTAGTTGCACCGCTTTCGTTCCACGCACAAGCATAATCAACTTATAAATAACAAACCAAACAACGAGAACATCTACAAATTTAATGAGGTAATTCACAAATGATGGGAGCTCTCCAAATGGCATTCTTACACTTCCTTCACTCATTCTAATTGCTCTCACATGTAAAAAAGCCATCAATATGGATGGCTATTTCGTTAATGTTTTGGCGATATTGTAACCGACTCTTTTTACATTATACCAAATCCAATCAAATACTTCATTAACTTCTTCAATTTGTCCAGTTACTTCTCCAGCGGAAGCTAAATATTTATGACCGTTAATGACGGTTACATTTCCATGTACTTCTCCTTCAATTTTAATATTGCCGTTGCGCACGACAATATCTCCTTCCACTACTTTTCCTTCTGGGACAATGACAGTGTGGTTTTGAACGATTAAATGTTCCTGTTTCGAAAATGAAAACTCGTTATCTTCTTGCCAAACTGCCCATAAGCTGCTTGTACTTAACAAGATAAACAACGATGCAGCGGTTAAAAACGGATGATGAGTGAACCATCGTTTCCAGCGCACGCGACGTTTTTCACGCGGTAAATTATACATCACTTTTTTCACAAAATCATCCGAAGGGGTCATGTGTGAAACGTTCTCAACAAAGGCCACTGTTTTTTTCAACGCGTAAAAATGCTCTCGGCATGCTTCGCATTGTTGAATATGGCTGCGCAATTGTTGTTCTTCCTCTTTTTGAATGTCTCCGTCAAAGTAATCGTGCATCCATTGGACAATTTTTTCAGAGCATGGCATTTGTCTCACTCCTTTTCATCATAAGTGGCCTAAATGTTTACGCAATGCCTCGCGGCCACGATGAATACGCGTTTTCACTGTACCAATCGGCAAGTTTAAAATGTCACTAATTTCTTGTAGCGATAACTCGTCAATATATTTTAAAACGATGACCGTACGGTATTTCTCGGGCAGTTTTAAAATCGCTTCTTGAACCGTTTGTTGCAATTCTAGACTCTCAAGCGCATCTTCTGGAGAGGCACCTTCATCTGCGAGTTGAGAGTACATCGTTAGCCCGTCTGTTCCTGATACCTCTGCGTCTAAATAAACGTCCGGCTTTTTTTTGCGAATACGATCAATGGATAAATTGGTCGCAATACGATAGAGCCAAGATGAAAATTTCATCGTCGGATCGTATGTATGAATATTAACATACGCCCGAATGAACGCCTCTTGGGCAGCATCCTCTGCCTCGTGACGATTCCCTAACATACGATAGCACAGTTGATAAATTTTATCTTTGTACATTTCAACAATATCAGCGAATGCACTTTGATCTCCTTTTTTTATCGCTTTAATACGTTGCTTAATAAACATGTCCATTCAATATTTACCTCCGCACGGGGGCTACTATTTTATACGAATAACATAAAGCAAAGTTCCATAAATCGCAATGAGTATGTAAATATTTTTTAAAAAATAGAGAGGGGACATCATGCCACCCTCTCATACAAGCTTCTCACCAAACAATGATCCCATCAAAGCGACAGCAGTTGCTGCTGTTTTATTACGTTCATCTAAAATCGGATTGACTTCAACAAATTCTGCCGAAGTAATGATCTGTGCTTCAGCTAACATTTCCATAGCTAAATGGCTTTCGCGATACGTAAGTCCACCAATTACCGGCGTTCCAACACCCGGTGCGTCATGTGGATCAAGTCCGTCTAAATCTAAGGAAAGATGCACACCATCTGTTCGTTCCTTCAAATAAGCAATCGTTTCTTCCATTACTTTTGTCATGCCGAGCCGGTCGACTTCATGCATCGTATATATTTTAATTCCTTTTTCTTTAATTAATTGTTTTTCCCCTTCATCTAGCGAACGAGCACCAATAATTACAATATGTTCTGGTTTTACTTTTGGGCTATAGCCACCAATCATTGTTAAAGCAGGATGACCAAGTCCTAAACTTGCAGCAAGCGGCATGCCATGAATATTTCCAGAAGGCGATGTTTCTTCTGTGTTTAAATCTCCATGTGCATCATACCAAATGACACCTAAATTTTTATAATGTTTGGCCACTCCCGCAAGCGTTCCGATCGCAATGCTATGATCGCCGCCAAGCACAAGCGGAAAACGGCCTCGCGTCACGACTTCATCAACTGTAGCAGCCAGTTTTTCGTTCGCTTCCGCAACCGCTTTCAAGTTTCGTAATTTTGGATTAGTCACATCTTGTTCGCGCTCCGCACGACCAATTTGAATATCTCCCAAATCTTCGATATCATGGTTTAAACGCTCTAAACGTTCAACAACACCCGCATAGCGAATGGCGCTCGGTCCCATATCTACTCCGCGCCGCGTTTGTCCTAAGTCCATCGGGACACCAATAATCGAAATGTTCATCTTAGTTCTCCTCCCCTCGTTGCATCTGCATTTTATTGTACATGAGGAGAAATAGTTGGCTCAACTCGACAACTTTTTGAATATTTATTCTATGAATAATAACAAAAAACCTTAGGCATCGCCTTGCCTAAGGTTTCAACGATATGGAGCCTATCGGGATCGAACCGATGACCTCCTGCGTGCAAAGCAGGCGCTCTCCCAGCTGAGCTAAGGCCCCATGGAGCGGAAGACGGGACTCGAACCCGCGACCCCCACCTTGGCAAGGTGGTGTTCTACCACTGAACTACTTCCGCAAAAAGTGAGCCATGGAGGACTCGAACCTCCGACCCTCTGATTAAAAGTCAGATGCTCTACCTGCTGAGCTAATGGCTCGTTATAAGTTAAAAAAACTTACTCAGTTTTGCTTTACCTGTCCCTTCCTCTACTAGCACACCCAAGATGTCAAGTGCGTCGGGACAACTTGTAACATATTCGAAGAAGTTTTGCTCGTTGCTGAGCTAATGGCTCATCATATACATGGCTGGGCTAGCTGGATTCGAACCAGCGCATCACGGAGTCAAAGTCCGTTGCCTTACCGCTTGGCTATAGCCCATTGATGAAACATCACAATGGTGGAGGGGGACGGATTCGAACCGCCGAACCCAAAGGGAGCGGATTTACAGTCCGCCGCGTTTAGCCACTTCGCTACCCCTCCGCGGATGGTGCCGGCTGCAGGACTTGAACCCGCAACCTACTGATTACAAGTCAGTTGCTCTACCAATTGAGCTAAGCCGGCGCAATCTTTAATTACTCTAGCCACATGATGTATATGGTGGAGGATGACGGGATCGAACCGCCGACCCCTTGCTTGTAAGGCAAGTGCTCTCCCAGCTGAGCTAATCCTCCATAAGAGATGACCCGTACGGGATTCGAACCCGTGTTACCGCCGTGAAAGGGCGGTGTCTTAACCACTTGACCAACGGGCCAATATGCGACACACAAGCTTCCAACCGGGCTTGAACCGGTGACCTCTTCCTTACCATGGAAGTGCTCTACCAACTGAGCTATGGAAGCACTGGCTCCGCAGGTAGGATTCGAACCTACGACCGCTCGGTTAACAGCCGAGTGCTCTACCACTGAGCTACTGCGGAATGATCCGTTAAAGTTAATCATTTGTGCTTCATCAACATGTTGCGTAACTTTACTGCCTCTTCCTCTACCCGCACACTCCACGATGATGGATGCGTCGAGGCAACTCGAAGCTTAATCGATGAAGCAACGCTCGTCACTGAGCTACTGCGGAATAACTTATCTTTTGCCCGGCAACGTCCTACTCTCGCAGGCGGTGTCCCGCCAACTACCATCGGCGCTGGAGAGC
>Ga0209721_1002486_pt1 | contig 11524 bp, 12 predicted proteins | sample TshhotsprinmetaG_FD_184139 | JGI IMG/M metagenome (GOLD analysis project Ga0209721, IMG submission 184139) | Hot spring microbial communities from South Africa to study Microbial Dark Matter (Phase II) - Tshipise hot spring metaG (SPAdes)... | ecosystem: Environmental > Aquatic > Thermal springs... | reverse complement strand
CCCCTGCTTTTCTATTGCATGGGCTGCATTGACCAGTATGTTCATGAACACCTGATTCATCTGTCCCGGGTTGCATTTTGTCAGAGGGATATCTCCATATTCCTTTTTCACAGTTGCCTTGTACTTCAGCTCGTTCCATACGATGTTTATTGTGCTTTCAATTCCTGCATTGATGTCAGCCATCTTCCATTCAGCCTCATCTACCCTCGAAAAGCTCTTTAAGTCCTGTACTATCTTCTTGACCCTCTCTGCTCCATCGAGGGACTCCTTGATGAGATTGTTTATGTCATCTCTTATGTAATCGACCTTCAGTGATTTTTTTAATTCATCCACCTTTTTCTGTATCTCTACAAACTCCGGACTCTTAACTCCTAACTCACCGATTGCCTCTGTCTGAACTTTTACGAATTCAGAGAGCTTTTCTGCATACCTTTGTAGTGAGCCGAGGTTGCTCATTATAAACCCAATGGGGTTGTTGATCTTATGGGCAACACCTGCTGCGAGCTGGCCGATAGAGGCCATCTTTTCTGACTGTATTATCTGCGATTGGGCTGCCTTGAGTTCGGCATATGCTGTTTCGAGTTCCTTATGTTTGGCCTCGATTATTTTTCTGTTTTTTCAAGTTCTTCCTCTATACGCTTGCGTCTCGTTATATCTCTGAGTATTCCTATAGCGTTCCATTTGTTTTTCAACTTTATAGCTGAAACAGACAGTTCGACCGGAAATTCAGTACCGTCTTTTCTTACTGCCGTTAATTCAAGTATATTTCCAACAGCAGCTCCTGTTGTCTTGAATTTGGGAAAGCCTTTTATAAAGGCTTCATGATAGTATTCAGGAGCGAGCAGTAAATGGCAGTCTTTTCCTATAATCTCCTCATTTGAGTAACCAAATATGTTTTTTGCTGCATCATTCCAGAAAGAAACAGTCCCCTCATTATCTATCATGATAATCGCATTATGGGCTGATGATGCAAGACTTCTGAATTTCTCTTCATTTTCCTGAAGTATGTTCTCTACATATTTGCGGTCTGTTATATCCTGAAGCGTTATTATTGCTACAGGCACGATAGTGTCATTTGTAATTTTTTTGTGTAGTATATATTGTAATTAAACCATCTGCCGCTCGGGTGATACATCTCTATATCGCCTGAATTGCTTATTTTATAAGTAAAGCTGCTTTCTCTCACAAAATTCTGCCATTTGCAGTTTAATAATTCCGAATAAGGTTTGCCTGTCAGGGTGGTTATCATCTTGTTGCATCGGATGATATTGTCTTTTGCGTCTGTGATTATGACTATATCATTGATGCAGTCCATGGTTTGTTCCCACTCTCTCTTGGCATTCTCAATGGCTTTAATTGTTTCTGTCAGGATTTCATTTCTTATCTTAACGTCTTCAAGATATTTAAGCTGCAAGAAGTTTTTGATCCTTGCTATAAGCTCTGTATTGTCCACAGGTTTTGAGAGGAAGTCGTTTGCGCCTGCATTCAGGCATTCGATCTTCATCTCTTTATCCCCGAAGGCAGTAAGCACTATGATAGGAATATGCTGCGTCTCCGGGTCTTCCTTCAGCCTCTTGCATGCCTCGATCCCGTTCATTCCCGGCATTAAGACATCCATTAGTATGACATCCGGGTTTGTTTCTTTGGTCCTCTCAATGGCTTCCAACCCGTTCGTGGCGGTTTCGAAATCGTATCCGTAATAAGCTATCAGCGTGGTCAGAAATTTCAGGTCTGCAGGGTCGTCATCGACTATGAGGATCTTTGGCTTTTTTCTTCCATATTTTTTATTTTAACATCAATAAATTGAGAAATAAATCGATTGTTTTTTGCCAGTCCATTGCTTTACCAGACAGTTGGGCTTGAAGTATAATAGCTCATGAACTACAAACTTACAGAAAAGGTCAGGGCTGCGGGCTGAGCAGCAAAGATGGGTCCGTCGGACCTTGAGGAGATAATCGGCGATATTCAGCCCTGCGAAAGTGCATCCGTCCTTGTTGGACCTGGTGACGATGCAGGAATTTATCTGATTGACGGCACTGCAATAGTCGAGACAGTGGATGTTATCACGCCTGTGGTGAACGACCCCTTTACCTTCGGCGCCATAAGCGCCAACAACTCATTGAGCGATGTGTATGCAATGGGAGGCAGGCCTGTTTCTGCCCTTGCCATTGCAGGCTTTTCTTCGTGTGATTATGAGCCTGTTGTCTTTAAGGAGATTTTAAGGGGTGCTGTGCATTCTCTGAAGAGGGCGGGTGCGATTCTTATCGGGGGGCACAGTTTTGAGGATGCAGAACTGAAATTCGGCCTGTCTGTAACAGGCATTATTGATAAAAATAAAATACTGAAGGTCTCCGGCGCAGAGGAAGGGGACGTCATTGTCATTACAAAACCCATAGGCATAGGCATCCTTACCACTTCACTTAAGGGCGGGAAATTAACCGATGATGATATGAAAACTGCTGTTGGCTGGATGCTCTCATTGAATGATAAGGCATCGGAGCTGGCTCTAAAGGCAGATGCTACTGCATGCACCGATATAACAGGATTCGGCCTGTTGGGGCATGCCCATAATATGGTCAAGGATGCAGTCATTAATTTCGAGATTGAAATTGACAGCGTCCCTGCATTAGAACATGTGCGTGAAATGATTAATGCAGGCATGGTTCCGGAGGGCGCATACAACAATCTCAGGTTCCTCGATGGAAAGGTTGAATTCTCTTCTAATATTGCCGAGGAAGACAGGCTTTTACTTTCAGACCCCCAGACATCCGGAGGTCTCTTGATAACCCTGAAGGAAGAAAACATTAAGGTCTTTGAGGAATCAGGCATATTCTTCTCTGTTATCGGCAGGGTTATAAAGGGCTCCGGCAGAATTATAGTAAAGTGAATGGTCATCTCATACTTCTCCTCCATGCCCACCTTCCATATGTAAGACATCCGGAATACGAATATTCCCTTGAAGAAAACTGGCTCTTTGAGGCATTAAGGGAAACATATATTCCGTTGCTCGATGTCCTTGAAGGAATGGTCAATGATGGAATAAGCCCTCACCTTACATTATCCATAAGTCCGCCCCTCATAGAGATGCTGAATGATGAACTGCTCAGGAAGAGGTTTGTCAGATATATGGACAATCTCATAGAGCTTTCAGAAGCAGAGAAGATGAGGACGAAGAAATCGGTCTTTGAGCCTATGGCATTTCTTTATAACAATGAGTTTAAACGAACAAAACGATTGTATTGTGAAAGGTATAAGCAGGATATTGTTTCTGCATTCAGGAAACTTCAGGACGAAGGACATATCGAGATTGTTGCATCTGCTGCAACCCATGCATTTTTGCCTGCGTTTGAACATTATCCAGATGCAGTTAAAGCCCAGATAGAGATCGGCGTTAAAAGTTATGTCCACAACTTTGGCAGGCAGCCTTCGGGTTTCTGGCTTCCTGAGTGCGGATATTTTAAAGGCCTTGACTCGCTTTTGAAGGATGCAGGCATACGATACTTCTTTGTCGAGTCCCATGGCGTCATTCACGGAAGGCCGAGGCCGGCATACAGCATCTACAAGCCTGTCATGTCCCCTGCAGGCCTTATGGTCTTTAGCAGGGATTTTAAATCCGCACAGCAGGTATGGTGTGCATCGAAAGGGTATCCAGGAGATTTTTCTTACAGGGATTTTTACCGTGACATCGGCTTTGATCTGCCCGTGAGTTATATAGAGCAATTTACGCATCTGGGTATAAGGACATTTACAGGGATAAAATATCACAGTATTACCGGCAATACGGAATACAAGATGCCCTACAACAGGGTGAAGGCCATAGAGAGAGTGTCGGAGCATGCAAAGCACTTTGTTGAAAGCAGGGAATCGGATATTAGACGCCTTTCGGAATTCGATTTCTGTCCTGTAATATTCTCGACATTTGATGCAGAGCTCTTTGGACACTGGTGGTTTGAGGGGATTGAGTGGTTGAATATTGTGCTCAGGAGCATATCTGAAGGCAAGAGGTCCTTTGATATTGTTACTCCAGAAAGATATTTTAATGAATGTGTTAATTCCGAAACCGTGCAGTCCATACACATTTCATCCTCAAGCTGGGGAGATGGAGGATACAACTCCATGTGGATAGGAGAGAGGAATCACTGTCTCTACAGACATCTGCATAAAATGGCAGAGAAGATGATATTGTTGAAACAGAGATTCACCGATTCACCCATTCACCGATTCAGAGGGCAATAAATCAGGCAATGAGGGAGATGCTCCTTGCACATGCAAGCGACTGGCCATTTTTAATGCAGAAGGGCAGGGCGCAGGAGTATGCAGAGCACAGGGTAAGGGCGCACATAGAGAGGTTCAATATGCTTTTTGATATGATTGAAAACAGGAATATGGAAGAGTCTATATTGAGGTCTATGGAAGAATCAAACAGGATTTTCTATTACACTTTGCCTTCTGACAACAGACTGTCGTATGGATATGACTTCAGATAGGCGAGGAACTCGTCCACTGCATGGGATAAAACCGCACTCTTCTGCATGATGAGGGAGAAGTTCCTGATTATCTTTTCTTCCTTCGGTGTGATAAGCTTGAGGCTTCCGTACTTGACCTCTTTCCGGGCTGCCCATTTTGAGACAATGGATATGCCCATGCCGCTTTCAACAGCCTCTTTTATGGACTCTGTGCTGCCCAGTACCAGTGCTATGCGCATATCGCCTGTGTTTATTCCATGCGATGAGAGGTATTTCTCTATCATCTGCCTCGTGCCGGAGCCTTCCTCCCTTAAGATGAATGGCTCTTTTGTGACCTCTAAAATGGAGACCACTTTTTTCTTTGCCCATGGATGGAATGGAGGTGCGATAAATGTAAGCTCGTCTGTGATTATTGGCTCTGTCTTCATCTTGTGTTTTGAGGTCTCTCCCTCCACGAGTCCGATGTCAACGCCGCCTGAGTTTAAAAGATCCACAATCCTTTTTGTATTCCCTATAAAGACATTTATCTTGATTTTCGGATGGGTCTTTTTAAAATCTGCTATCACAGTCGGCAGTACGTAGTTGCCTATGGTAGTGCTTGCGCCTATTGTTATGCTGCCCTTTATCAGCCCTGTTATTTTCCCTACCTCCTTTTCTGCCTCGGCATAAAGGTTGAGGATATCCTTTGCGTATTTATAAAGGATCTCTCCGGCAGGAGTCAGGTTAATAAAGCTGCTAGACCTGTCGAACAGCTTTGTTTCGTATATCTCTTCAAGGGCCTGAATCTGCAGGCTTACGGCAGGCTGTGTCAGATGGATAATCTCGGAGGTCTTTGAGAAGCTCTTTGTTTCTGCGACTGTGCAAAAGACTTTTAATTTGTGGTCTTCCATTCCCATAGCAACCTACTATACCATAAAATTTATTTATATGTAAATAAATTGTAAAGGGCTATCTGATTGCTGTCTTTTGGCTGCTGACTTCTTGATGCTGTTCCGGTTTCAGATAATAAAGTATCCTTCTGCACTGAGGGCAGTGAATGATCTCATCGCTTGTCTTTATCTCTACAAACATCTGAGGAGGGATATGCATGTTACACCCCTGACATGCCTCGTCCTTTGCCTCAACTACAGCAAGGCCGCGGCGTGCTTTCATAATGGTCATATATTCGTTGTAGATACCGGCGTCTATTTTGTCGATTAACTTTTTCCTGTCCTCTTTTAACCGCTTTAACTCTTCCCCGCATCTGAGGACCTCTTTTTCGAGTTCTTTTTTCATTGATTCAATTTTTGCTTTTTCTTCGGTTACGCGGCCCTTTTCTATCTCTATAACCTTTGAAGCTCCTTCGAGGGAGTCCATAATGGACAGCATCTCGTCTTCTGCGGACTTCAGTCCTTTTTCCGTCTTTTCTATTTCTTTCAACTGCGCCTGATATTCTTTATTGGTCTTAATCTCCGAAGTCCTCTGTTTCAGTTTCTGTATTTTTTCTTTGATGTCTTCGATGTCCCGTTCCTTATCCTTCTTTTTTTTCTCGAGGGAGGCAAGCTGCTGCTTTGCGGTTTCGTATGCTGCCTCGGCGTTTTTCAAAGATCTCTCATGAGACGAGATTCTGGCTGGTATTGCATCCATTGTGAGGCGGGTGGAGAGCATAATGGAATCGAGTTTTTGCAGGTCTATTAAAAGTCTAAGTTGTTCGTTCACAATTCTCCTCAAGTTTAAGAATGGGCCCTCCAGGACTCGAACCTGGGACCAACCGGTTATGAGCCGGTAGCTCTAACCAACTGAGCTAAGGGCCCTGCCTGAATCAGAGATTATAACTTTAACTTTTGAGCTGCTTTTAAGTCAAGACTTGCCGAGAAAATCCCTGAGCCACTTGCTTCTGGCAGGATGTTTCAGTTTTCTGATAGCCTTTACCTCTATCTGCCTTATGCGTTCTCTCGTGACATCGAACTCCTGTCCCACCTCTTCGAGGGTATGGGGGCTGTCCTCTCCTATTCCGAATCTCTTTCTTATAACCATCTCTTCCTTTGGTGACAGGGTGCACAGAACCTTGTCGATATGGGCCTTTAAGTCCTCGTGGATAACTGCATCCAGCGGAGATAGGTTCCCCTTGTCCTCTATGAAATCCTTGAGCATGGTGTCCGATTCCTCGCCGATAGGGGTTTCGATGGATATTGGCTCCTTTGATATCTTCAATATGTTCTTGACCTTATCGAGGGGTATCTTCGACCGGTTTGCTATCTCTTCCGGGCTGGGCTCGACCCCCAGTTCCTGTACCAGTTCCTTTGTAACTCTGTTTATCTTGTTTATGTTTTCTATCATATGGACAGGTATCCTTATTGTCCTTGACTGGTCTGCTATGGCCCTGCTTATCGCCTGCCTTATCCACCATGTGGCATAGGTGCTGAACTTATATCCACGCCTGTATTCGAATTTGTCCACAGCGCGCATAAGGCCTATGTTTCCCTCCTGTATCAGGTCCCCAAGGCTTAGCCCTTTTCCGATGTACCTCTTGGCAATGCTTATGACCAGTCTGAGGTTTGATTCGACCAGTTGTCCCTTTGCATTGTTTACCTCGATCTCTGCCTTTTCGAGTTCATGTACAATCTTTTTTATTTCCGATGCCCTCAGTCCGATTGTGGACTCCATGGACTTTATCTTCGTTGTTATGTTCCTGATTTTTGATGAATTGTTTTTTGTCTTTTTTGCCCTGCGGAGGCTTTCATGCATGGACTGGGTCTGTCTGTTCATCTTCTTCAACTCTTCAGAAAATGCGTTTATAACATCGTCCTTAAGATTCAGCTCCTTGACCCTCTGGAGTATTTGGTTTTTGTTTTCATGCAGCAGCTTACAGATGGGTGTATCCCATTTTGCAGGTGAAGCCTTGCTCTCCGCGCAGAAACCGCCTTCCTTCAAGAGCTTTTTCCTTTTTGTAAAAATGGAGTTTATGGACTCGGTAATCTTCGAGAATTTTTCCTTCTCTTCCAGAATATCATCTTCGGACAGATCCTCTCCATCCTGAATGAGCTCCACAAGAGGGGCCTCGCCTTTTTCCACGAGCCTGCCCAGCATTACCAGCTTGTTTAAGACAAAAGGGATTGTGAATATTGCACCGCATGTCTTCAATTTGCCCTCTTCTATTTTTTGTGCAATCTCTATCTCCCTGTCCTTGGTAAGGAGTGGTATGGAGCTTATCCCTTTTAAGTAAGCCCTTAGAGGGTCGTATTCCTGCTCTATGGCGCCCTTTATGGCCTCTTCTGAATAAACGGGTTCTGTATCTTCTTCCAAGAACTTCTCTTCAGAAAGATTTTTATGACCTGCTTCTGCATCGTGGTCGTCAAAACTATTTTCGTAGACATTAAACGGATTATCATCAATTCTTGGCAAGGTTGCCCTCTTTTAGCAATAATCTTGATTTTTGCGACAGGCTTTTCTTTTCAAAAAGCAGGGAGTTCAGGAGTTTTACATCTCCGGCTTCGCCTGCTGATTTAATCTGCCTTTCGAGCTTTCTCAGGGCTATTGCCTTCAGGCAGCCCTCTATAATTTCTTCAACATTGGCCTCAACATACTCTTCATCGATTTCTGTATTTATGGAGAGCATCGTTATCAGTCTTTGTTCCTCCTCATCGCACACCGACAACAATTTTCCCATGGAAAGTCCTTTTTTTATTTTTTCAAAGATCCCCCTGATGCCAGGGTTTTCTATAATCATTGGATCGATGTTATTTGCTATGAGTGCCGCTCTGTCAGGGAATGAAAGGGCGATGGTTAAGAGCATCTGCTCTTCTCTGTTTATGCATGGGTTTAAAATGTCTGACTTCTGACTTCTGACTTCTGTCTTCTGTCTTTTCTGACCTGCGGCCTTCAACTCTTCCCTCAATGTCAGCTCGTTTATTTTTGATCTGTCCGAAAGTTCACGGATGGTCTCATCCCTCTGGAGGGAGTCAGGGCAGGAGGCTATGATCTGCAGCATATATCGCACGGCGTCGGGTTTGCTTCTGCCCGAAACCTTTAGCAAAAACTCCACAGGCGAGATGGCCCTGCCCATATATTTCCTGAAATTCTCCTCGCCGTGTTTTCTTAGAAAGGTATCCGGATCTTCGCCCTGAGGAAGGAGCAGGATCTTTACAATCATGCCTTCGGCATAGCAGAGTTCAATGGATCTCTTTGTTGCGGATATTCCGGCGGAATCGCCGTCAAAAACGAGCAGTACTTTATTGGAAAATCTTTTGAGCCTTTTCAGTTGCCCCGGGGTCAATGCAGTTCCGAGAGGGGCAATTGCATTGGTAAAACCGTACTGGTGGCATGAGATTACATCGAGATAGCCCTCCACAATAATCGAATATCCCTTCTGGGTTATGGAATTTTTAGCGATGTTAAGCCCGTAGCTCGATTCACCTTTTTTGAATATAATGCTGTCAGGAGAATTTATATATTTCGGTGCATTTTTCGAGCTGGACAGTATTCTGCCTCCAAAGGCGATTGTCCTTCCCTGGAGGTCGAATATGGGGAACATCAGCCTGTCCCTGAAAAAGTCATAGATGCCGTGTTCGCCAAAGTTTACGAGGCCGGATGCCTTTATGTGCTCTGTGGCAAATCCTTTTGCCTTCAGGTGATTGAAAAGCGCATCATTTCCATCATATTTGGCATTTTTACTGTAACCGATGGAGAACTTCTCTATGGTTTCGCTGTTGAGTCCTCTTTCATTCAGATACGAGAGGGCCTGTTTAGAAATCTTGAAATTATTCTGGAAAAAAATAAGCGCCTCTTTATGAATTGCAAATAAATTTTCCTTAAGGCCGCTTCTGACTTCTGACCTCTGGCTTCTATTTTCTAATTTTATCCCTGCCTTTTGCGAAAGATAGGACAATGCCTCCTGGAATGTCATATTTTCGTAATTCATCACAAAGGCGAAGATATCTCCTCCCTTATGGCAGCCGAAACAGTGAAATATCTGTTTCGAAGGGTTTACTATGAAAGAAGGGGTTTTCTCTGAATGGAACGGACACAGACCTTTATAATTCTGGCCTGCCCGCTTGAGTTCCACATGCTCGGCTATCAGGTCGATTATATCGATTCTTGCTTTTATATCTTCGACAGTTGAGTTCATTTGATGAGTTATGAGCGATTTACCCTTCTAAAGCCGGAACATTCAAGAACTCGCAACCCGTTATTTCCAATGGCGCGGTCAAGGAGGAGGTTTAATCCCAGATTGTCGCTGGCTATGTGCCCGGCTATCACTACATTGACATGGTTCTTTTCTGCCTCTTTTCTGTGATCTTCGCTGAGATGCATGGCAACGATGGTATTTATCCCGCTTAGAGAAAGGCTCTGGAATATCTCCTTTGAGCCCTCCGTGCCTCCTGTCATATCCACAAATATCTTCCCTGCCTTTCTGTTCTTTGACCCCAACAGTATCTTCGGCCCTGCATTGTTCTTTTCTCCCTCTTTGTATTCGGGTATTTCCCGCAAAAGGTCGATTACATCATCAACCGTGTAGGGCTTTTTGTCGTCAAACGTCTTCTGTAAATATGAGGCCACCATATTATCCGCAGGTGTGTGCAGACAGACAAACGGTATGTTCAGGAGCTTTGCTGCATCAACAGCCCGCGTATGGTTTACCGGCATCAGTTTGCGCTCCACCTCTTTTATCCTTCCCTCCATAAGGCCTTCTGCGATATTTATGGGAACGCCGAACCTGTTCAGTATATCCGACTGCATGTACATTACAGCATAGAGGTTTGCATATGCCCTGCCTTCCGGATGGTGGGAAACTATGAGGTCCACCGGAATGTTTCTGTTTTTCAATGTCTCTGAGAGGAGCACCTCGCCCACCTCTATGTCTATGCCGACAAGAATGGTTTTAATGTCTTCATCGCCGGTGCCGTGAAGTATCCTCGAATCAGGGTAGGGATTTTCAAGACCCTCCATATCGAAGGTCTCTTTTTCCTTAGGCTTGAGGTTTTCGTAATCCTTTTTCTTGCGCTCCAATTCCTTTAGTACAAGGTCTTTCCCTCTCGGGTCGTTGTCGATGCCTGCGGATATCGCCTTTTTATAAAATTCGGATAGTTTCATGAATTTACCTCATTGTTTTGTAGATGCGTGGATGAGTAAATGAGTAGATGGGTGAATAAGTTGACAACTGAAAATTTACCCATTAACTCATTTGCTCATTCACTCATTTACTTAATAGTTCCTTGACTCTCTCGCTGACGACCCTTCCGTCAGCCGCCCCTTTTGTTTTAGGTGTGACGATCTTCATGACCTTTCCCATATCGCTTGGGGATGATGCATTGCATTCCTTTATAGCCGAGCGTATGATTTCGTCTATTTCCTGTAACGAGAGCTGTTTGGGGAGGTATGATTGGACAATCTCCAGCTCTTTTTTCTCCTTTTCGGCAAGGTCTGTTCTGCCTGCTGATGCAAACTGCTCTATGGATTCTCTTCTCTGCTTTGCCATGGATGACAGGACAGAAAGGATATCATCGTCTGTCAGGGTTCCCATTTTTTCTATGGATTTATTTTTTAAAGAGGCCTTGATCATGCGGATGACCGATACTTTCAGTTCATCCCTTGACTTCAAGGCCTCCCTGAGTTCTGCATCGAGCCTCTCGATGGTACTGGCGATAGTGCTGACAGGGACGGACATTTTTACCTCGCCGGCCTTGCTGAGAATGTTTTTCTCTTCGCAGCCTTTTTGCGGGCAGCTATGATTTTCTTCTTTTTCTTGACGCTCGGCTTGTCGTAATGCTCTCTCTTTTTGATCTCCGAGAGTATGCCTTCTCTCTCGCACTGTTTCTTGAAGTGCTTGAGGGCAGACTCAAAAGATTCTGTATCTCTTACTTTTACTGAGGGCACTTATAAATCACCCCTCTCTATATTGGGATTTTTGCAGATAATTTAACAATTTGGCGAATTTCCTGTCAAGAAAATAACAGGTGGCGCGCCCAGGAGGATTCGAACCCCCGACCTGCGGATTCGTAGTCCGACGCTCTATCCAGCTGAGCTATGGGCGCACACATGGAGTTTATCAGTAATTCTTAGATTTTATCAACTTACAT
>Ga0209721_1002484_pt1 | contig 11525 bp, 13 predicted proteins | sample TshhotsprinmetaG_FD_184139 | JGI IMG/M metagenome (GOLD analysis project Ga0209721, IMG submission 184139) | Hot spring microbial communities from South Africa to study Microbial Dark Matter (Phase II) - Tshipise hot spring metaG (SPAdes)... | ecosystem: Environmental > Aquatic > Thermal springs... | reverse complement strand
AATTCAAAGCACCAGATTTGGAGTTGGAGGCCAACTTGTTAAAAAAATTCTTTATAAGGTAGGTGCTTTAATTGGACGGGGACCTGTTATTGAAGTCTTGGCAAGGAAGCGAAAATAGTGAATAGATAAAAGAATCAGAATTTTAAAAAGGAATATACAGTGGTTTCCCGGGGTTAGGCCATCACATGAAATTTACTTGAAGTAAGGTAATGAAAATCTATGTTGGTTAGCCATCTTATTTTAAGTTTTCTAATTATCTACACGCCGTCATCACTATTGTTAATATCACAATTGTGGGCATTTTAAGGAAAATAGAAGATGATTAAAAACTTACGAAAGGAAATCAGTTCTTTGCTTGTACCATCATTATTAGCTATTTTTATTGGATATTTCATATCGTTCAGTTCTAATTATTTTTCAACTTTAGAATTTTTCTTCTCGGTATCATTTTTCTACTTATTTCTATTCCTATCGCAATAAGTTTACACACCAAAAAAATTGATGTTTTCGAAGCCATTAATGTCTTTCTGTTCTTGTATTTCATGGCCTTTTTCGTAAAACCTATTTTAATTCTATTAGATGAAGATCTTGTTACACTAAGGCACCTTTATTCAGGTGGCAAATATTTTGATTTATCCCTTCTGGCAGCCATAATAGGTCTTCTCGCCTTTTATTTGGGTTATTATTCAAAATTTAGAAGGAAAAGAACAAAAAGTTATTTCAATAAAGAAAATATTTATAATAAGTCTCATGCAATTATGGTGTTATTTATATACTGTGAACGAGTCTGTGCATATTCGCAATATCGGCGTCGCTGTGCGCTCCATCCTTTATCCTGCCGTAGATATCGTCTGCATCGTTCAGCTTTAAAGGCAGGCTCTTGATATAGCTCTCCCTTAGCGCCTTTAATTTATCTCTTACGGTTTCCGATCCCATTTTACAAATCCCCCTTTAAACGCATTTCACTCCTCTTACCGGCAGCGTAAATTTAAATCGGCTGCCCGCGCCGAGCCTGCTTTCGACACAAATCCTTCCGCCGTGATGCTCCACTATCTGTTTGCAGATCGGCAGCCCCAGACCCGTGCCTCTCGGCCTGCCTGTAAGGGTCTCGCCGACCTGCTTGAATTTTTCAAACACTTTTTCCATATCCTCGGGCGCAATGCCGATGCCCGTATCGGCAACGCTTATTTCAATAACGCGCTTATCATCGCCGCCCGTACCGTCTTTTTCGGAAACCATACGCGCCCCCACCGTAACCGAACCGTCGTCCGTAAATTTCACGGCATTGGAAATAATGTTTATGAGCACTTGAAGCAAACGATCTCTGTCCCCGGTAATATCCGGCAGAGAATCCATTATATCCGTTTTCAATTTAAGCCTCTTTTGCGCAAAAAGCGGGGCCATAGCGTCTATTGCCCGTTGAATAATATCGGCCGCATTGAAGGTCTCTTCTTTCCAGTCCATTTTACCAGCTTCCATTTTCGCTATATCGAGGACGTCGTTAATCAGATATGAAAGACGCATTCCTTCCGATATCATAATGTCTATATTGCCGGTTACCTGCTCCATCGCCCTGCCGACTTTTGCGTCGTCTTTGGCAATACGAGGGAAAAGCACGTCCTCCAGTCTATCTTTAATGAGCTTGGCAAAGCCTATTATAGAAGTAAGCGGAGTCCTGAGCTCGTGAGACACAACGGAAATAAAGTCGTTCTTCATCCTGTCTACTTCTTTTTCAAAAGTAATATCGCGCACTATAACAAGCGATCCGACATGTCCGCCGTCCGCGTCTATCGCGGCGTGCTGTTTCTTTATGGAAGCGGCAACCGCCCGGCCTATTCTGCCGGAAGGAAGCTCTATATCGAGAAGACAGACGTCATCCCTGTTTCTGCGGCTTTCATCAATAAGTCCGGTAAGCAGATCCCCAAACACCTCTCTATAATCTTTATCTACGATCGCATTGTCGGATAAATTAAAGAGCGAAATTATAGCCGGATTAGCAAGAGTTATTTTGCCTCTCTCATCGGTAACCAAGAGACCGTCCGGCATGGTGTTAATAATAGCCGTCAGATACGAAAGGGTGTTTTCGAGGTCTTCCTTCTTGCGCGAGAGATCGGCGATCAACTGCAAATTGACCCGACGGAGATGCTGCTTTTCGAGCGTCTTCTTTACGGTAATATCTATCGTGTCCTGTATAAACTCGTCTTTGATAAGGTAATCGTCAGCGCCGCTGTTCAGCGCGTCAAGGACTATATCTATCTCTTTATTGCTGCTCAGAACTATAATCGGCACGTTAAGCGTATTGCGGCGGAGCTCCCTTATCAATTGCAGCCCATCCATCTCGGGCATGTTCATGTCGGTTATAATTAAATCTATGGAGGAATCGGCAATGTATTTTTCAAGCGCGGCTTTCCATCCTCGGCGTCTTTCGCGACATACCCCTTGTCTTCGAGCACTACCGACAGCATTTCTCTCGCGAACATGTCGTCGTCTGCCAGAAGGATCTTATGTTTCTGTTCGTCCATAAGTTATTGCAGCCCTAATACCTCTCTGGCTTTTGCCACAACTTCGTCGGGATTGAACGGTTTTGTCATATAAATATCGCATCCGGCGTCCGCTCCGCGCTGCTTATCGAATTCCTGTCCTTTTGCCGTCAGCAGTATAATATAAACCTCCTTCATTCCGAGGTCGTTTTTTACTGTATGGCAGACGTCAAATCCGCTCATTTTGGGCATCATGACGTCGAGGAATACAAGCTTAGGCCTTTCGCTCTTTATCATATCGAGAGCGTCCGCTCCGTTGTCGCAACCGAGCAGCTCCACGCCCTCGTCTTCGAGCTCTTCGAGCGTCTGCTCCAAAAGAAGCCTTATGTGCGGTTCGTCGTCCACTATCAATATTTTATGCATCGCTTCCTCCTCCGTTATAAACCCCGTTAGAAGACCTTCGTCCTTCTAACGGGGTAAATTTCTATATAAAAAGCTTCCCCCGAGAGTTGCCTTCAAAAAAAGCCTCCATAACGTCGGCTGTGAAAAAGGCGGAAACGACTTGGGGGTCGAACTGCGCGCCAGCGTGTTTTCGCAGCTCTTCAAAAGCCGTATCGAGGCTCAATCCCTGTCTGTAAGGCCTGTTGGACGTCATAGCGTCGAAAGAATCCGCCACCGCGATAATACGGGCGGCGATATCTATCTCGTCTCCTTTGAGTCCGTCAGGATAACCCCTGCCGTCGTATTTTTCGTGGTGCTGCTTTACGCCGGGTATAATGTCCTTAAACTGCTTAATATGGTTAAGTATCTCAGCGCCGTATACCGTATGCTTTTTTATCTCGTCGAACTCTTCGTCCGTAAGCCTCCCGGGTTTAAGCAGTACGCTGTCGCTCACCCCTATCTTCCCCACGTCGTGCAGTATCGCGGAGAGCTTGAGCCTTGTCATATCTTCTTCGGGCAGGGCAAGCGCCCTGCCTATCGCAAGGCTGTATTCCATGACCCTTTTTGTATGGCCGCCGGTATAAGGATCCCTCTTTTCTATGGTCTCCGCAAGCGTGGAGACCGCCATGAAAAAAGTCTCTTTCAGCTCGTCATAGAGCCTCGCATTTTCTATGGCTGCGGCGCTCTGCGATGCGATAGTGTTAAGGATTTTAAGATGCTCCGCCGTATAATTAACCGGAATCCCGCTGCTTACCTTAATGGTTCCGATAACCTTATCTTTTGTCTTGAGCGGAGAGCATATCATCGAGCTTGCGTTAGCTTCGCCGGCAGCGCGGCGCGTATCGGCAGGCACGTCGTTTACTATCTCGGCCCTGCCTGCGGCAAAAATGCCTCCTTCTATTCCCCTGCCTATCGCTATCGGCGCGTCGGCATTGCATTCCGTGCCATAGGCCGTGATAGTATCTAATTCTCCCGTCTCGTTTAAGAGCCTTAAAGACGCTCCGCTGCATTCTATGAATTTCTTAGCCTCGTCTACTGCCAGCGCCGCCGCTTCATCGAGATTGAGACATGAGGAGACTCTCTCGGACAGGTTATACAAAAGGGTTATTTCTTTATATTTGTTTAAAGTCTCATGCGCAAGCGTTTTTCGCTCCGCCTCTTTTTCCGCGACATATGAAAGCATCGAGGCGACAGGCGCGATCTTTTCGCTGCCTGTCGCCCATCCTATAATGTCTCCGGATACCCTGATCGGATATCTGTCCGTATCGTCGCTTCCTTCATTGGCCGTCAGCAGCGCAGCGCCGCCTTCATCATTCTATCGTAACGGAAGAGCCTATAGCGTTTATAATGCCGCGTATGACCGGAAGAACGTCTTTTTTATGTAGTATTTTTCTCAGACTTATCTGTCCCAGATTTATTCCCCTTATTCGAGTTGCAGGTTCGCTCTAAAACTGTATCTGACACTTTTTTGCCCCGCCCTCGTCCCTTACCCATAGCAATATCTTTTTTGAGCGGGAGCACCAGTCGCGCACGTCTTTTTCAAATGTCGGGCAATCCGCCGTCACCTCAAGAACGTCGCCGGCCTTCATTTTCACCGCCATCGCAGTTATTTTCAATGTAGGCTGCGGACATTTAAGACCCCTTGCATCCAATGTTTGAACCGCCATTTCTCATCCCTCCTCGTCTAAAATACCGTTCAAGCCGTTTGAACGGTTTGAACAGGTTAAACGGTTTGAGCAGTTTTCGTTTTTAAAGGGCCAAGCCCTCTCACTGTCTCGACCATTTCCGTTATGATCTTTACGAATTTATCTCCCTCTCCGGCGGACACATAATCGAACCTGCATCTCTCTTTGACGATGCCCATCTGCTCCAAAAGCCTTAAAAGCATACGGTATCTCTGAACAGCCCTGTAATTCCCTTCCTTGTAATGACAGTCCCCGGGGTGACACGCGAGTATTATAACACCGTCTGCCCCGTTTTCAAACGCCTTCATCACAAACTGCGGGTCAACCCTTCCGCTGCACATGACCCTTATAACATTAATATTAGACGGATAAGCGCTCTGAGCCGTGCCTGCCTTGTCCGCTCCCGCATACGAGCACCAGTTGCAGAGAAACCCGACTATCTTAGGCTCAAAACTTCCCTCACTTCTGACTTCTGACTTCTGACTTCTCACTTCTGCCTTCACTGCAGCACCTCCGCTATCTCCGCCAATATTTCTTCATTCGTAAAGTGATTACCTTTAATCACTCCGGACGGACAGGCAGAAACGCATGTGCCGCAGCCCTGACAAAGGACTTCATTGACGACGGATACCTCCTTCTCCGCATCGAACGATATGGCCTTATAAGGGCATACGCTTATGCAGACCCCGCATCCTGAACATCTGTCCGCGTCAACTACGGCCGTAACAGGGCTTATCTCTAATTTTCTGCCTGCGGCAAGACCGGAAAGTATATAGCCCGCCGCTGCCATTCCCTGATTCATCGCCTTTTGAATGTCCATCGGAGACTGGCACGTTCCGGCAAGATATATTCCCCTTATCTTGCTCTGCGCCGAATCCATCCTGTTGTGAAGCTCTTCAAAAAAACCGAACCTGTCCAGAGGCGCTTCAAATATCCTGCTCAGCTCCGCCGATTTATCGGAGGGGACCACGGCAGGACAGAGTATGACCATGTCGGACTCTATGCTTCCGGCCTCTGCAGGAAGCGTCTTATTCCTGATAATCTTTTTGCCTTGCCGATCGGCAATCTCGAGGTCGTCAATATTTCTGTATCTTATAAAAAATGAATTCATATTATCCTGAGCACGGCGATACAGCGAAAACTCCTCTTTGCCCGGAATAACCAGCTCTTTATACAGGTGATATATCTTTGCATCTGGAAGTTTCTTGCTTATGATATGGTTGAACTTGAACGCATACCCGCAGCATATGCCGGAGCAATACCCCTTGTGCCTTTCGTCGAGACTGCCTACGCAGTGGATAATAGCGATGGACTTTGGGGGTTCGCCGTCCGGCATCTTTATCTCTCCGTCTGTCGGACCGTTGGAGGCGATTATTCTCTCGAATTCTACGGCGGTATAAATGCCGTCAATCGCGCCTAAGCCGAGATTAGGGATATTACGGCAGTCGTATATATCCGAACCGATTGCGATAACGATCGCGCCCACGTTTCTTTCTACTACAGATTCCTTGTCGTCGAATAATATCGCATCCTCCACGGGACATGCGTTTTTACAGAGATTACACTCATCTCCTTTCGCTCTCAAACAGACGCCGTCGTCTATAAACGGCGCGTTCGGCAAAGCGCCCGCAAAAGGAAACGATATGGCCTTCCTTTCATTAAGCCCGCAGTTAAATTCGTTCTTTGCGGAAACGGGACAGGGTTCTATACACTCCGCGCATCCTATGCATTTATGAATATCAACGCATCTCGGCCGCCGTTTAATCTTTACGGTAAAGTTGCCGTAAGAGCCTACTACTTCCACAACCTCCGAAAGAGTCAAGAGCTCGATATTTTCGGAATATTCTCCGTGAAGGATCTCTCCCATCAGCGGTTCGAGCATGCACGGACCGCATTCCATGTTCGGGAAGAGCTCTTCGTATCTTACCGGCATGCCGCCGATAACGGGAGTTTTTTCGACTATTACTACCTTTCTTCCTGCCTCTGCAAGGCTCAGCGCGGCCTTCAGCCCGGCAGGCCCGGCGCCTATAATAAGAGCATCCTGACTTACGTCTATCTCTTTCTTTTCGAGAGGGTCGTGAAGAGCTATCCTTTTTATCGCGGCATTTATGTATCGCGCCGCCTTGCTTACGGCCTTTTCCTTATCGTCCGTCACCCATGCGATCTGCTCCCTTGCATTGACCATCTGCATGAGATACGGGTTTATTCCGGCCTTTGACAAAACGCGCATAAACGTATTCTCGTGCTCCCTCGGAGAGCACGCGGAAATGACAACGCGCTCTACGCCGTTTTCTTTTATATCGCTCTCTAAAAATGCCTTGCCGTCCTCGGAGCACAGGAAATCAACCGTTTTGAAATGCGCATCCGCAGGCGTCTTTTCTCTCACTCTTTCGGGATCGATCTTGTCCTTAATGTTCGTGCCGCAATTGCAAAAATATACGCCGATCTTCATAACTGCCCCCTAACAGGTAAATTATTCGATAAGTCGTTAATTATTTTGGCGACCGCCGCAGGCACTGCCTTTGCCACTTCGGCTGTCAGATCTTCGCTAAATGTCTCCACGTCCTTTGCCTCGATGCCGAGGACTGTTATATCCCAAGGCATTTTGATTCCGAGCATCCTGCCCATCTCAAGCGCCGTGGGCAGATCTATATCGTGCATGGATATGGTGTTTCTGGTGTTCCTAAGTTCGGACTCCGCAAAAAAACGAACAGTCCCGTAATCATGGTCTCCGGTTACCATTGCGTCCACTATCAGAGCGCGGTCATATCCGGCAAGGACGTCAATCAGCCTGATGCCTCCGGCATAAAGCTCGATCACATCAACAGAACAGTTCAAGCCGTTTGAACCGTTTAAACTGCTCAAACGGTCTTTTAATAACCGGACCACCTTAATCCCAACGCTGTCGTCGGTCAGTATCGGATTGCCAAGCCCTATGATTATTGTTTTTTTCATTAATCCCTTCTTAACGTTTTTAAGACCTCTCCATTACTGCCGCGTATATTAACGATCATAGGCATTTTACCCGGCAGGGAATGAGTAGCGCATGACAAACAAGGATCGTATAACCTGAATGCCATCTCTATCCTGTTAAGTATTCCTTCTTCGATAATTTTGCCCTTTTGGATGAGCTTCTCTGCCGCTCTCTTTATAGACATGGACATACAGGCATAGTTATTTGTCGTGGCGACTACGAGATTCACCTTTTTGATTACGGCCTTTTCATCGGTTATATAGTGATGGGTAAGGGTTCCTCTCGGAGCCTCAACGCAGCCTATGCCCTCTCCGTGTATCTTTTCGGGTATTGTTCTGACTTCAGGCGATGTGATCTCGGGGTCGGTTGCAAGCTCGAGCATATGCTCCGAGGCATAAAGCATCTCGATAAGCCTTGCCCAGTGCGTTGCGAGACGGTGATGAACGGGCTGGTACCTGCCGTTTATTTTTTTACATCCGAATGTTTCAAAAAATCTCTCGAAATGCTCCTGTGCCTTTGGAGTCGCCATGCTGTCGGATACGTTAAGCCTCGCAAGAGGAGTAGCGCAATATACGCCGCTGTCAATGCCGTCAACAAATCCCTTCCATCCGACCTTTTTAAGATATGGATATTTCAGGTATGTCCACGGCTCTACGCGCTCAGCTATATGCGTTGTATATTCGGAAGGATGATATTTAAGAAACTCCTTTCCTTCAGGGTCAACGACGCGGATCATGCCGTCATAAAAATTGACCCGGTTTTTATCGTCAACAGTTCCCATGTAGTAAGTCTTGTGAAGATAAATATCGGATGTCACCAAATTTAGATAATCCGGGTTTTTAAGAACGATATCGTTAAAGGCTTTAAGAGAGAACAGCGAAAACTCTACATTGTCTTTTGCTATCTGCTCTATCTCTCTGCGCTCTTCCTCCGAAACAGGCTTGCTCCATCCTCCGGGCTGGCCTGCAGCGGGATGTATGCCCCTGCCTCCGAGCATTTTAATCACATGGTGATTTCGCGACCTGCAGTTAATAACCTGCTTTCCGATATCGAGCCCTACTTTCCTGATAACGCCGAGTATATTTCTCTCCGAAGGAGGCGCGTCCGGGCCTACGATAAAATCCGGGCCTCCGAGCGCGTAAAAATGCGTTGCATGATCCGTAATAAAAAAAGCCATGTAAACAAGCTCGCGAATTTTTGCTCCTGCAGATGTCGGTTTGACTCCGAAAACCCCGTCAAGCGCCTTCACGGACGCCATGTGATGCGCCTCGGGTCAGACCCCGCAGATCCTGTTCATTATGACAGGCAGGTCTTCGGCGAGCCTGCCGACAGAGAACTGCTCGAATCCCCTTAATTCGGGAACCTGAAAATAGGCGTTTGCGACGTCTCCTTCGTCATTAAGAAATATCTCGATCTTTCCGTGTCCTTCGAGTCTTGTGATTGGATCGATAGTTATGCGACTCATCTAATCCTCCCTTTTAATATCGAGCCGGGTAGGCTGTATTTATAAAAAGTTCCGGCAAAATCCGGTATGGCATTGATCTTTCCGTCAATCTTTGTGTCAATCTCCTCCTCGGACATGCCTTTTGTATTTCCGATGTCAATTATCGAGCCGAGCGCTCCCACCATTTTAGCTCCCTGATCGAGCGTTCCCTCGGGCGGGCCGTAGCAGCCGGTGCAGGGCATGTTCACCTTGGGGCAAAGAGCGCCGCAGCCGTTTCTCGTAGCTATGCCCATGCAGATTATTCCCTGTTCGAGCAGACATTTTTCCCTGTCCGGTATGATCTCGTGCGTCCTATAAAATCTCTCTATTTTTTTTCTTCTTTTTTTCGTTCGCACTCGTCGCATACGGATGAATTTCCCGCCCCCAGTATTGCGCCTTGAGGAGGCAGAGACTTGCCCTCTTTTAAGATCTCTATAACCGCGCTCACAACATTCCATATCTGCTCAGGCTCGGGCGGGCATCCCGGAATAAAATAGTCCGCATCCACGACGTCCGCAAGGGTTCTGACCTTGTCGTAAAATTCGGGTATGGTAATTACGCCTTCGGGCATTTTATTTTCTGGCGCTGGAATAACGCCGGAAGGGTTATCAATAGAAGGATTATCGAGATATACGGTTTTAAGAATATCTTCTCTTGAATACAGGTTGCCGAGGCCCGGGATGCACCCCTCATAAGCGCATGAACCGAACGCTATCAGGATTTGGGATTTTTTTCTCAATAAACGCGCCATGTGCTCGTTTTCGGCGGTTCGTATGGCCCCATTGAAAAGCGTGATAAAAATGCTTTTGTCCGGCATAGCCTCTATGTCCTTATATTTCGTATCGAGCAGGCAGGGACAGAACATAAAGTCGAAATTGGCGTCCACATCGAGTATCTTTTCGTGAAGATTCGTCACAGAAATCTCGCAGCCGCCGCAGGCAGCCGCCCAATACATAGCTAATTTAGGTTTTTCCGTCATGTTCGCCCTCCCATTCATATCTTATATGAATTTATTATTTCCGACGCCTCGTCCATAGAGCCTACCATTCTAAGCACCGTCTCGGCTATCTCTCCGGTCGTTGCAGTAATGTTTTCGGACCCCTGCGATATTTTCAGCAATGAAGACTGAAGCTGCTCCATCGAAGCGCTCTGCTGCTCGACCGCGGAAACGACGCTGTCGATCGCGGATTTGATCTGGACCGTCTGATCTGTCAGCGCGGAATTGGCTTTGACGAACTTATTCACAATATCTACTCCCGCGACCACCCTGTCCTCGGTCTCTTTGATAAGCCCTACTACGTCCTGAGTCGCCTTTGCTACTTTTTCCGCCAGCTTTCGCACCTCGTCCGCGACAACGGCAAATCCCTTCCCCTGTTCGCCGGCCCGCGCCGCTTCTATCGCAGCGTTGAGGGCGAGCAGATTGGTCTGTTCCGCTATGTCCTTTATGACTGTAATGATGCCGGTTATCTGCTTTGTGCTGTCCTGTATTTTTTGGATCGAATCCGAAAGCGTCGCCATCTGTCCGGCGCTTTCGCCTATGGTTTCGACAATCTTATCCACGCTCCTCCTTGTCTGCGCGCCGACACCCGCGATGTGGTTTATCGTCCTCGTGTTTTCTTCTATAGACCTCATGGATTGAGAAAGTTCTCCGGCCTGTCCGTGGGTTGATGCGCCGAGATCGTTGATCTGACCCATCACGGAAGCCACTTCCGTAGACGTATTTATTAAAGATTTTTGGACAACCTTCAAATCCGAGGCTATCAGGTTCACAACCTCTCCAAATTCGGACGCAAACTTATAAATGCCGTCCTTCCCGCTGCCGCCGGACGCTATTTCGACGATCTTGTCAACCTGAGTCATATCGCGGCTTTTCAGGAAGTCAATATAACGACTTATCGAGTTAAGAAAATCGTTAATAGCTACCGAGGACTCGTTAAGATCGTGGGTAATCCTGCCTATCTCATCCATGTATTTCACTTCCGCGGAATAAGAAAAATCGCCTCTGCCTAAATGCCCGGCAAAGATGCGGAGATTTTTCAAGGGACGAATAAATATATTATTCAAAAATCCGAATGAGACCGCAATCGCACCGGTGAAAATAACGACCGTTACCGTTATGGACAGATTCTTTGCGGAGATAAACTCTTCTCTCAGCGCCGAGATTTCAGCGGCAGTTTTCTGCGATGTCTGCGTCTTCAAGGCAGACTCGTATTTTCCGACCGCCGTTTCAGCGGCATGCCACGTCATAATAAAGGGAATTAAAAGAGTGATAGTCATAAACAGATAGCCAATCCCGAACTTTAATTTAAGGTTTAATGAAAAGATCTTATTAAATATCATGCTCTCTCCTACTAAACAGCCTGCGCTAACATTTTCCGACAGAAGAAGCAAATTAAATTTGTTCCACGCCGAAAGAATAAGAAACATTATTAAAGAAAATCCGATAGAGGATATAAATGTAG
>Ga0209721_1002483_pt1 | contig 11527 bp, 23 predicted proteins | sample TshhotsprinmetaG_FD_184139 | JGI IMG/M metagenome (GOLD analysis project Ga0209721, IMG submission 184139) | Hot spring microbial communities from South Africa to study Microbial Dark Matter (Phase II) - Tshipise hot spring metaG (SPAdes)... | ecosystem: Environmental > Aquatic > Thermal springs... | reverse complement strand
GTCTGCTGGTACCGGCCAGCGGCGTCCTGGGCCTGGGCCTGGCCCTGGCGGATGGTGTTCATAAGCTGTTCCCACCGGGGGCGGTTGTGTTCTCCCCGCATTTCCACCGTTCGGGCGCTCAGGCCGACAATCCCGGTGACAGCGCCTTTGCACTGGCCCAGAATGGTCTGATTCACTTTCTGCCCGGTTAGCTCCCACCACTCGTTGATGCTGCATATCAGAAAGCCGTTGCATCTGTAGGTAAACTCTGGGTCCAGTGCATACCCCTCACACGCGCTGGCTCCTGCGGTTTCAATCTGGCGAAGCTCCGCTTCCACCATCAGCCGTTCGGAGTCCAGCCGGGCCAGGTCAGAGCGGTAGCTACTCAGCAGTTGCAGCAGGGTAGCGTTTTGTTGCTCGGTGGTGGGCGCGGTGGTGTGCGTTGGAATGTTGGGGGCAATAACTTTTTCTCCGGGAGCCAGCGTTGCCACTTTCTTTTCTGCTTCGGCCTTTTGCATGGCCAGGGCCAGGCCTACCCCTACTACAGCCACGCCGGCCACCCCCAGCACAGCGGCGGTGCTCATGCGCTCCCCCTTTCGGCCAGGTAGAAGGCCCCGGCTACCAGGGCTACGCCGGCTACTGCGACCAGGGCCCCGCTAAAAGCACGGGTTTTGGCGAAGGAATAGTAGGCGCGGGTGCGGTCTGTGTCGCCCTTCTCCCGCGCCAAAATGCGCTGCATCTCGGCCTCGATCTGGGCCAGGCGTTGCTTGGCTTCCAGGGTAGCAATGCCCAGGCGCACATCGGCTTCGATGCGCTCCTTCTCCACCCGCAAAGCCTCAAATGCTACATCGCTGCTACGCCGGCGGGCATCCCAGTTGAGGAGCCCACCGGCAAAGCCCAGAATGGCGGTGAAGATTTCCATTATTCCTTTATTCCTTGAACGCCTTTACAGTCAGCAGCACCACTGCAACGCCACCCACCCCCAGAGCCACCCAGACCCAGGCGGGGGTGGACTGGCTAACGGCAATGGATTGTTGCGCTTTGGCCTGTTCTTGCAGGCGGCGCTCGCGTTCCAGGGCCAAAGCATCCTGCGCTCTTTTCCAGGTGGGGTAGTCAATGCGCTCATAGATGTTCAAACCGGCATCTACTGCGCTTACCAGATCGTTTACGAAGCGCAACCAGTCTGCCGTGCCGCTGGATGGTGCAGCCAGCGGCATGGCGTTGTAACTGCCAGCGGCAGGGTTGGTGTAGGGGCTGGCCAGGCTGTTGCTAATGCCAAAGCTCATAGGGCCTCCTACAGGTTGTTGCGCATATCCAGCTCGGCCATCTTTACCAGGCGCGAACGGTTAACCACGTTGAGTTTGCGGCTTTCCGCGTAGACGTGGAGATAGTGGCCGGCCCGGTCGTTCCATACCATTGGGACGCTGGCAGTGTACACTTCCAGGCTGATCCGCATACCCGGCACCAGGTTGACCTGGTTGGGCCAGGCCCACATCGCCTCCAGGTTGGCCTGCTCCAGTGTATGCAGCGTGGCAAAACTACCGTTGAAGGTGGTGGCGGCGGCGTCATCCACGTTACCTAGCTCTCGCCGTACTCGGAAACGGAATTGGCCATCGCTGTGGGTGTAGTAAATTTCGATTCCGGTATTGGAGGTCACGCCAGCGGGCTCGGTGAAGGTAATGGTGCCGGTGTTGTAGTTAATCGCAGTTATGGGGCACTTTTGCCACACAGTACCCACCAGTGCCCACACGGCTACCTCGGGGTGAAACTCGCTTGGCAGCGTGGGCGCGGCCTGCTTGGTCTGGATAAGGTTGGGTACCACCACATTGCGGTTGGCTGGCGCTTCCAGGTTTTGGCCAGCTCGCACGGCCAGACCCTTCAGGTACATCCGAATACGCCGTTCGCCGGCGCGGATCTGCACCTGCCGGTCTTCGGGCACCCGGAACTGGGCCAGGCTGAACCATTCGGTGGGCCGGTAGGGGAGACCGCTAGCGCTAAAGTCCTCCTCATCCAGCCAGGCGGTCAGCCAGGGGCTATCGGGGGTGGCCGCTACAGCGGGGGCTACTGGTGCCACCGGTGCAGCAGCTTCCGGGCGGCGGCCTTGCAGGGCACCCAGGCCCCGGCTGATGTTGTCGCGCAGTTGCTCTAAGATGCCCATGTATCCCCCTTACACGTTGGAGTTGTCCACCCCGGCGGGCAGTTCCAACCGGGTACCAGCCTGGCTGAGGTCAACCGTCACGCTCGACTCCACATAGATTTCCAGCAGCTCTTCCTGGCGGAAGCGGATGCCCTGAATTTGCGCGCCTACCCGCAGCGGAGCCAGGGTTTGCAAAATGTTCTGGTAGTATTTTGCATCGCGCTGCTGGCTCTCGGTCAGGTCGTAGTAGGCCGCGTATTGGATTTTGGCGATGAACTCGGGGTGATCGTCGGGCCGGCTGCGCTTGGCGATGATCAGGTCAGAGTCGGGCGGGATCTGGTTGCCGGCGTTGTCGTAAAGCTTGACCACCAGCGGCAGCGGGTTGGGCAGCACCCAGCTAGCCCCACGGGGTACGGTGAAGGTGCCCACTTTCAGGCGTTGCTTGCCGCTATAGGCAGCAAACTCCGGGCTGGTGAACAGCACGGTGATGGGGCGGGCCGAAGGGTTGATCTGACGGATTCGTTCAAAGGCTTCTTGCATGGTTTCTCCTTAATCAATCAATCTGGAACAGGGTCATAATCAGGTTGGCAAAGCTGCCAGCCGCTACTCCCAGGCCGATGTAGTCAGCGGTAGCGTCCTCGATCAGGTTGTTGTTGATCAGCACTGTTCCCAGCACCACGCCGGCGAGGTTTAGGAGAATGCGGTTGGTGTAGGCGTTCTGGTTTTCTTTTCCCACAATGGGCTTGCCGTCTTTGCCGACTTGCCAGTACACCACCCGGCCATCTTTCTTATCGGCCCAGCCGAAGATGTCGCGGCGCTGGGTGTAGAGCGTTTTGCGTACCCAGTACGCGGCCAGCACTCCCAGGCTGGTGTTCACCACAATGGGGTTCTGCACCACCTGGAGGGGGTTGCTGGCACTGGCCAGCTTCCGCATGTCGTTGGCTTGCGTGTTTTCTGCCATAAGCCTCCTAAGAGCTGAGGCTGTAGGCATTTTTGGAAAAAATCAAGGCTAAGACGGACGGCTAAAACGGACGGTTAATCCAGACGAACAAACATCCGCCCCTGATTGGCTCGTCGTACCACACCGGCATAATCCCTGTCCAGGTCTTTGATGCCGTACTCTGGGGGCAAACCATTTTCGGGTCGGGCCAGGGTGCGCACCCCTTTGCCCAGCTCCGGGAACATATCGGCCACGGCCTGCATCTCACGCGGCTCGGTCACGCGGAAGGTGATCAGGTGCGAAGCTTGCCGTCTCACTCCGGGGTCAATCCCCCCAGTAGTCCCCTGGAGCATCTGGGTGATGAAGAGGGTCGAGTGCCCGGCTTCCCGCCCACCGGTGAGCACCTCGAACAGCCCTTTGGGGGTCTGCCCTCTAGAGAAGAAGTGGTGGGCCTCATCCATCACCAGCAGCACATCCCGCATCTGCATGATGGCCTGGCCCAGGCTATCCAGGAAGGGCCTGGGATCGTAGCCGGTCACCTGGAACATCACCTGGCGGTGTTTGCGCAGGGCCGGGGTGGGGTTGCCTTCCTCTCCTACCGTGTAGCGGCCCTGTACCAGCTCGGCAAACTCGCGTTTGCGGTTCACTACCACCAGGTGCCGGTAGCGGCCCTCCATGCGCTGGATGATCTGCCGGGCCAGGGTGCTCTTGCCCGAGCCCGACTTGCCCACAATCAGCATCCGGAAGGTTTGTCTACCGGCCATCTTCGTTGATCACTTTCAGGTGCGCGATCAGATGAATGATGGTACTTGTGATGTTTTGTTTGATTTTTTCAGTTTCGGAGCGCTGTGCAAGCTGATAAAGGCGCTTTAGGTGATCCATTTCTTCAAATAGCTCAGCCCAGTATTGTTCGTCAATATTCATTGGCCCAAGCGTTTTTTTATCTTTCGTATTTCTGAGCGCCATGCCGCTATCTCCTTCTTCCAGTGTTTGATCAGGCTGTAGTTGGGGCTATATTTTGCTGATTCCAGCTTAACTTTTTTTTCGTGGATGAGGATCTGCCGAACCAGACCATTATAGCGTCTAAGCAGTTGTTTTTTGTTCTGGGCCATATTCGCTCCAGATTTGCCACCCCGCCCAGGCGGCCAGGGCAAAGGCTACCACGGCTTGGAAGGTTTCACACTTGGGGCAGCCCTGGCCGTCTCGTAGGTTTTTGAGTCGGCCCAGGCCCAGGTAAAGTCCACCGGCCACCACCGCAAGTGGGAATAGATCAGGCCACGTTTGCATTTCGTCCCTCCCAGCGTCTGGGCCAAGCGATCCGGCCTGATTGTGCCTGGCGTTGCAAGAATGTCCAGGGGTCTACGTAGTGATCCAGTAGCCGGGCCCGGTCGTGCATGGGCCAGTCATCCCACCGCTCGGGCCGCTTTTTGAGGATGTCGAGATGCAGGTGAGCCCACCACCGTCCGTTGAATCCCTTGCCTACCGTGCCAATGACTTGACCTGCGGTCACAACCTGGCAGCGTTGCACCCGCACCTGGTCGAGGTGCGCATAGCGGCTCCAAACTCCAGGGCCTGGATGCCAGAGTACCACCAGGTTGCCCCACGAGGGGCCGACATTTCGCAGTACAGCCTCTACGCGGCCATCGGTCAGGGCGTGCAGCGGTTGGCCCAGGTCGGAGTCTCCACCAGCGGGATTGTTGAGGTCTATGCCAGTATGAATCCCGTATTCGGTGGGATATTTGGAATCCATAAAGGCCACCGTGGGCGGGGTTTTCATGGGGTTCATGGGCCAGAAGTAGCGGCCACTCCTGGGAATCTCGACCTCTGGGCAGGGCAGCATCGGGGGTTTCCGCCTAGTTAGCAGAAGTAGCAGAATCCCCAGCAGAATCAGCCAGATCCACGCGGGCAGCTTTGGCCGCATTGATACCTCCGTAGGCACTCATGGCCAGCACCAGGCCGCCTAAAACCAATCGCAGCCACTCGGGCAGCTCGGCCAGGTTGCCCATGCCGGGGATGCGATTGCGGCCAATTCCATACTTGGCCAGGGCCTCGCCTACTTTGAGGGCGTCCAACACAGCCGCAGGGGGCAGCATTGGCACTACCCCAGCTTTGTAGGTGGTCATGAAAGCCTGGGCTTCTTGCGGGGTCTCGAAGCGCAGCCCCAGGGCCAGAATCATAGCGGTGCCGTTGACGATCTCCTCGCCGCTAAATGCTTCAATTGCCGGTTCGGACGGGATGCTTTCAAAAGCATTTTCCACCACTTCTTCTTCCAGAGGGGTGAAGGCCGAATCAGTTTCATTCCCAGACGATGCCCCGGCTTCCACCGGCGGGCTGGGGGGCGTGGGGTTGTTCGGTTCGTAGGGTTGGGCTTCCATAGGTTCCTTGACTGGCTACAGCTACCACAGCGGCCAGGGCGGCCAGGCCGATCCATACCAATGGCAGGGATTTAGCTGTGGTAGAGCGTTTTACTGCAGTTTTTGCTTTTGCATTTTCCGGGTTTTTTGCTGAAGGTTCTGGGTTTTGCTCGGGGACGAGCTGCTCGGGTTGGGACTCTACCGCTTCAGTCAGGATGGGGTCGAGCTGGTTTGAGTTCAGTGGGATACCCTCAGCCAAGCCGGTGGTCGTTTCCACTTGCTGGGTGAGCAGGGGTTCGGGTAGTTGTAGTTTCATGGTTTAGGTTTAGCGCTTGGTAAAGCGTCCTTTTTTGTCATGCTTGGGCAGTTTGCGGCGGGTTTTTTTGCGGGCCATCGTTCACCTCCTTGATAGCAGGTATAGTCCAACCAGGGCAGCCCCTACACCCAGGCCTGCCATACCTACGCCAACACCCCCTACAGCAGTATCACGGGCTGGCTGGGATACCAGCGCAAAGGCCGATTTTATTTCTACTGTCAAACGGTAGCCTAAGTAGATGGCACCTGCGATAGCTGCTACCGTGATGATGATTGGCACAAAAAACGCTGCTGGCTGGTACAGGTCATTGGTTTGCACCTGGGCCTGGGTTTGCTTGACCCGGAACTGCAATACGTAGTTACCCCCCAAGCGGCCCCAGTCCACCACCTCGACGGCCTGGCCGAACTTGCTGGATATTACTCGCTGGAGGTCAGCGCGGGTTGCGCGGCTAATATCGCCGGTGATGGCAAGGGTGACCTCGTAAAGCCCGGGCCCAAGCTGCTGGTTTTTTCCTACTGGCACACGGGTAAAAGCCATACCCACATGGTCGTTGTGGGTAGGCCCATAATCAAGGCTGGATTAGCCGTCCGAATCAGACGGCTGTACCTGACGCGGTAATAAAAGTTGTTGCAGCAAGGCGAACAACGCGATCACCTTAGCGGCGGCAGCCTCACCTACGCCGGGCAGGGCTGCAAGCTCTTTGATTTCGACGCCGTTCAGGTTGCGCAGGTCGCCCTGGGCGTAGTCGATGATGCTTTCGGCGCTGCGTCGGTCAGCGAGTAAAACGGCCATCAGGTCGGTTTGTTTTGCGGTGGTTGGCGTGATAGGTTCTTTTTTTCTGGTGAACAACCTGAACGCACTTCTGCCGATGTAGCCCTTTTTGATTTCCATGTTTACCTCAGATTCAGCACCGGGCAGTCGTCTATTTGTACTGCGGTGGCCGGGGTGGGGGTGCGAATGCGGTACTCGCCAGCGCTGCCAGCCTCGGTGGTGCTGGTGGTCAGGTTGCCCTGGTCGGTGTAGATGGAAAAGTAAATCACCAGCCCGGTACCGATGATCAGGCGTAGCAGGTTCATCTTTCTATCGTCCATAGGTCTCCTTCAGGGTAGCAAACTCTTTGGGCGAGCGGCGGGTCAGGTGCCAATGGTTGCAGTGTGGACAGCGGTAAACGTACAGCTTGATGTCTTTGCGTTTGCTAACTAACCGGGCGGCCCGCAACGCACTCAAGCGGTGGATACTGGTACTTTAGGTGGATAGGGCAGAGGATTTGCATTACAAAGTCTCCAGTGCGGCATTCACGGCGGCCTGGCCCCACACCGTGATATAACCGTAGGGTTCGCCCTGGCGGGCGGCCTCGAAAAAACGATCTAGCTTTTGTTTGAAGCGAAAGCAGCCAGGGGGCAGGGTATTTGTGGCGGCCTCTAGCGGGCGCACGATGAGGTGCTCAATATCCTCTGGCTTTTCCAGGGGAAGATTCACCGAGTATTTGGCTGCCCGCTGGTATTTGTGATAGCCCCACCAGCGGCCCACGTTGCGGTAGTTTTTGGGCACCTGGGCCTGGTATTTCTTTGAGGTGTATTTGGACGCCTCCTTGGCGGCATAGCCCCAGTGATCCTTGCGCATGGCCTCTAGCCGGGTGCCGGCCCGCACATGCTGGAAGATGCCCCAGTCCAGGCCCAGGGCCTCGACGCCTTGCTTCAGCCAGTTGTCGGCCAGGGCTTTACCCCATAGCTGGCGCTCATGGTCGTAGCCGTCCAGCAGGGCTTGTAGACGCGGGTTGCGCTGGGGATCGTGGTCGGCTGCTGTTCGGCGGTTTGCTACCACAGCCGCCCAGGCCTGGCCAATCCAGGCCCGCACGGCCTCAAAGTCGAACCCTTCCCGCACATCGAACAAAATCATGTGCAGATGCGGCGCACCCCGGCGCTGAAACTCGAGCCACCAAAATACCCGGTAGAGCACTCCCACCACCTCCCACTTCCACTCACCATCCCGGTCTGATATGCGTACTTTTACTGCAACAAATCGGTTTTGCTCCTCGACTTCATGGGCTGCTTTTAGGGCAGCAGCGTAGCAACGGTGAATGGATAGCACGTGTGTACCAAAACGCCGGTCAAGGCGTTTTAGCAAAGCGTTCTTGTGCTCCTTAACCTTGCGCCCATCTGGGCCCAGGGTTCGAAGTTCAAATAGGGCCTGTTTGGCCTGCGCTTTAGTGGCTTTGTATTCGGCCAGCAGGTAGGTTAGCACCCAGTCATTTTGTGGGTTATACCTCAGGTTGTCGCGAACCCGGGCAATTTTTGCTCGCAGGTCTTCCATACGCTCCCAGTGCTCGCGGAATCGAGCTATGGCAGCCTGGGCCTCGGCGCTGGCCAGGGCCCCGCGCCAGTCAGAGGGGTAGGTCACGGTTAGCAAGTAGTCGGGCCGGTAGCCTAGCGCCTCAAGCTCGCGGGTGCGAGCGGTAAGCCGGCTGAGGGCCGGGCGGGTCAGTTTTTGGATCTCCCCCCGCTTGGCGTCTGGGTTTGGAGGTTGGGGGGTGACCTGGCCCCTTATCCGAAACTTTAGCGTGCCCGGAGTCGCCTCGATCCGGGCCTTCAGTCCACCCACCGACTTTGTGACCGATTTATTATCCACAGGCTGAATGCCGTCCAGGACATGACCGGCACGGTATGCATCATTTGACAAGCCCATTCCCATCCCCGGCACCACCCAGGACTGTGTGACGGCTGTCTCATGCCACTGATGCAGCCGTTCCAGGTGGTGCAGCCCCCCTGGGAAGTCCTTGGCCTTCCCGTGATGCAAGAAGATCTTGTACAGATAGGGGGGTAGGGGCTCCCCTGGGTGCAAGTGCTGCCAGCGCTGTACTTCGCGGTAGATGCTGTTGGCGGTGGCTCCGTAAAAGCTAGGCATGGCTGGGGTGGGTGAGGCGGTGGTACTCCTCGGGATCGTCGCGGCGTAAACGTTGTAGCTCCGACCAGGCCCGGCGGTCGGTAAAGCTCCATTGGACTAAATCAAAAACCGGCTCTGGGCGATTAATCCAGGCCACGGTAGCCAGCAGAGACGGCAGGCTGTCCCTGTCAAGTGCCCAGGTGGGACTGGCCGAATCGGACGGCTGAGCCAGACGGAACAGAAAGTGAAGCCTGCCTGAGCGCATTTCTGCGCCCAGGCACTCCAGATCGGCGTCAACGAAGAAGCCCAGCCTGGCTAGTTCAGACTGGGCTTGGGTAGCGGTCAAGGTCTTGGGTGTCGTATCGGGTGTCATAGTGGTTGGAAAGAAGAAGGATCGCGTTTGACCCGTACAAAGGAAGAGTTTCAGTTTGGTAAGGCCGCAACCCCAGGGCCTTGATGATGTACTCGAGCTGGGCCTGGGTGGGCTGGCCTGCCCTGGGGGCCACCAACACCCGCACCTGATTGGTGTAGGTGCGCTTGATCTGGATGCTCACCTTGGTATCCCGGATGGTCAAACTTACCCAGGGCGAGGGGTTGGTGCGGCGGGCGTGCTCAAGGGCCAGGGCTAACAAGCCTGCAAGCTCGGTTTTGGTGGGCTTGGGTTTGGTCATGGGCGGTATACCCCATCCCCGGTGTTCAGGGCCTCGTCCAGGTAAGACGGGTAGCTGTCCGAGTCCACTATCTTGATCAGACGGGCAATCTCGACCGCTGGATCCCATGATTTATTCACAATATCCTCCTGGCTGCCTGCTCGAGGTTCTGCTTTACTTGCGTAAGAAACCCGTACATCATTCCCACCTACCTGTGTTCCAGCGGTCGTAGGTACAGCGAATGATGGGATGGAGCAGGGCGTTGGCCTGCTCCAGGCCCTCGCGCAAGCGCACCCCCACGTCCAGGTTTTCCAGCAGCAACAGCACCCAGCTTGCCCGTTCATCGGGCGGCTGGTTCAGGACGGCTTCGGTGGTAGCCTTGATCAGGGCCTCGGTGTCATAGGGTGAGATTTTTGCTATGCTGTCCATGTCACCTCCTGCGGTGAACTCCCCCTGGCCTTGGGGTCGGCCAGGGGGTCTACATGAACGGCCAGCTGATGGGCGACCTGGGTTGGGAGATAGGCCACCTCGTCTGGGTAGTATTTAGAGCTACCAAACCAGTACAGGGCACCGTCGGCCAGAATGGCCGGGTATCCAAGGATGACGGCTATTTTCATTGTCCCAACCCCCTTCCCCAGAGGGCGGCGGTGTCCAGCAAAAACACCAGCAGCCAGGCGATGAATAGACCGGCTGCGGTGTAGGCAACTTCACGGCTTAATGGCATTTTCACGGTTGCACCTCCAGGCGCTCGAGCCACCAGCGCACCCACAGGTTTTCCAAGCGCGATTGGTAGGCCAGGGCGTAGGTCTTCCAGACAAGCCAGCGGTGTTCTAGTTCGGTCATTCCGTCACCTCCTGTTTTTCTTTGGATTCAAGCTGCGCCCAAACCTTGCGCTGGGCGGCCTCGAGCAGTGCTTGCTGTATGCGCTGGGGGTTGGCGATGTAGAGCTTCAGGCCCTCGTGCTCGCCAACAAACACCAGCTCGTCGTCGGGTTGGATGGGCAGGGGGCGGTTCATGGGGTCTCCTCCTGATTGAGCTTTGTGAGGATTTCGCGTACCTCTCGGGCAGAAAAGCGGTCTGATAGCAGTCCATTTCTAAGACTTTCCAAAAAAAGGGATTTTGATACCACATATACTCGTTCGCTGATCCTCGTTCCAGGAAGCAAGCCCTTCCTAACCCAATCTCGCAAAGTGTTGGGATGCCTGCCCGTAATATCTGACAGGTCTTCTAGTGCAATCAGGTCATTGAAAACTGATGGGGTCGGGGTCTTAGTCATGACCTACACAATATCAGCCTACTGCTATATAGTCAAGTATATATTGACATTGTTAGCAACATTACGTTAGCGTAACTACATCATGTTACGTTACTTTCATAGCGTGCCTGAAACCAAAGAAAGGCCTGCATGGGCAGTCGCAATAAAAAGAAGGCGTGAGCAGTTAGGATTTACCCAAAACCAGAGCAGATTGCATTTGCCCCTACCCCGCGCAAGCCGGTTGACACCACACCTCAGATCGCGGCGTTGCGCCAACGCAAGGCACGGATTTTAGAGATGGTAGAAGTTGGACTGTACACCTTAGCCGATGCGAAACAACGTATTTCAGTAATCGAAAATGAGATTGCTCGGCTGGCCCAGGTTCGCACTGAACCGGTGATGGGGGCTCGAGCTTTTGCCCGGCAGCTAAAGCAGGTGTTAGCTAATGATGACCCCATCACCGCCATGCGAGGCGCAGGGCTAGGGCTAGTAAGTTGGCAGGATAAGCGTTTGATGTTGTGTTTTGTGGGTGCGGGTAATGAAAAAGAGTCATGGGCATGAGTTGGGACGATAACCAGGACTAATACTGCACCCCTACTGCTGGCAAAACCGAACCTGCCAGGGCGCTATATCCCGAGCCAGGCGCAGATGCCGGTAATGTCGATCCAGTCGAAAACCAGCCGGTAGTATTGCTAGTACCCAAGCTAGCAAGACCTAGACTACGCAGCGCGGCCAGGGCTATAGCTCGTACTGTTGCAGCAGATCCAGCGGCCCAAGCTATCCAGTATATACCGGGTCTTAAGTTTAAGTTTATTGTGGCCGATTTTATACCTGTTGTATCTGCTGCAAACGTTGCTAACGCTAGCCTCGAGTTGGGTTGCATGTTGCTGTTGCTGTTGTAAATTCCTATTTCGTGGCTACCCGCTGAGGCGGTTGTGACGTTGATTTGAATAGTGCTTATGGTGATACTTGAACGCACCACAATAGGGATCCAATAAATCCTGTTTGCAGTT
>Ga0209721_1002482_pt1 | contig 11542 bp, 16 predicted proteins | sample TshhotsprinmetaG_FD_184139 | JGI IMG/M metagenome (GOLD analysis project Ga0209721, IMG submission 184139) | Hot spring microbial communities from South Africa to study Microbial Dark Matter (Phase II) - Tshipise hot spring metaG (SPAdes)... | ecosystem: Environmental > Aquatic > Thermal springs... | reverse complement strand
AGATAAGCATATCATTAATATTTATCCCGAAGTGAATTTATCAATCGAAGATGATACGGAAAAGGCTATAATTGAAGATACAGAGAGGTTTTCTGGCTATATTGAAAACTACATAAAAGAACATCCTACAGAATGGCTCTGGACACATAAGAGATGGAAAAGGGCTCAAATATAGCAATTTTATATGTCAGGCACTGCTTAAAGACTTTAAAAAGTGTTGCTTCAAGTGGATTATGAGAGATAATAAATGCATCATCTATCAAGTATCCAATGTAGTAGATGACGGATACAAGATAAAGTTTGCACAAGTGCGTGGTTTAAAGTCTTTTCGCAGCGCCTGACATATATTTTTAGATTGGAATCGCTCAATTTAAACTTTAATTATGATAGTTATCGAGACATTTAAGGGAAAGTCCATTACAGAGCACCGTGTGGAGATTGTGGAACGTAAGGGCACGGGGCATCCGGATTACATGTGCGATTCAATAATGGATGCCATTTCTGTTGCATTGTCAAAGGAGTACATCAAGGAATTCGGCAATGTCCTGCACCACAACATAGACAAGGGTCTTCTTGCAGCAGGAAGGACCGACAAAAGGTTCGGCGGAGGCAGGGTTCTAAAACCGATGGAACTTATCATAGGGGACAGGGCAACATTCAGGGCTGCAGGGAAAAAGATACCGGTTGCCGAGATCGCCATAGATGCTTCAAAAAAATGGATTAAGGAAAATCTCAGGTTTGTTGACCCCGAAAGGCATTTAAAGTATCGTGTCGTCCTTGCTCCTGGATCAGAAGAGTTGACCGATATTTTTTTGAGGCCCGGCAAAGTCAGGCCTGCTAATGATACATCTGCTGCTGTGGGATATTATCCTTTGAGTCCTACGGAGAAGGTTGTCTTCGAACTGGAGAGATACCTGAACTCGAAAAAGTTTAAAGATAAATATCCCGAAACAGGCGAAGACACAAAGGTCATGGGATTGAGGAGAGGGAATAATCTGGATTTGACGGTTGCCATGCCTTTCATTGCCAATTACATAAAATCCGAAAAAAATTATTTTGAAAGAAAATCTGTAGTGCAGAAAGATATGATGAGGTTTGTTAATGGATTCAAAGGATTTAAAGGTATAGAAGTTCATTTTAATACCCTCGATGAGGAAGGAAGGGGGCTCGGCGGGATTTATCTGAGCCTTCTTGGAACATCGGCAGAGGATGCCGACTCAGGCCAGGTTGGCCGTGGCAATAGAGTTAACGGACTTATATCCATGAACAGGCCGCTGGGAACAGAGGCAGCAGCAGGAAAGAATCCTGTGAGCCATGTGGGAAAGATATACAATGTCTTTGCACACAAGATAGCAAAGGAGATTTACGAAAAGATAGAAGGAATAAAAGAGGTTTACGTCCTCCTTTTGAGCAGGATAGGAACACCTATAGACCAGCCCCAGATGGCAACTGCCCAGGTCTTGCTTGAGAGAGGAAGGAAGATTAATGAAATAGCAAAGATGGCAGAGGAGATATTCGAGCAGGAATTTTCGAAGATAAGCAAATTCTGCATGGAATTGAGCAGGGGGAAATATCCTATTTGTTAATGTTATAATTTTTTATGGCTGTTTTGGAGATTAGAAAATACCCCGATGAAGTCCTGAAGAAAAAAGCCCTGCCTGTTGAGAATATCGATAAGGATTTGCAGCGCCTTATCGACAACATGATAGAGACCATGTATGCCGCTTCGGGCATCGGACTTGCTGCGCCTCAGGTCGGTGTCTCAAAAAGGCTTATAGTCATTGATGTGAGCACAAAGGATGAAAAACATCCCCTTATTGTCCTGATTAATCCCGAAATAACAGAAGCGGATAGTTTCATCGATTCCGAAGAAGGATGCCTTAGCGTACCCGGCTATACTTCGACTATAAAAAGGGCAGGAAGGGTCGTTGTAAAAGGACTTGACAGGAATGGCAAATCCGTCCATGTTGAAGGCACAGGTCTTTTTGCAAGGGCGCTTCAGCATGAGATAGACCACCTCGATGGTGTTTTGTTTGTTGACAGGATGAGTTCGATAAAGCGGGAATTCTTTAAAAAGAGGTACCTTAAAAAGACAGTAGTCAGTAGCCAGCAGTCAGCGGTCAGAAGATAGCGTGGCTTTAATTTTTTTTGGCACACCCCAATTTGCTGTCCCTTCGTTAAAGGCGCTCATCGATGAAAAGGAAGATATTGCACTTGTTGTTACCCAGCCTGATAGGGTGAAGGGAAGAGGACACATGCTTTCATCCCCACCTGTTAAAGAACTGGCACTGTCCTATGGATTAAAGGTTGTGCAGCCAGATAAAATCAGGAATGAAGATTTTTATAAAGAATTGAGGTCTATAGCTCCGGAATTCATTATCGTGGCTGCTTACGGGAAGATACTCCCGGAGGAAATACTCAATATGCCAAAATTCGGATGTATAAATGTACATGCATCTCTTTTACCCAAATACAGAGGTGCAGCGCCAATCCAGTGGGCATTGATAAATGGCGAAAAGGTGACGGGCGTAACAACAATGCTCATGGATAAAGGCCTTGACACAGGAGATATGCTCTTGAGGTCGGAACTGGAAATCAAGGCTGATGACAATTCAGAAACGCTTTTTGAAAAACTATCCGAACTCGGTGCCAAGACATTGATTGACACCATAAAGGGTATGAGGGAAGGCAAGATAAAGCCTGTTCCACAAACAGGAGAAGCAAGTTACGCGCCGCCGCTTAAAAAAGAAGATGGGAAAATAGACTGGAACAGGAGTGCAGAGGAATTGTTCAATTTTGTGAGGGGAATGTATCCGTGGCCATCTGCTTTTTGTTATTTCAATGATGAGAGGATAAAGATTGTCAGAAGTCAGAAGTCGGAATTCGGAATTCAGAAAGAAGCAGTTCCAGGGAGGGTTGTAAAAGCGTCTGACGGAGAAATGATTGTTGAAACAGGAGATGGTTTTCTGGTGATAGAGGAGCTTCAACCTGAAGGGAAAAAAGTTATGTCTGCAAAGGCATTTTTGGCAGGCAGAAAGTTGAAGGAAGGTTATGACAGGTTTGTTTAGGGCAATGGTCTTAAAGGTGCTTTATCCCATGCTCATGCTTGTGGGTGCATTTTCTAAGGATAAAAAGGAAAGACTGCAACTATTCATTGTAGACCTCAATAACAGGCTTGTAAGGGCTCAGGGCTTTAAGACAAAGAGGATATTGCTGCTTCTGCCGCACTGCCTGCAAATAAACGATTGCGATGTGAGAATTACAAATGACATTTACAACTGCAAAAGATGCGGCAGGTGCAATATAAAAGATCTGATAAGTGTTGCAGACGAAAATAATTTAAAACTATTTGTCGCCACCGGCGGAAATCTTGCCCGGCGCATTGTAAGCGATGTAAGGCCTGAGGCAGTAGTAGCAGTTGCATGCGAGAGAGACTTAAGCAGTGGCATAGCAGATGCCTATCCCCTCCCTGTTCTGGGCATTCCAAACGAAAGGCCATTCGGCCCGTGCTTTAACACCCGCGTTGATTTAACAAAGGTCAAAGAGGCAATAGAATTCTTCGGGAAATAATTGGGTTTAATTCAAATTCACAACGCTTGCTATGTCTGAACCAGTTCGATCTTTAAATCATAACCGAGTCTATGGAGATATTCATAACAGTCATCCCATGTCAGGCCGAACTCGCGAACATCAGCAAGTCCTATGCGGGCGAGAATATCTCTTATAAGTTCAAAACTTGAGCTTTCCAAATCTGCCTCCTGCATCATATTTTCAGCCCAGTCAACAAGAGATGATAGAGTGGTTTGCCGGTTTATGTATCGCATAAGCATATCTGCAAGCATTTTTCTTGTTAAAATCATTTTCATCCCTCCTTCTTTATTGCCCTATGGCCTTTATCTATCGGAAATTTTTCGTGAACTTCTACCAAAGCTGTTATGTTCATCGTAAATTTCCTGATAGAATCTGACTGTTTCTTCCGAGGCATTTACCTCTTTAACATATCGGGCTTTCCAGCCGTGTTTTCCGTTTATTTCAAGCCAGTATTTCCTGCTGCCAGGAAGATCTTCCCAACGAGTAAACTTCCTTTCATTTATTTTACGTTTATCTTCAATACTCATTTATTAATTAAAGTATATCATAAAGACACAATTGGAATGGAAGGTTTAAACCTCAGTGCTTCGTTTGAATCAATAGCACTTGGGTAATTTTTACCTCCATTCTTTCATGAAAGCTGATATAATTCTCATATAACTGAAGCAAGGGGGATGAGATGCGATATTTTATGAAAATTTTTCTTGCAGTCGTTATCAATATATTCCTGTTTGCCGGATTATCCCACGCCGAAAAAGTTACCTTTGCAAAAGAATACACATAATGAAATAACTCCGCCAGCCGCATTTTCATACCCAGCGGGAAGGCGGGAAGCCGGAAAAACATCCTATAAAATAAAGATTGACAGCGATACTATTATTGATACTATAATTTTATATGGGTGAGGTTGCAGATATAGTTCTGCAAATGAGAAGCAATCCTCAAAATGTGCGATTCGCCGACTTGTGTATGGTTTGTGATTACTACTTTGGAACTGCCCGACAAAAAGGAAGCAGTCATAGAATATATGAAACTCCGCGGCAGGGAGACCCGAGAATTAATATTCAGAACAACAGAGGAAAGGCTAAGGCATATCAGGTGAAGCAAGTGCTTAAAGCTATCGAGATATTGGAGGTAAATTATGGCACTGAAAAATGATCATTACACTTACAGGGTAACATGGTCGGCGGCAGACAACGAATATGTCGGACTGTGCGCTGAATTTCCGAGCTTAAGCTGGTTAGCGAAAACCCCGGAAGAGGCTTTAAAGGGCATCCGTAAATTAGTTGCCAGCGTAATAGCAGATATGAGGAAAGCAGGTGAGGTTATACCAGAGCCGATAGCAAACCGCCATTACAGCGGCAAATTCGTTGTGCGTGTCACCCCTGAAACACATAAAGACCTTGCCATACAGGCGGCTGAAAGCGGGGTAAGCCTAAACCGTCTTGTTGCCGCTAAATTAAGCCGGTAACTCTGAAAAGACAACCCTATGCCCTCTACCCGCCATCTTGCCATTACAGCCCTTAATAAAATCTTCAATAAAGGAATAAAGCCCAAGGATGCGCTGGATGAATTATCTGTTGATTTGGACAAAAGAGACAGGGCATTTCTGATGGAGATTGCTTACGGCGTCATGAGATACAGGGATTATCTTGATTGGGTGCTCAAGGATTTTTTGAAAAAGCCTTCAGGGCTTTCTCCATACACCATTAACAATCTCAGGGCTGCTGTTTATCAGCTAAAGTACATGCGTGTGCCTGAATGGGCAGTTGTCGATGAGGCGGTGAATCTCGAAAGGTTCAGCGAAGGCAAACGGTCGCTGGTAAATGCGGTGTTGAGAAATTTTTTGAGGAATAAAGAGCAGATAAAAAAACCCTCTAATGATAATCCGGCTGAATACATATCCATTACTACATCGCATCCAAGATGGCTTATAAAAAGATGGATTAAAAGATTCGGATACGACGAGGCATTGAAACTGGCGGAGAAAAATAACGAGATGCCGCCCCTCACAATCAGGATGAACAATGTGTCGGAAAAGGAGCAGGTGCTTCAGATATTGCATGAAAAGGGAGTAGGTGCGCATCCAACGAGATATTCTCCTGTCGGGGTAGTTATAGAAGGGCATTATTCCTATCAGGAACTATCGGAGATTTTGCCTTTTACATATTTTGTCCAGGACGAGGCTGCACAGCTTGTAACATATCTTTTGAATCCACTACCTCATGAAAGAGTTCTGGATGCCTGCGCAGCGCCTGGAGGAAAGACAACACACATTGCACAGACGATGGAAGATAGCGGAGGAATAATAGCGGTAGAGTCGGAAGAAAAGAGGATAAGGCAATTGAAGGAGAATGTTTCGAGGCTCGGCTTGAGATCGATCAAAGTTATTCACGGCGATGTGAAATCCCTCGACACAAGACAGTTCGATAAGCAATTCGATAAAATACTTCTTGACGCGCCGTGCTCTTCCATTGGCGTTATAAGAAGGAATCCTGATGCAAAATACAGGCACACAAAAAAAGACCTCATAGGATATAAGGAAAATCAGCTTGATATGCTCAGGGCAGTATCGCGGTTTCTTAAGACAGGCGGCATTATGGTATATTCTGTATGCTCCACAGAGCCGGAAGAGGGGGAGGAGGTCATCAGGGAATTTTTATACAGCAACCCTGATTTTAGTATTATAGAGGGAGACCATGATTTCCTGAAGCCTTTCGAGGTATTAGATAAGGATGGACATCTTTTTTACAGGACATTCCCTCACAGGCATAATATGGACGGCTTTTTTGCTGCAGGGCTGAAAAGGATCGGATGAATAAATTAATAAAGATACCGCTCTATATCATCGCAATATTCGCCATTGGTATGATTTCAGGCCACTTCACCTTTAAAGTGCTGAGCTTCAGCAGGACTGTTACTGTGCCCGACCTCAGGGGCAAGGATATGGTTGATGCCAATGATATACTCAGGAAAAAAGGTCTATACATGAGGCTTGAAGGAGAAAACTACGATCCCTATATACCACAAGGGTATATAATACGCCAGGATATACCTCCAAAGAACAGCGTAAAAGAGGGAAGGGAGATAAAGGTTGTGCTGAGCAAAGGCCCGAAGATCAGATATGTCCCCGATGTTGTGGGACAGCCCCTTGAGGCTGCAGAGGCCATACTAAAAGAAAAAGGCATAAGAATCGGCAAGGTGCTGTACGTCCATTCGGATAAAGTAGTAAAGAATATAATACTTGCACAAAGACCCGAGACCAATGAGAAGGGCGGAGATAGTTTCAGCGTGATTGTAAGCTTGGGAGACTTTGAAAAATAAGGGTCCCCAAAAAGTCGCAGACTTTTTGGGGTGATAGTCAGGAGGGAAGGATGATAAAGATTGCCCTGTCAATATTATCGGCTGATTTTATGAGACTCGGCGAAGAGATAAAGGCTGCTGAGACTGCCGGCGTCGATATGCTTCATCTGGATATAATGGACGGACATTTTGTTCCGAATATCACCATCGGCCCTGCATTTGTTGAGGCAATAAGGAGGACAACCACCCTGCCCCTCGATGTGCATCTGATGATAGAGGAGCCCGATAAGTTCTTGAGGGACTTTATTAAGGCAGGTGCGGATTATATCACAGTCCATGTGGAGACATCTGTTCATCTTCACAGGACAATCCAGTGGATAAAAGAGAGCGGCGTAAAGGCAGGGGTGTCTTTGAATCCGGCCACGCCTATATGGAGCCTCGATCATATACTGCCAGACCTTGATATGGTGCTCTTGATGTCGGTCAATCCTGGTTTTGGCGGACAGGAATTTATACCCTATGTGCTGGACAAGATAAAGTCATCGAGAAACATCATTAAAGAGAGGGGATTTAATGTCCTCATAGAGGTGGACGGCGGAGTAAAGCCCGACAATGCCAAGGAAATAGCTCTGGCAGGCGCTGATATTCTTGTTATGGGCTCTGCATTTTTCAATTCAGAGGATTATGGGGTCTTAATGAAACGGCTGAGGGAGATGTTGAAATAGAGATATGGAAGACAAGATATATGAATTGATCAGGCAAGCCGAGATATTAAGGGAGAAAGCTGAATATAAAGATTCCCTTATGCTTTTTAAAAAGGCACTCTCAATCAGTAAGAGGCACGGTATCCTTGACGGCGCTCTCGATTCCACCATTGCCATGGCCGATATCTACAGGATGACAGGAAACTTTGATAAGGCTGTGAAGAATTACGAGGATGCACTGGAGGCATCCGAGGCATTGGGGAATAAGTTGACTGCTGCTGACTGTATGGCGGGAATGGGTTTGTCTTTACGGGCAATGGGGATGTGGAGGGATGCCATAAGGTTTATATCTGCCGCAAGAAAGATTTACGAGAAAGAGAAGGACAAAAGGGGGACTGCATTTTCTTTATGGGCAGAGGCAGGCGCCTTGAGGGTTGCGGGCGATATTACAAGGGCTATTAAAAAATTCAACGAGTCAAAGAATATATTCTCAAGTGCAAAGGATACATCAGGAGTGGCTTATTCATTGTGCGGACTTGGCGGTGCACACAGGATTGCAGGCAAATTTAAAGAGTCAATGAATTACTATAAGCAGGCAAACGAGACATTCAGGAATCTCAAAGACAAATTCGGTATTGCCTATTCCCACTGCGGCATCGGCAATGCCTGCAGGATGCTTGACAATTACAAGGATGCCTTAAGACATTTTGAAAAGGCAACAGCACTTTATGAAGAGATAGGGGATGTTGTCAGCTATTCCTATACGCTCTGGAGCCTTGCCAATGTGCATAAGATGAAGATGGATTTCGCCAATGCCAAGTTCTATATAACAAAGGCCCTGAGGAATTTTAAAAAGACAAAGGATCCGAGAGGGATCATATACTGCAATCTGACACTTGGAGAAGTAATGTTTATGGAAGGCAGAAAGGGCATTGCCGAAAAGAAATTTCTTTTTGCCCTTCATAGTGCCGATGGGCATGATTTCAAGCTCGAAAAGTGCCATTCGCAGATGCTTTTAACAGCAGTCGGCAGTCAGCAGTCAGCAGTTAAAACCGAGTGTTACAAAAAGATGGGAGTATATCTGAAATTTACGGGCATCCCTTTTAATATGCCATGAATGTTGTCAATATCCCCAATATCATTACCTTTGTCAGGATCATTATCATCCCTGCCTTTGTAACCGCGCTGATTTATAAGAGATACGGTTATGCATTGTTTCTATTTATATTTGCCGCTGTTTCCGATGCACTTGACGGTCTCATGGCGAGGATGACAAAACAGAAGACAAAATTAGGGGCATTCCTCGACCCTCTTGCAGATAAATCCCTTCTTGTGACATCATTTATACTCTTTTCTGTTTATGACTGGATACCGCTGTGGCTGACCATAACCGTTATAAGCCGTGATGTGATCGTGGTGCTGGGATGGATTTTGTTGTATCTGTCTGCGCACATAACAAAGATAGAGCCGTCAATAATCGGCAAGGCAGCCATTGCATCGCAGTTGATACTCATTGCATATACGCTTTTGTCTATCAATGTGAATTATATTCCACCTCCTGCAGGCTTGATGTTCTGGACGGTTGCAGTATTAACGATTGTTTCCGGAATACAGTATATTTATAAAGGGTTGAAGCAGTCAGCTATGTGAAAGGGGGATTTCATAAGGGGGACAGAGTCCCCCCTTATGTGCTAAAACAGGCAAGTGAGAAATAGTTGCGGTATAGAAATTGAAGAGATAGAAGAGGGGAGCATTGCAGAAAAGGCAGGGCTGCAGTCAGGTGACAGGCTTGTTGCCATAAACAGCCATGAGGTCAGGGACGAAATAGACCTGCTGTTTTACGGCAATGAACCAAAGGCAAGCTTCCTCATACAGAGAAACAAAGAAAAGATGACGGTCGCTATGCAGATGGATGAGGCAGGTTGCTCCGGACTTGGTATCGTACTTAAGCCATTTAAGATTAAGACATGCAGAAACAACTGCATATTCTGTTTTGTTGCCCAGCTTCCACGGGGATTGAGGAGATCCCTATATATTAAGGATGAAGATTACAGGATGTCTTTCCTCTATGGTAACTACATTACCATGACTAATCTTTCGGATGCGGATAAAAAGAGGATTGTGGAGCAGAGGCTCAGCCCCCTGTATATCTCTGTGCATTCAACTAATACCGAGATAAGGAACAAACTGATCGGCAATCCGCACGCCTCTGACATTCTGAGGGAAATAAAGTTCCTTGCCTCGCATAAAATAAGGATGCATACCCAGATAGTCCTTTGCCCGGGTTATAATGACGGCAAGAACCTCGAAAAGACCATAACCGATCTCTATAAATATTATCCATACGTGGCATCCATAGCTGTGGTTCCTGTTGGGATGACGGCACACAGAAAGAAGGTACTAAAGCCGGTGGAAAAGGAGGATGCGGCCAAGGCAATCGGGACAATCCAGAAACTCCAGACCAGATTTAAGAGAAAACATGGAGACAACATTGTCTATGCAGCGGACGAGTTATATATAAAAGCGGAGATACAGTTCCCGCCGCTGGAGCATTATGGGGAGCTCCCGCAGATAGAAAACGGGGTAGGCATGGTGCCGGTTTTCCTTCATCAGGCAAAGAGGATAAAGGCGCCGCGTGCATCGAAAAAGAAGATGTTCGTCACCTTTACGGGTGTTTCTTTTTATCCGTATCTTTCGAGATTTATCGATAAGCTCATTAAGGATGGAATCGGCATAAAGGCAATATCTGTGGAGAATGCATTCTTCGGTCAAAGCATAACGGTGACAGGACTTCTCACAGGAAGGGACGTGATTAAATCCCTATCGGGCATTGTTAAGAAGGACGATGTTCTACTTATCCCCGATGTCGTTATGCGGGAAGGGGATGAGGTATTCCTTGACGATGTATCGAGGCAGGATATAGAAGATGTGCTCGGAGTAAAGGCAGTGGTTATTGAATCAACACCAAAGGGTCTCGTTGACGCAATTTCGAAGGAGGGTTTATGAACATAAGCGGAAAGACAAAGGTGACAGGGCTTTTCGGCTATCCCGTGGAGCACAGTCTTTCACCCGCGATGCACAATGCTGCCTTTGAGCATTTGAATCTTGATTACTGCTATGTGACCTTTTCCGTGAGACCGGATTTATTAGGAGATGCAGTGAAGGCCATCAGGGCATTAAGTTTAAGCGGTGTAAATGTTACTGTTCCTCACAAAGAAAATGTTATGCCTTTTCTGGATGAAATCAGTGAAGAGGCGTCATTCATCGGCGCTGTTAATACTATAAAAAATGATAATGGCAAACTGACAGGATACAACACAGACGGCAAGGGCTTTATGCAGTCTTTATCCGAGGCAGGTATAGATGTCAGGGATAAAAAAATCCTTATTGTCGGTGCTGGAGGCGCCTCCCGCGCCATAGGCTATTATCTCTGTAAAGAGGCATCGGAAGTTCATCTTTTTGATGTCGACGATAAAAAGGCCGATTCATTAAAAGAGCACCTTAACAAGCTCAAAGGGAATGTTTCCCTTGCGGGTGCAAGGTCAGTCAAGGATAAAGATTTTTTTTCAGGAATAGACATTATTATAAATGCAACACCCCTCGGATTGAAGCCTGATGACCCGATGCCTGTTGATGTACCACTGATTAATAAGAATCATATGGTTTGCGATCTGATATATAAAGAGACTCCTCTTTTGCGAGAGGCGTCGAAAATAGGCTGCAAGACCATGGACGGCCTTGGTATGCTTCTCTATCAGGGTGTTTTTGCATTCGAGATATGGACAGGAATAATGCCGCCTGTGGAAGTGATGAGACAGGCAATAGGCAATGGACGATAGGCAATTGGCGACTTTCATTTATAGCCTATTTTAGAGGTTATTAGGGACAGCGCCCGTTTTCTGATTCTGGCCTCAACTTTAAATGGTCGCTGTCCCTATTTAATT
>Ga0209721_1002475_pt1 | contig 11580 bp, 11 predicted proteins | sample TshhotsprinmetaG_FD_184139 | JGI IMG/M metagenome (GOLD analysis project Ga0209721, IMG submission 184139) | Hot spring microbial communities from South Africa to study Microbial Dark Matter (Phase II) - Tshipise hot spring metaG (SPAdes)... | ecosystem: Environmental > Aquatic > Thermal springs... | reverse complement strand
TCAGGATCAAAATTGATGGGAATTGAGGTCTAATCATGCCCAGAAGGAGAGGGGTATCCTGGTCACCTGAAATAAGATAACCCCTCCCCACCTCCCCTTAACATAAGGGGAGGTTACCCACTCAATACCCGGAAGAACCTTTTTCCCAAAGCTCCCCGATCATGAAATTAAAAGCGGATGCCAGATATCCAAATTCATCCTTCCGGGGCATTTCAATTCGATATTCGTAGTTTCCTTTACTCACTTCCTTGGTGGCTAAAACCAACTTTAAAATAGGACGGGAGAAATTATATCCAAGCAAGATGGCAATTGAAATTCCTAATAGAACAATAAATAGGCTCATAATGAAGATAAAAACACTTTCTCGATAAATAAGGTCTTTAATGAAATCCAGAGAGACACCTACATGAACCTCTCCTAATTCCTTATTTTGAAACGTGACGGCCTTTGACAAGTTTAAAACATCTGGACCGTCGGGAAGCTTGTAATTATAGTAAATCACATCTCCATCCTTCTTCACTTGTTCAGATGTTTTAAATCCCTGGAAGGGTAATCCAATCTGGCTGTGGTCAGTATGGGCTTTGATAATCCGTTCCCTGTCTACAATTATGGCATAAAGGATACCCTCTATTGATTTTGCTTCTTTAATCAATGTATTCAATCGCAAAATGTCATCCTTCAAAAGAGGAATACTGGCATTGTTGGCAAAATAGTTTAGGCTCACTTTACCCGTTTTAATAGTCTGCAAATAAAGTTGGTCTTTCTGCCTGGCAAGAATAACGATACTTAGGATCAAAATGGTGAGCCAAATGACTGCTGTGATGGCAATTGAAAGTTTAACTCGAATGGGAATACGGATATTGGATAACCCGCCTCGATCCAAATAACCCGTGATCTCTTGGTCAGCCTTTCTTCTAATCTTCTTTCGACGGCTCCAAAAAGTATATCGGCTAAATAAAGAAGGAGGAATCTTTCGGCGATCTTTAAGAATCCTTCTTTCAGAATCTTTCAAAAGGGTACCTCCTTTTGAAATAATAAAAATTTATTCATAAAATAATTCCCCTGCGAAAGCAGGAATCTATAAATTTTTAAAATCACCCAACTCCCGCCTTCGTTTAGAGGTTCCCTTTAACCCTTCTAAAAGAAAGAAGTTAATTCTTATTATATCAGATTGCGACAAAAGTCAATTAAAATACAATTTATTCAAGCCCATTGAATTCGATAAATTTATCAATTAATCTACTGAGTGGAGGACTTACAGTGAACCAGCTCTTCTATCCGAAATCGGTGGTGGTGGTCGGCGTCTCAGAAAGACCTGACAATCTCGCCAGGAATATTGTCGAAAACCTCTTCGAGTTCCAATTTAATGGAGAAATCCATCTAGTGGGGAGAAAGGATGGGGTTCTCTATGGGAGAAGGATACTCACCTCCATGGAGCAACTCCCTAACGGTATCGATGTAGCCGTTATCCTCACGCCTGCCCAAACCGTTCCTGATCTGATCCAGGCCTGCGGACGTAAGAAGATCCCTTGGGTCATCATCGAATCCGGAGGTTTCGGGGAATATTCGGAAGAAGGCGGCCAGTTGGAACAAACCGTTCTTCAGATCGCCAGGAAAGGAGGAATTCGGATTGTCGGGCCGAATGGCATCGGGATTACCAATGTCCATAATGGTTTTGTCGTCCCCTTTGTCAAGATGAGAAGCAGACCGGTGACCAAAGGCAAACTCTCCATTCTGGCCCAAAGTGGAGGGGTCCTCCTTACCTATGCAAACCTAATGGTCAGCGCCAATGTGGGGCTTTCGAAGATCGTCAGCATGGGGAATAAACTCGATCTGAACGAGATCGATTATCTCAAATATCTGATCGAAGACCCTGAAACTGAGATGATCGGCCTCTATCTCGAAAGTCTCGAACGGGGAAGAGAGTTGATGGAGATCGCTCGCTCCACCTCCAAACCCATCATCATCCATAAAGCCAATACGGGTGAGGGAAGCCGCGAAATTGCAAGGCTTCATACCGCAGCCCTTGCCAATGACGACAAGGTGGTTGAAGCTGCTTTAAAGCAGGCAGACATTATTCGCACGAAAGACTTCCGCTCATTTGTCAATGCCGTCAAAATTCTCTCTTTACCACCTTGCAGGGGGAAAAATCTAGTCATCATCTCCCGCTCCGGGGGGATCGGAGTTGTTGCTGCCGATTCTGCAGAAAGGCATGGATTTCGTCTCCTTCCTCCAGATCCAAAACTCCAGGAACAGTTTCACAGTCTTTTCAGGGCAAAGGTGATCCAGCCCACTAACCCACTCGATCTCGGAGACCTCTTCAACTTCGATCTCTATACCACCATCCTTGAACAGGGACTCCGGTTTCCATCCGTTCACAGTATCCTTTTCATGCACGGCGCGACAGCGGAGGAAAAAGAACCTTCTCGCAGGTTTATCCAAGCCGTAAAAGATCTCTCCACCCGTTATCAGAAACCTGTTGCCCTTCAATATAACACCGATGAAGAGGAGCTCGCCTACATCAAGAAAGCGTTAGGTTATCCTATCTTCACAGAACCTGAGGACGCCTTAACCGCGCTTGCCATCTCCAGGGATCACTACCGCCGTTTGACGACCGCTAAGGAAAAAACTCCTCCTTACCCTGTAGATCAGAATCGAGCCTCTCTAACACTTCAAACGGCAATCAAAGAGAAAAGAGACCCACTCCTTTTCGAAGCCCTGGAAATCTTTCAAGCATACGGAATTCCCTCTGCAGACTATCAGGTCGTGCATCGAAAAGAGAACTTAAAAAACGCCCTAAGCAAAGTGGGATTCCCAATCGCCATGAAGGTCATCTCCTCTGAGATCTCCCACAAATCGGATGTGGGTGGAGTGATCCTCCATATCGAATCTCTCAAAAAGGCGGAAGAGGCCTATGAAAAGATGAGGAGTTTAAATCCGGAGAAGGTAAGTAGCGTCCTTGTTCAAAAAATGGTTTCTGGTGGGAAGGAGATCATTTTAGGAGCAAAGCGTGATCCTTCCTTTGGACCGGTTGTCCTCTTTGGCTTGGGTGGAATCTATGTGGAGGTTCTGAAGGAGACCTCGTTACGGGTTGCACCCATCAATCGTTCTGAGGCAGAAGAGATGGTCTTAGAATTACGGGGATCTGCCATACTCAAAGGTGTACGAGGAGAAAAACCATCCGATATTGAAGCAATCGTCGAGATGCTTCTCAGGCTCTCACAATTGATGATGGACTTTCCTGAAATCGAAGGAATCGATATCAATCCGGTAATGGCCCTTGAAAGAGGTGCCATGGCAGTAGATGCACGCATTGTTTTAGCCAGAGAGCATAGTGCATAGGGCAAAAAGCTCAAAAGCCACGGGGTAACTCCGCAATCCGAAATCCGCATTCCGCAATTCTGGGTCAGATTCCCAACTGTTCTCCTACCAGAATCACTAACACCTCGGTGCGCACCGGTTTTTTGGCCAGGATGACATAGATATTGCAGATCCGGTCCGGTGATTTGCAATCCGCACACACACCCGTCTCGACGCAGGGTGTTTTCCGACCGAGCCGTTTTGCATTCTGGGGAGCAACCCATTCCTTAACCCGTTTCTCTGCAGCGTCTATATCCTTAACAATCTTATTAACGCCAGTGACAATGATCGTCTTCTTGGGGCCGATGAACATGGCACCTACCCGGTTGCCTGTTGCATCTACGTTAAATAGCTTTCCATCCTCAGTCACTGCATTCGTGCCCGATAGAAAGACATCCGCCGAAAAAGATTTTCGTATCAGGTCGAAAATTTCATCCGGTGTCTTGCCCTGGCGTATAGGCCAGATAAGCTGGATGTTCCGACCTGCCAGTGCCTCCGGCAATCCCGTCTGGATCAGTGTAACCGAACCTCCCACGCCAACGGTCGCTCCATCCGGTATCTGCTTCAGCACCTCTTCACAGGCCGATTTGGAATCCGGAACAAAGATCGCATTAAAGTTATTCCTTCTCAACGACTGAATTGTTCTTTCGACCTGCCTCTCTTGAAACCACTGCTGCCACTGTTCCATAGCGCCTCCTCTCAATCAAAGTTGTTCCACCTAAAGCCACTTCTATTTTTAAATGGTTTGAACCCAACAAATTTGTCAAGAAGGATTGCCGAACTGAAGAAAACCGAGAAGGTCCAGATGGTTATCTATATGGAAGTCGGCTTTGAGGGTTCCATTCTTATATGCAATAAATGGAACGCCAGAGGAATGGGCGGTCTGTCGGTCAATCTCCGAATCTCCGATAAAAACGACCTCGTTTTTCTTTAAGCTAAAGTTCTGGAGGATTCTTTCAATTGACTCAGGATGGGGCTTTGGGTGTTTCACATCGAGGGCAGTCACGACCATATCGAAAAGGGGCCAAAGCTCAAACCGATCCATGATGTGCTTCATTGAGGTCGTCCGGTTGGTATTGATGGCACGGAGGATACCCCCCTCCTTCAATCGATTTAAGGTCTGAAACAGGTAAGGTTCCATCTTCAGATATCCGATGTAGTTTCTCAGATCAACCTGCTTTAGCGCTTCTATGCCTTTCTTTTCGAGTTCGTCTCCTCTGCCGAAGATGAAATGAATCGCCTCATAAACCGTATGGGAATGGACATACTCCATCTCTTCCTCTTGAAGCGGCTCCCTTCCGACCATCGCACACAGGTCATTATATAATCTTGTATTGGCTTCGAAGGAGTCGAAAAGAACTCCATCACAATCATAAATCACACACCGGACTTCCCTGTTTTTGGCTTTAATCTTCGTCAAACCTCCCTCATCCATCATCTTTCTTTTTCCGTCTCTCATCCCTCTTCACAAGACAATCTCCTTGTTTATGAAGAGTAGCCCCTCCCTGACCACTCCGTCAAGATAGTGAAAGACTCTGATCTCTCCATTTCGCTCGATTAGGTAGAGGCAATCATTGGTCTGCTCAATTTTCAACGTCTTTTCCAGAGGAATATCTGAAAACATCCCGATCAGTAACCGGTTAACAACTCGGTGGCCTACGATGAGAATCTCCTCTCCTTCATGCTCCCGCAATATTCTTTTCACAAAAGGTCTTAACCGGTTGGCAACGTCTGCATAATTCTCCGCCCCGGGAATCCGATAGGAGAAGCGATCGTCTTTAAATCGGTTCCATTCTCGTTTCAGTTCCTCATCAAACTGGAAAAGATTCTTTCCTTCCAGAATCCCAAAACCGATCTCCTTCAATTCGTTCTGTTTCCGAATGGGAAGGCCAAGGTGTTGGGCGATGGGCTGGGCCGTCAGGTAGGAACGTTGAAGGCTGCTACTATAAATGGCTTGGATGGGCCGATCTTTAAGATGTTCAAGAAGGGCCAGGCTCTGTGAATATCCAAGAGGGCTCAGCTCTGGATCGCTCCAGCCCTGAATCTTCCCTTCCGCATTCCACGTCGTCTCCCCATGCCTCGCGATATAAATTTTAATCAATTGGCAAAATCTCCTTGTCCATCATTAAATACATATACTCTAAAATTTTCCACTCTCCATCCGCAAGGGTTAAGAAATGATTCCATATTTTTTTCTTATTGGCATCTCACACTTTTTTCGCATAGGCAACTTGCCTTGAATATTAAGACGATATTCCGGATTCAAATTGATTTCTTCAAAAAAGAAGGAAACGATTACGGCCTTGTTGGTGCATTTGCCTTGAAATCTTATGGATATTTGCGGGCGACTCAAGACGTGGACTTCCTAATTCGAAGGAATCAACAAAATAAATTTTGGATTCCGGCTGGAGTTTATCGTAAAGAAGTTTGATGCCGGAATGGCACTTTAGAGGATTCTTAATCCTTCGGGAAATACCCCGATTCTCTGAGCCACTCTTCAATCAATTTCATCCCCTCTTCCAGAGATAAACGGGGTTGATAGCCCAGCTCGTGTCTTGCCTTCTCAATATTGAAACGTGCCTGTTTCGATAAATAACTGATGGCTTCCCGTGTGATCTTTGGAGTTTTGCCTGTAAATTTCGAGGCAATCTCCATACCCAATCCAATCATCTTTGCAAGCCATGCGGGCACGGACCTCAATTTAGATCTTCCCGCCATCCGGGCATAGTATCCAAAAAATTCCTTCCACCTCACGGCGTGACCATCGCTGATCAAATAGACCTGTCCCACGGATCTGTCGTTTTTCGTTGCTGCAACCGTCGCATCGATGAGATTATCAATATAGACATAGTTGCAGAGGCCCATTCCTCCATTAACCAGGACCATCTGGCCCGATAGAATCAGTTTAATAGGCCGAACTGTCCATGGATTTGAATTCGGACCATACACATTGGGAGGACGAATGACAACTACAGGAAGTTTCCCTTCCTTATGTGCCGCCCACACCGCCTTTTCCGAAGCAATCTTCGTATCGCAATAAAGATTGCCGCAGGGCTGAAACGGTGTGTTTTCATCGGCACGATCTGGCGGGTTCATCCCATAGACAGCGACACTGCTGAAGTGGATAAATCTCTTAACTCCGGCCTCCCCGGAAACCTTAAGGATGTTTTCGGTCCCCTCCACATTGGTTTTGAAAAAATCGTTACGGTCTCCCATCTCTCGGACCATGGCCGCACAATGAAAAACCAGATCACATCCACAGATGGCCTCCCTTAAAGAGCTTAAATCGAGCAAATCAGCTTGAATAATCTTCAAGGGGAGTTGCCACAGTCGTTCTGCTTTTTTCAGATTCCGAACCATCGCTCGGACATTGACTCCCTCTTCAATAGCCAGCCGTTCCGAAAGACAACCTCCTATGAAACCAGAACCGCCTGTCACCAGTGCAGTGAGTCCACGAATCTCCATAATCCCTCCCCATTCAATTTTTGCTCAAAACATCATTGGGTTCACCTATACTCCTCATCCCAAATTCAATAAAGTTCTGCCCAGGTTAAGGTCCAATCCCCGAATTTTTCGTTCACCCGGTCCATCGCCTTGAGAAGATGATCTTTCTTCTCCCTATTTTCAAAAAGGTCCTGCTGACACCACTCCTTTTTTAATAATGACATCCCTACCCCCAGAAGTCGAACCGGCTTGGGATGGGGAATCGATTCAAAAATCTCAACGGAGTGACGGAATATCTCATTACCGCTGTTCATCCATCGGGAAAGGGTCTTCTGCTTTGAGAAGGTGTAAAAATCGGAATATCGGATCGTAAGAACCACCCGGCTTCCATAATAGCCCTCCTTCCGCATCCGCTTCGAGACTCTTTCTGAAAGGTGAAGGAGGACCTTTCTTAGCCGATCCAGATCCGAAGTATCTTCTTCGAGAGTGATGCTGTGGCTTATGGACTTGGCATCTTCCTCTTGATCAAAAGGAATGACAGGACTTTCGTCCAGCCCCAACCCCATTTCATGAAGTCTCTCGCCGATCACTCCGAATCTTTTAATCAAGAAAGAGACTGGAAATCTTCCCAATTGGCCACAGGTGAAGATGTTGATTGACTTCAGCGTCTCTGCGAGTTTTGGGCCTATCCCGTGAAGTTTGGATACTGGAAGATCCTCAAGTATCTCCGGAACCTTCTCCTTTTCGATGATCGTCAAACCATCCGGTTTTTTGATTCGGCTCCCCAATTTGGCAAGCAATTTATTCGGGGCCACACCGATGGAACATGTTAATTTCTCCTTTTCCCAGACCCTCTTTTTGATCAATTTGGCAATGTGAAGGGAGGATCGAAAAAGGAGTAATGAGTCTGTAATGTCGAGATAGGCCTCATCAATCGAAGCCACCTCAACAAGAGGAGTGAATTCTTTTAGAATGGAAAAAATTCGAGCTGAGGTTTCAGTGTATTTGGAGTGATTTCCCCTCACCAAGATCAGTTGGGGACATTTTCTTTTGGCCTCTTGGATCGGCATCCCTGCCCGAATTCCAAACGGCCTGGCTTCGTAATTAGCAGAGGTGATCACGCTCCGGGAAAGGGAACCACATACGGCGGCAGGTTTGCCTCGCAAGGCAGGGTTGTCTCTCTGCTCGACCGAGATAAAGAAGGCATCCATATCAATGTGTAGAATGACTCGATCCATTTTTTTATTTCGGATATCGGATTGTAAAAAACAGAATTGCTTTTCGGACTCCCATTTTAATTCGAAATCCGCATTTCGCAATCTGCAAACGGCTTAAAGCTTCCTAAATATTCCAATGACCTTTCCGACAATAGAAATTTTTTTCTCCCCCTTTTTAACCACAATCGGTTCCATATTGGGATTGGCTGGCTCCAAACGAATCAGATCCTGGTCGAGAAAGATTCTTTTTATCGTTGCTTCATCCTCAATCAAAGCCACAACAATATCCCCATTTTCGGCACTTGATTGAGGCTTAACCAGAGCAAAATCTCCATCCTGAATATGGGCATCCATCATGCTGTCTCCCTGGACGCGGAGAAGAAAAACCTTTTCAGCCGAAACCAAACTCCGGTCGAGATTGATATAGCCCTCAATATTCTCAATGGCGAGAATCGGCTCACCTGCTCTCACCCGCCCCAGGATGGGAACCGAAACGACATTCTTGGAAGGGAATCCAATAATCTCAATTGCCCTCGACTCACCCGGGGTTTTTCTGATATATCCTTTTTTCTCGAGGATATTCAGAATCTTTTGAGGCCCCCTTGGCCCCTTAAGTCCAAAATGGGAAGCGATCTCTCGGAGTGTCGGTGGAAAACCCCTCTCACTAACAAAATCCTTTAAAAAATCCAATAGTTCCTTCTGTTTTTTTGTCAATTCATTTCCCATTTTTCACTTTCCATTTCCTATTTACAGGTCTACATATGTAGACCTTTTACAACAAAAAAAATCAGTTGTCAAGGAGAAAATATTTCCATGTAGTGTATTGCACCTAACACTTATTCCTATAACCCGTTCACCCTGAGCCTGTCGAAGGGTGAATCATATTGAGGGATTCTGTTCAAAGTTCAAGCGGCCTGTCCTAAGCTAACCGTTCCCTCTTCAAAAACCTCAGGGCGAACGGTTTTTTCCAAACGTCCTGGGCAAAGTCGAAGGAAGGGCTCACCACGAACGGGCTGTAAAGAAATTTATGATGCACTTTATTTAACAGCAACTTGAACGATTAGAATCAGAAGAATACTCAGGGGGATCCGTTTTCCCTTTTGAAGGTTCAATATAACAACAGCACTCGCTTTTTCTGCCGAGTTTTGAGTTAATCACCGCCGCTGCACACCCCACACCCGACATAACCTTTAACGCTTCAGCAGGACAATTCCGGGAACAGGCTCCGCATTCCATACAGGCGTCCCGGTTAATGATTGTAGCCGTGCCATTGGTCAAACTGAAGACGGCATGCGGACAGACATCTAAACACATCCCACAACCCACACACTTTCTCTCATCGAGTTTTAACGTAACCACATCTTTCAGATAGACCATTTGATTCATAATTCACCGTCTATTCAGGGAGAAAGTCCCTTATCTCTTATGCGAAAAAGACCGAGCCAAGCCAGAGAATGAGACCAATTAAGCCAGCTCCGATTTGAAACGGAACAGCCCATCGCATCTCTTTTTTCACACCGGAGAGGGAGGTATAGGTTGAACTCCCTGTAAAATTCATCGCTAAAAAAGCCGCAAATGCCGGGATTAGAAAGACCCAGGCGACCATCTCAACCCGGTTTCCACCTGGGCTTAAAACATCAAATCGGAACGTGATAAAAATGGCCGCAACAATCAACCCCATCACACAGCCTTTGGTTGAAAAGGCCCGACCTGGCAACCAGGGTAGTAAGGTGGGGGTTAAAACAGCGCCGGCAAATATTCCGGTCAGAATAGCCAGTGCAGATAGAAAGCCTTGTTTGAAGGCAATGTCCCAGCCCTCCCCTGATCTCGCGATAAGCGTGGTTAAAAAAAGAAGGCCAATGACGATTATACCAACCTTCAACGCAGCCACCAGTTCGATGGGGATCAGAGCAATCCTTTCCAGGATCGAAAAAGTTTTAAATCTCATCTCAGGTGTGGCTTTAAGTCCGTTACCCCAAAAAGCCGGAAGATCCATAGCACGAATAGGTCCGTAGATCACTTTGAATCCGGATAATTTTTTTACCTCATGAGCAGCCACACCAGGGCCTGCCAACTGCGGCAGAATCAATTCCCGGTGGGAGACAATCTGAGCAAGGCCGCTTGATCCGATTCGGTTTACCAATTCCACCGTTCCAAACGTCCCCTTGCCAGCTGCACACCAGACATTGATCCCTTTTGTATCAAGGACAAGAATCCACATATTCCTTTCGGGCAACGCCTCCCGTAGCCTGTCGAAGCTCATCTTATAATTGGCAGTAACCAGTACGGGGGAGCGGCCATCGGGTTGTCCCAGCGCATAAAGGCCCGGTTCAACCGTGTAATCCATGCGGCCTATTCCCCAGCGTGCCTTGAAACTTCCCAGATGATCACTCCAGGTGAGAAAGGATGAAACCTGCGGGACCAACCCTACTTGAGTTTGAATGGAACCAATAACAAAGGGCTGTTGAAATATAGAGGGGCCCACCTGAGCCGTTGCCCTTGGGGGTCAACAGCTCGTGGTCTGAGAACAATCGCCCTGTTTCATTGAAATATCATGTTGTACTTCGTCCATCGTAACCTCCTAAATTTCCTTCATCATGGGGTCGAGAAAATCCTTCACGCGTTCCCCTAATTGTTCTGACTTGATTAAATAAAAGCAGCAAATCTCTCCATCTTTATCCAGGCTAATAAGAGCCAATTTATCCCCTGGACGAATCTTTGCCCGGTCCCTTAAATCCTTGGGAAGCACCATCTGTCCCCGCTCATCAACGCTGATGATTGATTCGACCTTGCAACAAGATATCCCCTGGCTATCGGGTCTGCATATAGATTCTTTTTGACTCTTTTTTGGCATGGCCTGCCTCCAGTTAAATTTAATCTGATAAAGCAGATTAATCAGAACAATCAGCTTCTACTGATAATAAACGATCCCGTCCTATGTGTCAAATAGAAATCAAAAAGTATGAGAAAGTTAATTTAAGAGCCGAAAATATTTCGACAAAATGTCACTTCAATGCGAATTTTTGACAAAATTGTACATTATAGCCCTCCTTCTCTTAACTAAAATCCATAAGTTTCAATATATTACGTTTTTTATGGCTTGGCATGGTAATTGCTGAAATAATTAAAGAACCTTTTCCTTAATTTCGGATCTCACTATATTAAGCGCAGGATTTTTAATCAGAGCGGGTCATGATCGAACCCCCGGGAAAAATTCTTAAACAAGAAAGAGAGAGGTTGAAAATCCCGCTGGAGAAAATCTGTTCCTTTACGAAAATAAAAGAACATCACCTCAAAGCCATTGAAGAAGAAAGGTATGATCAGCTTCCTCATCCTCTTTACGTTAAGGGATACTTAAAAAGTTACGCCAGATATCTAACCCTCAACGAAAGAGAGATAATTCTCCAATATGAAAGTTATTTAAAAAGCCTCCTTCCACCGGAGCCTCCTCAACCGCTGCCGGAAGTCCCATTACCAAAAAAAATATCAGGTCTCTCTGGCTTTCTTCTCTAATCATCGCAACTCTTCTTTTCATTTCACTTTTCCTCACTTACTTAAT
>Ga0209721_1002474_pt1 | contig 11586 bp, 6 predicted proteins | sample TshhotsprinmetaG_FD_184139 | JGI IMG/M metagenome (GOLD analysis project Ga0209721, IMG submission 184139) | Hot spring microbial communities from South Africa to study Microbial Dark Matter (Phase II) - Tshipise hot spring metaG (SPAdes)... | ecosystem: Environmental > Aquatic > Thermal springs... | reverse complement strand
TCTCCAGGCTGCCGCCGTACTCGTCGGTGCGATGGTTGGTGAGGGGGCAGATGAAGGCCGAGAGCAGGTAGCCGTGGGCGCAGTGCAGCTCGAGCCAGTCGAAGCCCGCCTCGAGGCCCCACCGTGCGGCCTGCACGAACTCGGCCTTGACCCGCTCCATATCCTCTTGGGTCATCGCCCGCGGGGTTTGGTTGTAGGGGCCGTAGGGGATGGGGGAGGGGGCGATAAGGGGCCAGTTGCCCTTCGGCAGGGGTTCGTCCATGGCCTCCCAGCCCACCTGGGTGGAGCCCTTGGGCCCAGCGTGCCCCAGCTGGAGGGCGATCTTGGCGTCGGTGTGGGTGTGGACGAAGTCCACGATCCGCTGATAGGCCCGCATATGGGCCTCGCTCCACAGCCCGGCGCAGCCTGGGGTGATCCGGGCCTCGGGGGAGGGGGCGGTCATCTCGGTGAAGACCAGGGCCGCCCCGCCTAAGGCCCGGGCCCCCAGGTGCACCAGGTAGAAGTCGTTCACTAGGCCGTCCTTGGCCGAGTACATGGCCATGGGCGAGACCACCACCCGGTTTTTCAGGGTGAGGCCGCGCAGGCGGAAGGGGGTGAACATGGGCGGAACCGGCCTGGGCGGCAGGCCGGTGCGCTGGGCCAGCCAGGTCTCCACCCTTTCCAAGAAGCGGCGGTCGCGCAGCCGTAGGTTTTCGTGGGAGATGCGCTGGGAGCGGGTGAGCAGGCTGTAGGCAAACTGCAGGGCCTCGAGGCCTGTATAGCGCTCCACGTTCTCGAACCACTCGGTGGAGTTGCGCGCGGCGTTTTGCAGCTTCAGCACCTCCACCTGGCGCACCGACTGGTAGGCCTCCAGCACCTCCTTGAGCCGGTCGGGGCTGTCGCCCAGGCGGGCGAAGGTGCGGCCTAGCTCGATGGCGTCCTCCAGGGCCAGCTTGGTGCCGCTGCCGATGGAGAAGTGCGCAGTATGGGCGGCGTCCCCCATCAGCACCACCGGAATTTCGCGCCCCTCGAGACGGTTCCAGTGCACCCAGCGCTGGCAGACCACCCGGGGGAACTTAATCCAGATGGCCGAGCCGCGCAGGTGGGCGGCGTTGGACAGGAGCCTGTGGCCGTCCAGATGCCTGGCAAAAAGCCGTTCACAGAAGGCGATGCCCTCCTCCTGGCTCATCCGGTCCAGGCCGGCCTTCTGCCAGACGGTCTCCGGGGTTTCCACGATGAAGGTCGAGGTATCGCTGTCGAAGGGGTAGGCGTGGGCCTGGAACCAGCCCCACTCGGTTTTCTCGAAGGCGAAGGTAAAGGCCTCGAAGCGTTTTTTGGTGCCCAGCCAGACGAAGCGGCACCTGCGCACGTCGATGTCGGGCTCGAAGGTCTGCTCGTATTTTTTGCGCACCCGGCTGTTGATGCCGTCGGCGGCAATGACCAGATCGGCCCGGTATTCCTGTGCAACGGCTTCATCGTCGGTCACGTCGGTTTGAAAGACAAGGTTCACGCCCAGCTCGAGGCAGCGTTGCTGCAGGATGTCCAGGAGCCGCTGCCGCCCGATGCCGATGAAGCCGTGACCGCTCGAGCGGACGGTCTGCCCCTTGAAGTGCACCTCGATGTCGTCCCAGTGGTTGAAAGCCTGGCTGATGCGGCTGTAGCTGGGGTAGTCGGCCTTCTCCAAGTTCCCCAGGGTCTGGTCGGAGAACACCACCCCCCAGCCGAAGGTGTCGTCGGGGCGGTTGCGCTCCAGGACCGTCACTTCGTGCGTGGGGTTCTGCTTTTTCATGAGCAGGGCAAAGTAGAGCCCGGCTGGCCCACCGCCGATACAGGTAATTCTCATATGGTGGCCTCTTCTGCTCTAAAACTTATAGTAGTAATTTCCCGAAGCTACTCTTCATCCCAAACTCCCAGGGCAGGTTCTGTTAATTTTGTTTAGGCTTAAGATATTTAGATATGAGATAAGCGATTGAATTCCAAACAACAATTACAGCCTTTGTCGCCTTTCCGATGATGGGCGTACTGATTGCCTGACAATGGTTCCCACGAATACCTAGTGCAACGGCTTTTGGGTGTACTGGGTCAAATGCGCTGCACTTTGTGCAGAGCAATGGTGGGAACCGTGATGGGTGACGAAAACACAACCACCCCGCTTTCTGGCGGGGTGATTGTGGATGCTCGAGCACAAATTTGGGTGAGCTTATGAGCTAACGGCGCTGGATGAGTTTTTTGAGGGCTTGTAGTGCGGGTTCACGCTCCGGCTCGGTGGTCGTGCCGGAAACCAGCTCGAGGCTCAGGTTGATGTTGCTGGCTGGTGGCCGGATTAGGGCCACCTGGCGGTTGACCAGGTAAACCCCAAAGTAATCGCCGCTATCCACAGTCTGGTTTCGGTTAATGTCCTTCCAGCCCGCCACCGCATAAGAACCGGCCTCCAGGCCGGGATGTTGTAGCTGCCGGTGCGGGTATCGGCGCTGAGGGTGACCCCTTTGGAGCGGTTTACATCGAATTCGCTGCCGGTCCAGAAGAGCGCAGCCATGAACACATCCTTCAAGGTGGGTAGGTTGGCAGTACCTACCGTGAGCACCAGCGCCGCATTAACAGTCTGGCTGCCAGCGCTGCCCTGCACCACCATGGGGTACTGGCCTGGCGGCACCGTAGCGCCCACGCTGAGGGCCAGGGTGGCGGTTGTGCCGGCTGAGGGGTTGGGGGTGAAGCTACCGCTTACCCCGGCGGGGGCGCCCTGCAGACTCAAATTGATCGCCCCGGTAAACCCTCCCACCCGCTCGATACCTACTACCACCTGGGCCGTACCACCGGGTGCGAGGCTAAGGCTGCTGGGGGTAGTGCTCAGGGTAAAGGAGCCCACGGGTGCCCCCCCAAGGGCCTGAATGGCGGCTTGGGCATCCACCAAGCCCGCTCCACAGTCGGTGGCGGTGATGCCAGGCGGAGGGGTGGGGCGTCTGGTGTCGGTCTCGCCCTGGCACTGGGTCTGATTGAGCGGACGGGCGGTGCGCCGCAGGATGTCGAGGGCCTCGACCCGGGTCAGGCTGGGTCGTACGCTTTTCATTAGGGCGATCAGGCCGGCCACATGGGGGGCGGCCATTGAAGTGCCGTGATAAAAAACGTAGTTGAACTGGTTGTTGGGGTCGGACTTGAGCGGGCTCAGCACCCCTCCGCCGCTCTGGATACCGTTTAGGTTAATCGAGACGTTCCCACCCGGCGCCATCACATCGATTCGCGTACCAAAGTTGGAGTAGGGTGCGCGGCCACCCGAAGGTCCGGTTCCGCCTACAGTTATAACACCGCTACAGCTGGCCGGAACAAAGTTGGCTACGTTTTCAGCGTTGTTCCCTGCTGCTGCCACGATAATCACCCCGGCAGCATTGATGCGGTTGATGACATCCTGGTATAGCGGGGTCTGGCTACAGGGCCGGGCCCCGCCTAAGCTCATATTGATGATGGCAGCTTTGTTAGGGTTGTTGGGCGCGCCATCTACCGGCAGCGCGGCTGCCCACAACATTCCGTCGGTGATGTCCACCAGGGTTCCACCCTGTACGCCCAGCACCCGCACCGGCAGCAGCCGGGCTCCCCAACTCACCCCGGCAACGCCCAAGTTGTTGTCGCTGCGGGCCAGGATGGTACCGGCTACGTGGGTGCCGTGGTAGCTGCTCTGGGTGGGTTCTATCAGGTCGCCGGAATCCTCCGGATTGTTGTCGCGGCCATTGCCATCGCGGGCATTGTTCGGGTCGGAGATCATGTCGAAGCCAGGCAGAATACGGCTTGGGTCGAAATCGGGATGTTGTAAGAGCTGACCGGTATCTATCACCGCCACCGTGACGGGGTTGGTCTGGCCGCGCTCGGTATCCCAGGCCTGTGGCAGGTTGATGGCTGGGTAGTGCCATTGCTGGGCGTAGAGCGGGTCGTTGGGTGTGCGCGTGGGATACAGACGGTAGTTGGGGTGTGCGTATTCCACATCGCCTCTGGCCACTAGGTCAGCAATGGCGGCCAGCGTGCCCTGCACGTCCAGCGAGGCTTTGTAGAGCGAAACCCGTTCCACAGATAGGCTCCGTACACGCTGCAGAATTGTTCCACCTGCGTGCAGAGCCTGCACGTTCTGCAAACTGACCCCGCCCTTGAACTTAACGATGACATCACCCGGTACAAAGTCCGTGTCGAAGGCCAGGGCCGCGCCGGTGGCGATGCTGACCGTACCCGAGATATTGCCGCCGTTTCCACTGCCCCCGCCCCCACCCAGCACGGTAAGGCGGAAGCTGGCGGTATTGCTGGCTCCGCCGCTGGTGCCGCGCACGACTGCATCGTAGGTTCCGGTCGCCACTCCGCTGCTGGCGATGATGGTGAGCTGACTGGTGTTGTTGGAGCTGCTTACCGAGGGGGGGTTGAAGCTACCTGAAATTCCCTGGGGCACGCCCTCGAGGCTCAAGGTAACGCTGTTGCTGGCCCCAGGGGAAAAACTGGCCGCCACCGCAATAGTGGTGAAGCTGCCCTGGGTTACGCTGCTGCCGGGCACCGAGAGGCTGAAGTTCGGACTGCTGTTGTCGCCGCAGGCAACGAGCAGTGTGAAAAACCAAAACATCCACCGTGGCATAGCATCTCCTAAAAAGGGGCCAGCCCGATTGAGCATGGAGGCTTTGCCCATCGAGCTGGCCGGACATACGCCCCCTATTGCTGGGTGTAGGTTGCCGGAACCGTGAACTGGGTGGGGGCGTTGGGACGGGTTACTGTGAAGGTAAAGCGATACTGGCCGCTGATCTTGAGATAGCAGGTATTGGGAGGCTGTAAGGCCAACCGCTCGCTGGGGATGGTGAGCGCTCCACCCAGGTTGACGTCGAAGTTGCCAAAGGAAGGCCCGATGGCGTGGGTGATGTTGACGCTCAGTAGCTGGAGGTTCTCGCTTGGGGCCGCCAGGAATTGCAGGCAGGGTCGAATCTGGCCGTTGAAATTGCCGGTGGTCTCGAGGGCAAAAATGGTGATGGTGGGGTTGGCAGGAGGCGGTGGGGGTGGCGGGGTGCTGCTGCCGCCGCAGGCACTCAGGACTGCCAGGCTAAGGACTAGACCGATGATTCTGATGAAAGCGTTCATATCTCCTCCTTGATTACTTGAAACCGATGCTTGGGTTTAGAAAAAGATGTTGGCCCCAATCCGTAGCTCCACCGTGGTGCCGCTGATCGGGAGCGAAACTGCTGATCCACCCGCGGTGCCGCTCACCGTACCGGTCACAAAGCCGGGACGGGCCTCGGCAAACAGTGCAAACTGGCGGTTGAGCAGATACTCGACCCCAATAATCCCGCCGGCTCCAAACACCAGCCCCGATACCGAGGCTCCCTGGGTAAAACCGCTCAGGAAACCCAGCCCGACGCCCGCTCCGATATAGGGGTTGATGGGAGAGTTTGGCGTGGTGATCAGGTATAGGCCGTCCACACCAAAACCGAATCCAGTTAACCCTCCCCCTGAGCTGAAGGTCAGGGTGCCTCTGGCTCCGAACGCCGGGGTGAAGTTGGCCCCGAACTGAACCCCGAAAGTAGCGGTGCTATCATTGAGGACGAAAGCGAAAGTTCCGCCCAGGTAGGCACGCTGGGCTAGGCCCTGGGCCGCAAGAGCAAAGACAAGCAGGGTTAGGGTCAGCAGGATTTTTTTCATTGCAGTACTCCTCGATGGGGTGGATGGGGTTAGAGCTGGGCGAAAGGGGCTCAAGGTGCAGGCTTCACTCTGTCTTGGATTGTTCCGGGCGAAACTGCTCCATCCAGTGCAGGGCAGCCTCGAGGCTGTCGGTCTGGGCCTCCAGGCCGCTTTGCACGTGACGAACCTGGTAGTGTTGACCCCCACCTGGGAGCAGCCAACAGCGAACCAGAAAGGTGTTTCGCCGCTTGGGCAGGCGTTTGGTTTTGTCCATAAAACGCTCCTCGGCAGGCTCATGGTGCCTATAATGCAGGAGGGCGCTTACCTGTCACTTACTTGCACTTACTGCCTTGCTAAGATGAACCTGTATGCCTGCGCAACCGCGCCTGCGCATTGGTTTACTGGGCCAGTTTCGTTTGAGCCTGGAGGATCAGGTTTTGCCCACCCCAGTCCAGCGTAGGAAGAGGGCCAGCGACATCATCAAGTTGCTCGCCCTTCAACCAGAGCAGCGCCTTCACCGCGAACAGGTGTTGGAAGCCCTGTGGCCCGATCTGGAGGAGAAGTCGGGCATGAACAACCTGCACCAGAACCTTTACCACGCCCGCCGCATGCTCGAGCCCGGGCTTTCCAGGGGAGCCGGATCGCGCTTTCTGACCTTCGAGCACGAGACCTTGGTGCTATATGCGGGCGGCCTGGTCGAGGTGGATTACGCTGAGTTCCTGCGCCTGGTAAACCAGGCCCGTAGGCAAAGCGACGCTGCACTGTACGAGGCTGCGGTGGCGCTTTACCGGGGTGACTTGTTGCCAGAAGACATTTACGAGGATTGGACTGAGCCGCAGCGCGACGAAGCCCGTTCGCTGTATCTGGCAGCCCTGCTCGAGCTGGCCCAGCTGCTGGAGCAGCGTGGCGATCTGCTCCGGGCTTGTCACTTCCTCGAGCAAGCCATTGCCAAAGAACCAACCGCTGAGGCGGCCCATCTAGCCCTGATGCAGATCTACGCCCGCACAGGGCGACGGATGGAGGCCATTCAGCAGTTTCAAACTCTGCGCGAAGCACTGGTGCAGGAATTGGGCGAAGAGCCCGATGAGGGCACCCGGGCCGTGTATGAGCAGGTTTTGCAGCAGTTGCCCAACCTACCCGAGTGGTCGGCACCTGATGAGCCCAAACAAGCCCATCAAGGATGGGTGCCGGTGCCTTTATCGCCACTGGTGGGTCGAGAAGCAGCCCTGGAAGAAACCCTACAGTTGCTGTCCGGTACCCGCTGCTTGACGCTTACAGGGGCCGCTGGTTCGGGAAAAACCCGCCTGGCGCAGGAGCTGGCCTCGAGGCTGCAGGGGCAGTACGACGGCGGGGTCTGGTGGGTAGAACTGGTGGCCCTGAGCGATACTCAGATGATACTTCCGGCCATCGCTCAGGTGCTGGGCGTGCATGGCACCACGCAACCTCCTTTAAAGAGCATTCTCGAGCGGTTGCAGGGTTGCAAAGCCGTGTTGGTGCTGGACAACTGCGAACACCTGATTGATGGCTGCGCCGAGACTGCAGTTCAGTTGCTCAAATCGCTTCCAGGGCTGCAACTGCTAGCAACCAGCCGTGAATCCCTTGGGATTGAGGGAGAGATTGCCTGGGTGGTGGCACCGCTGGAAGTCCCTGCTCCAGAAGCCGATCTGTACCCTGAGGAGCTGGATCGCTTCGAGTCGGTGCGCTTTCTGCTGGGGCGGATTCGGCAGCACCAGCCTCGCTTTCAGCTTGACGCACATAACGCAATTTACCTGGCGCAAATCTGCCGCCGATTGGAGGGCTTACCGCTGGCACTTGAACTGGTGGCCACCTGGGTTGGAATGCTCTCGCTGCAGCAGATTGCCGCCCGTCTGGACAACAGCCTGCGTCTGCTGACCCGGGGCCACCGCGGTGGGGAGCGCCACCATCAGACCCTCGAGGCAGCGCTGCAGTGGAGTTATAACTTGCTCAGCGAGACTGAGAAAGACTTGTTCATGCGTCTTTCGGTGTATCTGGGGGGCTGGTCACTTGAGGCCGCCGAGATGCTATGCACCGACCAGGGGTTTGGGGTGGGCGAACTGGCTGAATGCCACTCCAGATTGGTACGTACCTCGATGGTGCTGGCTTTTGAGGCTGGTTCCCAGGTACGCTTTCGCATGCTTGAGCCGGTGCGCCAGTTCAGTCTGGCTAAACTCGAGGCCTTGGGACTGGCCGAAGCAACCCGAAAACGGCTGCTGGAGTGGTATCTGGCCGAGGCAATCACCATTGCTCCCAAACTAACTGGAGCAGAGCAGGCTCATTGGTACAACTACCTTTCAACAGAGTATGAAAACATTCGGGCTGTTTTGTGGTGGAGCCAGCAGGTGGAAATTGAGTTGGGCTTGCAACTGGCAGCCCGACTATGGCGCTTTTGGCAGGTTAAGGGCCATGCCCAGGAGATGCTGGCCTGGTTCGAAGCGACGTTACCCCAGACCCACCAGGTATCCCCAGCTATACTGGCCGAAGCCTACAATGCGGCCGGTATCATGGCCAGAACCTGTGGTCGTTATGATAAATCTTTTGACTACTTAGAACAGGCCCTGGCCTTTCGACGGTCGCTGGGAGATCGGCGAGGGGAAGCAATTGCACTCAATAACCTGGCGGTGAGCGCCCGCGACCAGGCCGATTATTCCCAGGTCGAGTACTACTGCCGCCAAAGCCTGAGTATCGCCGGTGAAATTGGTGACAAAAACCTCGAGGCACTGGGCCTGATGAACCTGGGGGTTGCGTTGCGTGGACAGGCTCAGAATGAAGCTGCACGAGAGAATTTTCAGCAAAGTCTGACAACTTTTCTTGAGTTGGGCGAAAAGCGATCAGTGGCAGCCCTTTATAACTATCTGGGCGGTCTGTCCCAAGATCAAGACCACTGGCAAGAAGCCCAGCAATTTTACCAGATGAGTCTCGAGCTCAACCAGGAGCTGGGAGATTTCTGGGGATTGGGTATTTCCACCCACAACCTGGCCGCCCTTTGGTGCGAGCGGCAAGACTTCACTAGGGCCTGGGAATTGCTTCTGGAAAGCCTAACCTACTACCGGCGGGCGGGGGTGCGGCATGGTTTGAATGAGTGCTTTGAAACCCTTGCCAGGATTGCCTATAAGCGGGGCAACCTCGAGCAGTCTGCCTGGGCCCTGGGGGTTCTGGAACACCTCGAGGAGTCAATTGGCTTGGTCGCATTGCCAAAGGGCCAGGGCATACGCGATCGGCTTTTGGAAGATCTAATCCGGGCTATGGGCCATCCCGCGTATGTTCAGGCGCACCAGAAAGGCCGCAGCGACACTCTGGAACAGGCCTACCGACGAGTCTTTGGTGGGTTCTCTGACGGGGCTTCCTGAAAAATGGGCTACGAAACTGCGGGAGTTTTTGGGGTGCACCAATGGGCGTACTCATACCAGATTCGGTTAGTTCGTCATCATCCGGTGATGAACGAACCCTACCTAAGTTATCCGCGTAGCGGAGGGCGATACCGCTTTATTACACAAATGGAACACAATACCGCTCGTTGGTAGCGAAACGTTTTCTTCGCCCTCCGACAGGGAGATGCCGGTTTCGACGAGTGCAGTGAAGAGCGACGCGGGTTTCGACAACCGTGTGAGGGGTGGGGTGTGCTTTGGGATTCGGGTTGCGCTGCGCGCGGCGTAACCAAGCCTCTAGAGTATTTGGAGCTTTATTTTTTTGAATCCGGTATCAGTTGGCCGCTGATTGCAGTAGGTAGTCTAGAGCAAGGTGGGCGGTTAGGCGGCTGTGTTCGACAAGATTGGCCAGTCCTGGGCCAGCCAGGTAGCTTCCGGTCAGAAATAGGCCGGGGGCATGCACCAGTTCTCGATCGAGCTCGGTGACCCGGCGGCCGTGCCCTGGGGTGAATTGCGGCCGTGAGTGGGGTTGCCGAAACACCCAGGCCGCCAGCGGATGGGCTTTGGTTTGCAGGTATTGGGCGGCATTTTGCTGAGCCAGGCGCGTGAGCTCGCTGTCAGCAGAACGGGCAACCTCTCCGATGAAGTGCAGCTCGAGCAAAGCCGAACCATCGTTTGGTAGGGTGAGCGGCTGGGGAGCGAGCGGGCTCAAGGCCTCTGCATTTGGTGGTATGCAGCTAAGGTCGCTCTGCCTGTATACTTTTATAGCCGAACAGGTGAACCCCTCGCCCTGGGCAAAAAAATACACCCCAGGCTGTACGGACAGCTCTACATGACGATAGAGCAGGAACACCTTTGCGCCGTGCTGGTGCGGAAAATGGTTGAGCAGGGTGGTCAGCTGTGGTGCTGTTGGACGGAACACTTTTGCGGCTTTCGGAGCCGGGAGTGCAACGATGACCGCTTGAGCCTCGAGCTTGTTGCCGCGCAGGTATATCTGCCAACCGCTGGAGTCGCGCGTCAAGGCCCAGACTTCATGATTGGGCAGCAGCCTGGCCTTGTGGAGCAGCTGCTTGCTCAAGGCTTCGACTAGGCTGCCCATCCCTCCGGCAAGGCCCAGCTTGCCGCTGGAGGTCAGTCTTCGACTGCCGGCCAGGAGTCCACCGTGGCGCTCGAGCTCCACCAGTCGCCCAAATGCTACCGGGGCCGATACATCTTCTGCTGCGCCGCCCAGCATGGTGCTCAGATAAGGCTCCAGAACGCGCCATATCTCGGGGCCCAACCTTCGCCGAAAAAAAGCGCTCAGGGGTTCATCCTTAACCGAAGTGCTTGCCACGAACCTCTCAGTTTTGAGCCTCCAGCGGACACCTGGGCCAAACGGCAGCTCTGCGAGCTGGGACAGGCCGAAACCCGAGGTTAAGTTGAGCTGTGGTGGCAAGACCCAGTCCTGCCCGTTCAACCGAACCACTGTGCGATGGTCTGGTGATGTTTGCACTTCGAGGCCCAATTCAGCACAGAGGTTGCGTAAAGTTTTGGGGGTGTCGTCAAAATGTGCCTCGCCCAACTCACTCAAAAATGGACCCAGTCGAGCTGTCTTGGTATTTCCACCAAAGTTGTTGCTGGCCTCCAAAACGATGGTCTCGAAACCTGCTGTAGCCAACCAGTACGCGGCTGTCAAACCTGAAAGACCTCCACCGATGATTACAATTCTGCTCATAACCAAAGAACTCTCTATATAACCAAAGAACCGCGGCTGTCGGCTTGTGCTAGGTTATGGGAGCTGTCCGCTGCACACGGCTACTTCCCCGGTTGCCATCCGAGTGTAGCCAGACCGATAGCCCAGTTGCCTACCGATTCTAACCCGCGGCTGGTTGTTTGGGGCGAGGGTGCAGGCAACCGGGCTAAGTGCGTTGAAAGTCGGATGTGCTTAGCAGGGCCAGACCAGGCGGCTGTTACGCGTACAATGCAGTGTGGTTGAGAATGTTCAAGCCGCTACGTGTTAGCATATCCAAACCAGCAGTTCTGGAACCAGTCGAAGCATTAGGCTTGGGTTGGCAATGGGCTGTCTCAGAGGTGCAACGATGAAGATCAAGACAACTTTTACTTTGTTGCTGGCCCTGGCTTCTGTGGCCGTGGCCCAGGCCGATCCGGTGGTGGCTACTGTGGGTCAATCCTCCATAACCAAAAGCCAGTTTGATATACAGTTTCGCTTGTTCGTACGCGATGTTCTGCAGCAGCGTGGACAGTTGTACGCACCTGAGGCCGAAGAGGCCTTTGCACCTCTAAGACCCCAGTACCTGGAGCGGATGGCTCGAGACCGGGCCATCGTTCTGGCTGCCGAGGCGGCCGGTTTTGCTGCCAAGGACCGTGCTGTTGACGAGGCCATTGAGGAGGTCAAGGCCGAGTTCGAAAGCGAGGAGGAGCTTATCCAGGCACTCGAGGAGGCCGGCATTCCAGGTCTGCAAGCCTACCGAAGACTGGTCTATGAGGCTCTGACCTACAACACCTATCTGGAAAGCCTGATCAAAGGACTGCAAACCAGCAACGCCGCTTTGCGGATCCTTTACATCGTTTCCAAGTCGCAGTT
>Ga0209721_1002473_pt1 | contig 11587 bp, 2 predicted proteins | sample TshhotsprinmetaG_FD_184139 | JGI IMG/M metagenome (GOLD analysis project Ga0209721, IMG submission 184139) | Hot spring microbial communities from South Africa to study Microbial Dark Matter (Phase II) - Tshipise hot spring metaG (SPAdes)... | ecosystem: Environmental > Aquatic > Thermal springs... | reverse complement strand
CGGCGACGACGCCAGCCCGACGATCTCCTATCCCGCCTGGGAGAAGTTCCCCGGCGGCAAGCTGGAGAACCTCTTCCCGGTCGGCCCCAACACCCCGCCCGGCCAGTTCAGCCAACGCACCTTCGTCACGAACCGCATCCCCCTCTCCCTGGAGCAGATGAAGCGCATTGACCTGGGCGAGCGGTTGACGGTCAAGGTAGAGAGCTACAGCTTCGGCGCGGACGAGCTGTTCTACACCAACGCGGCCACCGGCGGCGTGACGGTCTACATCGAAGACGGCGTGGAGGACGGCGACGAGACGGTGGACTCCTACGTGATCCCCACCTGGGGCGTCGAGACGGTGCAGGATGTGCTGGCCCGCTACTTCCGCTGCCCGCCGGGCCAGGTCTGCACCGATGCGGCGGGCAACCTGAACGCGCTCTGGACGCCGGAGTTCGACGGGGTCAACCCGCCTACCTGGCGCGAGCACTACCTCTCCGACATCGCCTGGTGGAACGTCTACCTGACGCAGGCGGACGCAGGGGACACGCCGCTGAAAGCCCTGCCCGCGCGGGCCGGCTCCGGCATCCTGTTCCGCTTCAACCGCGACTCGGATCGGGACGGCTACAACGACCGCGCCGAGTTCCGCTACTATTGCAGCCTGCCCGCCGACGACCCCGACCGGCCGCGCTGTGCCGACGCCCACCTGCGGCCGGAGATCTATCCCCAGCCGGAGGTGGCGGCCGGCTACGTGGTCGAGCGCAGCGGCAACGTGGTGACAGTGAAGCTGGCAGTGCAGAACACCGGCACGTTCGACGCCTACGGCATTGATGCGGTGATGTACTCGCCCGACGACACGACCACGGTCGGCAACAACACGGTGGGCGGCAACGGCCGTGTACGGCCCGGCCATCACGTCGCAGTCGGCAGCCTGATCAAGCCGCCCGACCTGACCCAGTGGGGCGCGTCCACGGCTAGGCCCTACGCCGGCGGCCAGTTCTCCGGCGCAGCCGACCGCACCTTCACCTTCACTGCGGAGACGCCCGGCGTGGTCGGCCAGGGCAGCACGGCGGTGCGCTGGAGCGACGGCGCGGGCGGCAGTGCGGTGATCCCCCTGGGCGCGAGCTACCATGCGCCGCTGCCGGTGGACGTGGCCCAGGGGGTGCAGATTGGCTTCAACACCGGCACCATCGCTGCGGGCGCCCGCTTCACCGTGCAGGCGCTGACCCCGCGCGACACCTTCACCTACACGGTGAACAGCGAGCCGCACACCCCGCCGGTGATCGTCGTCAGCTACAGCGACCCGCAGGGCAGCCACCGCTTCGTCACGCCGGTGGCGCTGTCCCGCCTCGACGCCAGCATCCCGGCTGGCCAGATGCTGGAGGGGCTGAGGCTGGAGATCGTGACCCCCGCGGCCTTCAACGCGACCGGCGCCAACACGACGAACCTGGTGGTCAACAGCCCCCACCCCGCCACGATCCGCAACGGCCATCTCCACCTGAACTTCGTCTCCGATGGCAAACTGGTGCTTGAGAAGTCCTACACGCTGGACATCCCGGCCGGCCCGACCGTCTTCCCGGCCACGTGGTCGGCCGCCGAGTTCTCGGCCGACTACCATCCCGCCGGCGACAACCTGCTGATCGCGTTCTGGACCGACAGCGAGGGCAACATCATTGACAGCGCGGCCCGGCCCCTCTCCAGCTTCCAGGAAGACCCCAAGCCCGTTTTCGCCATGTCCGCCGCCGATGAAACCTGGGACTTCGGCACGGCGCGTCAGGGCATGGTGCTCAAACGCACCTTCACCTTCGCCAACACCGGTTACGGCGAGCTGCAAACCTACGTCAGCGCGCCTGCAGGGCTGACCGTCTCGCAGACCGGCAGCCGCCGCGTGGGCGCGGCCGACATGACCATCTACGAGATGGTGTTGAATACCGCCAACCTGAGCGTTGGCCCCTACGAGGGCACGATCACCATCCGCACCAGCGACCCGGCCAACCCGACGCGCACGGTGCGCGTGACGGGCACGGTGACGGCCGGGACCGCCGACACGCCGGCCGGCGCGCTGCAGCGGCCCCTCGATTGGCCCGCGACCGTCTCCGGCACGCAGGGTCAATGGGTGGAGTTCACCCACACGCTGGGACCAGAACCGCAGACGTTGCATCCGGTGAAGGTGTACAGCCAGGACTACAGCACGCTGAAGGGCGTGGGCAAGTACGCGACGCCATTCGGAGCAGGGACGGCATCCTACGACATGTTCGGGGATGGCCGCGATGGGGTGATGCCCTCCAGCGGCAACCTGGACAACAACAATGGCGTCGGCGTTGGCGTGGTCAATAGTGGCGGTGCCGGCTCATACACCCTGAACGTCACCGATGTCTATGGCGTCTGGCGGATCAACCCTGGCGATGCGGTGCTGATTCACCAAACGCAAGGCTCCGGCGCGGGCTGTTGGGAGATCAACAGGGCGGTATCCGACTTTGGCGGCGGCACGGCGACGTATCAATTGCAGAACCCACTGAAATGCAATTACGCCAGCGGTGGCAATAACCATGCGCAGATTCAGCGCGTGCCGCAGTATACGGATTGTCCGGTGAGCGGGACAGTGACGCCGCTTGCAGCCTGGAACGGCACATGGGGCGGGATATTTGCTTTGATGTGCAATGGAACCATGAATCTGACGGGGAGTATCAATGGAATTGGATATGGATTCAGAGGCGGAGCGCGCGGATACCCCAGTACTGTTTACGGCGGACAAGGTGAGTCACTCGGCAATCCAGGAGGCTATAACTACGTTGCCAACACAGGTGGTGGCGGCGGCGGCAAGTATGATACCGGTTCTTGCCCATCCGGTGGCAAATGTGTGGGCGCAGGTGGAGGCGGTGGCGGTTATGGTTCTAATGGAGCGAATGGGACAAGTGATGGCGATGCCTGGCGTCAGCCAGGGTTAGGCGGCGTCACTTATGGCTCGGCAGATCTATCAACGGCGCTGCATCTGGGATCTGGCGGCGGAGGTGGTGGATCAGATGATTCCGCTGGGGCTCCCGGCGGTCTCGGTGGGAATGGTGGCGGCATCGTTGTTCTATCTGTTCGTACCCTTTCAGGTAATGGCAGGGTTGCAGCTGGTGGGTCGAACGGACAGACAGAACCCGGTTCAGATGATGCAAGTCGCAGCGGTGGTGGTGGCGGCGGGGCCGGAGGTTCAGTCCTTCTAAGGAGTTCCTCTGCCAACATTGGCAGCGATCTGGTAACAACACTGGCGGGCAATGGCGCTCCTGGTAATAGCAAAAAAGGTGCTCCCTATGGAGGTGATGGTGGCAATGGCGGTCTTGGACGAATCCGCATTGAGTATTGCGAATCCGTCTCCGGTTCAACTAACCCACCTGCAAATACCCAGAAGCTTGACTGCTATATCGTGAATCAAGCCATAGATCCAACACACGGCTTGCTCCAGTTGCCCGAATCCGGCGACCACACCTACCAGGTGCAATACGGCCGCAAGCTCAACTGGGGCGGCGCGGCCAACCAAGTCACGACCCTGCGCGTGCCGGCCGGCCTCTTCACCTCGGTCACGCTGCAAGCGCTGATCAGCGACCTGCCGAGCAACGCCTGGTTTGCACTTGACATCGGCAACACCGGCGTAGACTCCTGGAACGGCACGGTGGGCAACAACAGCGAGAACACCAGCCCCAACCTGGCCTCCTTCTTCAACGCCTACTGGGCCAGCCATGGCGCGCCCACCACGGGCTATCTCGACGTGCCGGTGCGCGTCTACCTGGATCGCGCTGGTCAGGTGTTGCTCACTAATCTGCAGGTCACGCCGACCGGCAGCAAGACCCGCACCATCCGGCTGTCCGCCCGGCCGCAGGGGTACAGCAACGTCACGGCCAGCTTCACGGTCAGCGGCGGCAGCGGACCGTTGACCGTCGGCGTGGATGTGGGCGCCGACGGCTCCGTGGAATGGTCGAAGCATGTCGCCTCACCGACCTACCCCGTGCGTCTGACCACCGGCAACCTGGCCGCGGCGGTCAACGCGTACCTGGCGGGGAAATCCGGCGATGTGGACGTCCCGCTCCGCTTCACCCTGGCCCCCTTCGCCACGCTGACGCTGACCGGCTTCACCGCGACGCCGGTCGCCCGGCCAGACACCAGCATCGGTTCAGGGGATATCGGGTTTGATGGGATGATAGCCCGACACGGAGAACCCGGACACACGGAACTCGCCGACGAGCACGGAGACTCCATCTCCGACCCCTCCGTGGCCTCCGTGCCCTCCGTGTCTGGCCCCTCCGTGTCCGGCTCTCCATCAACCGCGTTCGCGCCCCATTCATCCGTGGCCTCCGTGCCCTCCGTGTCTGGCTCTGGCTCTGGCTCCCCTGCCACGAGCGACCCCACCGAAGGCGACACCGTCACCATTCGCGCCGCCGTCCACAACCCCAGCAGCCTCGACACCGGCCCGCTTACCGTCGCCTTCTACGCCACGCCTTCCGGCGGCACACCGTGGTATATCGGCGGCGTGTTTGCGGCCAACGTCCCTGCCGGCGGCGCCACCACCGTTTCTCTGCCCTGGAACACCCTCGGCTTCACCGGCGCCACCCCCGTCCGCGTCGTCGTGGACCCGTACAACCGCGTCGCCGAGCTCAGCGAGACCAACAACGTCGCCACCGCCACCCTCACCATCCGCACCCGGCCCGACCTGAGCATCCCGGCCATCGCCCTGTCCGACGCCGCGCCGGTCGCGGGCAAGCCGGTCACGGTGACGGTCACGCTGCGCAACAACGGCGAGACGGCCGCGGGGACGCAGACCACCACGCTCTACAACGGCAACCCGGACGCGGGCGGGACGGCCATCGGCAACCGGAATGTGGCCGCCATCGCGGGCGGCGCGACGCGGGCCGCGACCTTTACCTGGACGCCGGCCAAACCCGGCCCCTACCGCCTCTTCGCCCGCGCCGACCGGGCCGGCGCAGTGGCCGAGTCGGATGAGGGCAACAACGACGCCTGGCTGGATGTTTACGCCGGCCTGGCGGGGCCGATCGCGATCGACGCGGGCGCAGCGACCGACCGGCCATATAACGCAGCCGTCGGCTTCGGCTATCTGAGTGGCGGCACGCGTATCGTCGCTTGCGGCGGGAGCAGCGCACCGGACGCCACGCTGCGCGCTGCCAATACCAGCACTCTGCTCTATCGTTTCGACCACCTGATCCAGGGCCGCTTCTACCATCTCGATCTGACCCTGCGCGACTGCGACGGCACTCGGGTCGAAGAGGTGTGGGTGGACGATATGCGCGTGGCCACGGCCACCGACCTGAGCGACCGGCAGCCACATCGCCTGTCTCTGTTGCTTGACCCGGCCTTCTATCGTGATCGCACGGTCACGGTCGTCATCTCCGAGACGCACGGCCTGGACGCGTACCTGGCTGAGATCAGTCTGCACGATGTGGACTATCGCTACGCCGACGCCGGCCACTCGAACGACCCGGCCGATCCCGCCGACCCGCGCTACCCCGGCCCGGCATCTGCCCAGGCGCGCGGCCGCGCTTACGGCTGGCTCGACGGCGCGCGGCTGGCGCCCTGGGGCGACTTGCCCGGCCAGACCGTGCGCGTGGACAGCGCGGACAGCGACCCGACCGACGACCCGGATAGCGAGCTGCGCTATCGCTTCGACGGCCTCGACCCGGCCCGGCGCTATCGCCTGCGCCTCACTTTCCGCCAGCTCAGCGGCGCGGCCGTCATCCAAAAGGTACAGATTGACCGCATGGATGCCACGCGCAGCTTCACCCTGCTCAACAGCCAGGCCTATTCGTTGACCGTGCCTGTGCCGCCGATGGCCTACGCGTCCGACATGAGCATTGTCGTGGGCATCATGCGCATGGACTGCGCGGCCAGCGATGCCCAGGTCAACGAGATCGCGTTGGAAGAGGAGACGTTACCGCCGGAGAACCCCTGTCAGGTGCGGGCGACCCCTAACCGTACCATCGCCACCGGCAGTGTGACGATCAGCGGCGCGCCTGCGCCGATCGGGAGCGTGATCGAAGCGATCAACCCGCGCGACGACGTCGTCGGCTGTGCGGTGGTGAGTACGGCTGGTGCGTATCCGCTCATGCATATCTACGGCGAGGACCCGCCTTCGATCCCCGGCATGAGGGACGGCGAAATCATCGAATTTCGTGTGAACGGCATCCCGGCCGTGGCCCAGCCGCCGTTTTATTGGAAAAACGATGCCACCCCACACACGATCAACCTCAGTACCGGCACCACCGAAGGACAATGCTCATGGTTGTCGTCGGGCTGGAATCTCATCTCGGCCCGGCTCGAGCCGGCCGTCCCGACCGTCGAGCGGGTGCTCGGTCCGATCACCGGCCGTTATTGCCAGGTGTTGGCCGAGAAAGGCGCCTACGATTGTCGGCTCGATCCGATCTATCGCAACCTGAAGGAGCTTCGGGCTGGCCAGGGCTACTACCTCAAACTGGAGGGCGGCGCTGGCGCCAACCTGCGCATCGAGGGCGTCACCGTGCCCGTTACCACACCGATTCCGCTGCACACCTACTGGAACTGGGTTGGTTACCTGCCGTCCGTGGCCCAGCCCATCACGGCCGCGCTGCAAAGCATTGCCGGCCGCTACCTGCTGGTGCTCAGCAGGGACAAGACCTACGATCCGAACAATCTGAGCCGCAGCACGCTGTGGACGCTCGAACCCGGCCAGGGCTACCAGATTCGCGCCACCCAGGCTGTGACGCTGGTCTACCCCTCCACGGTGAGCGCCGCCGACATGTCGGATGTCGCCCACGTGCCAGGCACTTTCCGAAGTGCCTGGCACGTCGAGACTGCGTGCCCCACCCTCTCCCCCACCCCTTATCTGACCCTGCTCTATGGTCAGGCACGACTCGGTGCCGCGCCAATCCCTGCCGGCGCGCTGATCGAGATCGTCACCCCGCGCGGTGAGGTGGCCGGCTGTGCGTTTGTGCGTGAGGCCGGCGAGTATGGCTACGTACACGTCTATGGAGAAGATCCGACCGACCCGGCCATCCCTGGCTTCCGGGCCGGCGAGTCGCTGGCATTCCGGGTGAATGGCCGACTTGTTACAGCCACGCCCGCGTTGATCTGGCAGAATGACCGCACGCCGCATGAGGTGAATCTGGAGATTGTAGGGTGGTCGGTATATCTGCCGATGGTGGTGAAGTGACCGCCTCCGCTGGTCGCAGCCGTCAACTTGCGCTGCGACCAGGTTCCCAAATGAGACAGAAGTTATTAATGAGGCGTATCTCTTGAGGCATCCATGCGGTACTGGCCCATTCTTCTCGCAGGTGCTTGTATCGGCGTCATATTGGCTATTGGCCAGCCAGTCGCTTCCATGCCGATGGGTCTGGCTGCACTTCACCACCAGGCCAACGCCTGTCCGGTCGTTCCTAACACACCCAAATACACTTTGGCGGCCGGCGCAGTCCAGTTCGATGGTGCCTCGGCCCCGGCCGGAACGCTCGTGATCGCCCTCAGCCCGCGCGGGGAACTGGTCGGTTGCACCGAGGTGAGCGTTCCTGGTCACTACGGCGCGATGTATATCTACGGCGAAGACACATCGGCCAGCCCGTCCATCCCCGGAATGAGGGAAGGTGAATCGGTGGGCTTTCGGGTCAATGGACTGGTCGCTGTCGCTTCGCCCGTCCTCATCTGGTATAATGACTGGGTTGTCCACCCGATCACTCTGACGGCGACCAGCCCGACGCCAACCCCGACGCCTACTCGCACTCGCACACCGACCGCGACTCGGACGCGTACGCCCACGCCGACGAACACACCTACACCGACCAGCACCTCCACCGTCGTGGCCCGACCCGACCTGATCGTCAAAAGCATCCAGGTTGGACCGGCGTCGCCTGTAGTGGGACAGACCCTGGTGGTTACCGTCACCATTCGGAACCAGGGCACGGCTGGCGCATTTGATCTCTTCTACACCGATGTCTATGTCGATCGGGAGCCGACAGGGTGTAACGATCTGGGCTGGGCCTATCATGAGACCAATGGACTTGTTGCCGATGCTGAGGTAACCCTGGTGTTCGGACATACTGGCTTCGATGCAGCCGGCACGCATTTCCTGCGGGCGTTTGTGGACTCATCCTGTCAGATTGTAGAGGCAGACGAGAGCAACAACGTCGGCTTATTGCGTGTCACGGTGCATAGCGTTGTCACGCCGACCAGCACACCGACGGCGACGCGCACGCCGACGCGCACAGCCACGCCGACCGCGACGGCGACGCGCACGCCGACGCGCACAGCCACGCCGACGCCCACGTCTACCAGCACGCCGACGGCGACGCGCACGAATACACCGACCGCGACGCGCACGGCGACAGCGACTCCGACAGCCACCAGCACGCCGACTCACACGCCGACGCCGACCAGCACGCCGACGGCGACGCGCACGGCCACGCCGACGCCGACGGCGACGGACACAGCCACGCCGACGGCGACGGACACAGCCACGCCGACGCCGACCGCGACCATTACCCCCGGCCTGGTCGTCTACGGCTATGTGAGACTGGAGAGCGCAACCGGCGCACCGCTGGCCGATGTCCAGATCCACAGGTATTTCGCCGGCTACGCGCCCGGCCTGGTGGTTGCCGTTACCGATGCCAACGGCTATTATGAGACGGCGTTCGTCTTCATCCCGGGCGATGAGATGGTCACGGTGTGGGCGGAACGAGCCGGATATACGTTCGAGCCACCGCAACACTTCTGGCGCCACTACTACGGCTATGAACGCGCCCGGCGTGATTTTGTGGCAATCCCGGCGCCCAGCCGGATCTATCTCCCGCTGATCCTCACAGGGAGGTAACGGTTCGGGCGACGCCGATCGAAAAGCATGAACGTTCGTTTTTCTTCCTGATCTCCCGATGTTATACTGAGCGGGCGCGTGTATTCACGTCATATCTGCGGCGGACGGGCTGCTACGATGGCCCGTCCGCCCCCATGACATCATTCGTGCCCATGATCGAACTCACCGATTTGCTCTTCGCCACCGCCGGCGAGCTGATCGGGCCGGCTCAAGCCGTCACTTTTGAGTCGTTTTGCTTCGACTCGCGGCTCGTCCGGCCTGGCCAGCTTTTCCTGGCCGTCAAGACCGAACGCGGGGATGGCCATGACTACATCGGCCACGCGTTGGCCGGCGGCGCCACCGGCGTCCTTTGCCAGCAGCCGCCCGCAGCTGGCACGGCCGGTGCCACCTGCATCGTCGTGCCCGACACCCGCCAGGCCATCCAGGCCTGGGCCCGCTACATCCTGAAAAAACAGGACCTCAAGATCATCGGCATCACCGGCAGCGTCGGCAAGACTACCACCAAAGAAGCGATCGCCACCGTCCTCGTCGGTCGCTATCCCGTCTTCCGCAATCGCGCCAACTACAATGGCCTCTACGGCCTGCCCATCGCGCTGGGCGAGCTGACACCTGACCATCGGATCGCCGTTCTGGAGATGGCTGCCGACCACTTCGGCGAGATGGCTCGGCTGTGCGAGATCGCGCCGCCCCAGGTCGCCGTCGTCACCACCGTCGAGCCGGCCCACCTGGAGACCTTCGGCTCGCTGGAGGCCATTGCCCGCGAGAAAGGCGAGCTGGTGGCTGCGCTGCCGGCCGACGGCCTGGCCATCCTCAACGCCGACGACCCGCGCGTGGCCGCCATGCGGAGCCGCACCGCCGCGCGCGTCCTCACCTTCGGCATGGCTACCCCATCGGCGGGTACAGCCGGTCCCGATCTGCTCGGCCGCAATATCACCGTCACGCGCGAGGGGCTGCGCTTCGAGATCGAGACCCCGTTCGGCCGCGACCACGTCCATTTTCCTCTCCTCGGCCGGCACCAGGTCTACGCCGCGCTGGCCGCCATCGCAGTCGGCCTGGCCTGCGCGCTGTCGTTGCCCGAAATCCTGGAACGACTGGCCGCCATGCCCAGGCTGCCGGGCCGGCTCAACCCGCTCCCCGGCCGCCGCGGCAGCCTGTTGCTCGACGACACCTACGGCTCTTCACCGGCCGCGGCTGTGGCCGCGTTGGAGACCCTGGCCGCCGTGGAAGGCCGGCGCAAGATCGCCGTGCTCGGCGACATGCTCGAACTCGGCGACTACGAGGTCGCCGGCCATGAGGAGGTCGGCGCTGCAGCGGCCCGGCTGGCCGATCTGCTGGTGACCAAAGGCGTCCGCGGCCAGCGGATCGCCGAGGCCGCGCGCGCGGCCGGCATGGACGCCGACCGCATTGCCATCACCTTCACCGCCGAGGACGCCGCGCGGGTGGTGTTGGAACGGCTAGGCCCTGGCGATGTGGTGCTCATCAAAGGCTCTCTCGCCACCCGCATGGAACAGGTCACTCGCCTGCTGATGGCCGATGCCGCCGCTGCGGCCGACGTGCTGGTGCGCCAGGACGCAGCCTGGCAGCAGATCGTCACGGTGCGGCCCGACCGGCCCACCTGGCTGGAGATTGACCTGGGCGTCATCGCGCACAACGTTCGTCGCCTGAAGCAGATGGCCGGCGACGCTCAGCTCATGATCTCGCTCAAGGCCGATGCCTACGGCCACGGCGCGGTCCAGGTGGCCCATACCGCCCTGCACAACGGCGCGTCGTGGCTGGGAGTTGCCTGTCTCAGCGAGGGGATCGCGCTGCGTCAGGCCGGCATCACCGCGCCGATCCTGATCCTCGGCTTCACGCCGGCCTGGCAGGCCCGCGACGCGCTGCGCCACGACCTGACCGCGACCATCTTCGATCTGGAGGTGGCTCAGGCCTTTTCGCGCGCCGCGTTGGCGCTCGACCGGCCGGCCCGGCTGCACGTCAAAGTGGACACCGGCATGGCGCGGCTCGGCATTTTCCCGTCCGCTGTCGTCCCCTTTGTCCAGGCCCTGATCGCGCTGCCCGGCCTGATCGTCGAAGGGATTTTCACCCATCTGTCCGTGGCCGACGGCGTCAGCGAGTGGGAGGACGATTACACCGAGGGCCAGCTCGCCGTGTTCGCGGAAGTGCTGACCAACCTGCGCGCGGCCGGCATCGAAATCCCCCTGGCACACGCCTTCAACAGCGCCGCACTGTTGCGGGCTGGGGGCCAGGGGCCAGGGGTTGCGGGTTGGAGGTTGGGGGCCAGCGGACAGATCGTGCGCTGTGGCATTGCCGTCTACGGCCTCGATCCATCGCCTGCGGTGCGCTGCCCGGCCGATTTTCGGCCTGCGCTGGCCTGGAAGACGCAGATCGCGCAGGTGAAAGAGCTGCCCCCGGGCAGCTATGTCGGCTACGGCGCGACCTATCGCACGGCCGGGCCAGAGCGGATCGCCGTCATTCCGGTCGGCTACGCCGATGGCTTTCGCCGCAGCCCGCAGCACTGGGGCGAGGTGCTCGTGCGCGGCCGCCGTGCGCCGATCGTGGGCCGCGTCTGCATGGATCAGACGATGATCAACGTCACGCACATCCCCGGCGTTCGGCTCGGCGATGAAGTCGTGCTGATCGGCCGCCAGGGCGACGACCGCATCACCGCCGAGGAGGTGGCCGGCCGGCTGGGCACGATCAACTACGAGGTGGTCTCGGCCATCCTGGCGCGCGTCCCGCGCACAACCATCCCCTGAACCGGCCGCGCGGCGATTC
>Ga0209721_1002471_pt1 | contig 11591 bp, 15 predicted proteins | sample TshhotsprinmetaG_FD_184139 | JGI IMG/M metagenome (GOLD analysis project Ga0209721, IMG submission 184139) | Hot spring microbial communities from South Africa to study Microbial Dark Matter (Phase II) - Tshipise hot spring metaG (SPAdes)... | ecosystem: Environmental > Aquatic > Thermal springs... | reverse complement strand
CTCGGAGCGGAGAATCTCCGCAATCTGCGCAATGGTCTTGCCCTCCTGGTACAACCGCACCACTCGCTCCGTCAGCGCCTGGAGCTCAATCTTACTCCGCCGGCCCACCTCAATCCTCCCGCGGGACCATCACCGCAGGATCCGTTACCAGACCGTCCAGAAGGTCAATCCCCTTCGGCCCAATCCGATAGATACTAATCGTATCCGCCGCTCGATAGGGGTGCGGCACGTCCTTACGGGTCACATACTCCTTGTCCACAAGGTACTCCAAACTTCGCTCGATGGCTTCATACCGATGGTACTGGTAGAACACCGAGAGAATAGTTCTCCTCTCCGCACCTTCCGGATATAGTTCCCTCAAAAATTGCAGGATTGCTCCTCGTAGGGGGGTCTCTTTGATCATCGGTTTTTCTCCAATTGCCGCACAATCACATCAAATATTCGATTCAACTCCGCCCGCCAGCCAGCGGTATCTTTATAATGATCCTCCCGGGGCAGATAGTCCCGTTCCACGCAAGCCACCCGGTTGTTCAGTTCATCGATCTTACGGGCATGTACGGCAAACCTCTCCTCAAACCGGCCTTCCAGCCCGTCGATCCGCTCACTCAGCGTTTCGGTGATCCGACGACTCCGCTCCTCGTCCTTGCGGCCGTTCTCCTCAATTTTCTTCGCCAGAAACCCCACCGCAAAGGCCAGGGCTATCAGAGCCGGGGTGGATCCGTACTGCAGGATCTGTAGTACCAGCGTTTCCATGCCTACCGCCCCACCAGCTGGATGCTAACCCACGCGCTCACCATCCCCATCAGAACCCCTACCAGCACCCCGTACATCCCTTTCCGCTCCGCTTCGGCCAGCGCTTGCTCCGCCCGATTAGCCCGCTCCTGCTCCCGCCGTACCACCGGCTTCCACAGCTCCACCGCCTCCACCCGCCCCGCCTTATACCCCTCCGCGTAGGCCTCCTGTACAGCTGCCGCCACCTCTTCCTCAATCGCCTCCAGCACCTCCAGTACCCGGACCCCCGGATAGCATCGATCGAGCTCGATCCCGTACGCGTGTTCGAGCCCTCTCGGCAAGCTCTTCAGTTCGCTTGCCGTGCTCCTCCCCCCGAGGAGCATCCCGCATAACAGCAACAGCATCCCTTTCCGCAAGTCCTTCCTCCTTCCGTATAAAAACCTCCACCGCCTCTTCCTGCTCCTTGCGCTTCGCCGCATACCGACGACTACTGCGCTCCATCCCCAACACCACCGCTCCCCCCATCACCAGCAGAAATACCACCAGCACCACAATCCCCAGTACCACTCCTACCACGTTCATCACCGCCCCCCCTTGAACACGTTCTGCAGGATCAGGGAAAGGTCCACCGGCGCAAAAATCACTACAATGAACCCCGCTACCTTCAGTACCGCATCGATGTCCAGCCCCGGATTCACCGTCGCCTTCAAAACCAACCCCCCCACCGCAATCACCATACCCAGCACCTTGGCCATCAGGGTCAAGGGCTTCCCTTTTAGTTCGTTCATGCTAAAAGGGTAACGCTTTTAAGAGATCCGTGCTGGAATCGGGGATATAGAGACGCGCAGTTAACAGTATTCTATCTGTTCGCTTGAAACAGAACTAGGGAACAAACAACGCTCACCAATAGGACGAACCAAAAAATCCTTAGCTTATACTTCTGACTTTTCGCCTTTTCAATACGGATGCCGGTGCAGCCACGCGAACACCCGGCCGTGAATAAGAAGGGTTCCTTCCTGGATATAACTCATCGGCACCACCTCCGGCTCGGGATACCGCTTGGCGTTCTCGCTCGCAATGAGGATCTTCTGATCCGCCAAGCGGTACTGCAACCTCTTCACCCGAGTCTCCCCAAAAAGGCTAATCACAAAAACCCCGTCCCCGCCCGTGTCCGAACGGTCAAACAACACATAGTCTCCGTTAAAAAGCCCAATATCCGCCATGCTATCCCCGGCCACCCGCACCAACGCACAGTTTTCTGGTCTCCGAGACCCGAGCAGCGTGTAGAGCACCGGTATGCTCCGCTCTGTCTCCTGTAGCTGGATAGGAGGCTGACCGGGTCCGGCCGCTGAGGGCTGGCTGAATAGGGGTAGCAGCACCGCCCCCTCTGGATCTGGCTCCCGCACCTCCACCGGTACCGGCTTCCCCCGTAGAAACCGGTACACCACGATTTCTCGGGGATTGGCGATCTCCCCTCCCGGAACACTGACGGGGAACGACGGGTAAGGGGTTATCGTCCCTCCATCGGTACCTGGGGGTATTAAATACGACACAGTGTCGTATTTGGCGTTTTCGGTATTTTTTGTGTCATTTTGTCCTTCAGTGGTTGTGTCTTTTTGATCCATAATCCTGGTCGGCAGAAACATGTCACCTTCGCCCGTAAACAGCCAATTTGCATTCAATCTATACCTATCCAAAAGTCTTTTCACTAATTCCCTTGATAATTCTTTCGTTCCTCTTTCAATACCGCTAATAAAACTTGGAGCAAAATTTAGTTCTCTTGCCAACTGCGATTGATTAACACCTATAGTCTCTCTAAACTGTTTCAATCTTTCACCTATTGTCATATAACCTCTCATTTAGCACATTAGGTATTGACGAAATACACCGATGGTGTTATTATCGTCACTACCCCCCGTAATCTTAACGGGGGTAAAAAAGGGGACGGCGCCGCACACAACCGTCCCCAAACCCAACGCCCCGTAGGGGCAAGGAGGTTGATTTTATTATGATTCGAATCAAACGAAAACGCAAGTTCCCCGCCGAGTGGGACCGGGAACTCGGCCTCTGGATCACCTACCAGCTCAGGCGAGTAGGCCAGTCGAAAAAATCGCTCGCCCACACCCTACACGTGAGAAGAGAAGCGATTGTGGGAGTGTCGTACAAACGCATAACCTCTCGGCGTATCCAGGTCGCTATAGCAAACGCTTTAGGCTACCAAAGCTGGGACGAACTGCTCGATGCCTTTTACAGCCGAAAGGAGGGTGCAGCATGATCCGCGCACTTTTACGGCTGTTCCCCTACGTGCGGAAGCTGGAGCGGGAGGTGGAACAGCTTTCGAATATGACCGAGTCCATGCAGCGCTATATCGAAGCGCTGGAACTACTGAAGAAATCCCACGAGGAGCAAATCAAAGAACTGGAAGGGCATCTACGGGGGAATTGGCCATGCTGACGGTTTCCACAAAGACGATCTGTAAAAAGATCTCTTTGAGCCGGTCTGCTCTGTATGAGCGGGCCGAAAAGGAAGGCTGGATACAGGCGCAGGGACGGTGGGTGGTTGGGAGCCTGCCGAAAGACATCCAAATCCGGCTTGTGGCCGGAACCAGCCAGCCGGATCAGGAATCGAAGCCCGTGTTGTTCAAAACGGCTACAGAAAAAAGCCGGGAGGAGGCGCGGCTACGGGCCGCTCTCCTTTCCCTTTACCACTCCACAGGCCTTGCGGCCGAGGAATTCCTCTTAGCGTACAACACCGGGGAGCTCTCCAGGCCCCTCTTTGAAAAACTGGGAAAAGTATCGGTAGCTACTTTCTACCGGTGGCTGAAAGGGTTCAAGGAGTCGGGCGTGGACGGGATTGTCCCCAAGTGGGGGGCTACACCGAAGGGTTCCTCTACCCTTACGGAGATAGAGAAAAGCTACCTGGAGCATTGGTTCCTGAGCCCTGAGAGGAGGACCGCAAGCCACTGCTGGAGACTCCTGCGGACAACGCTTCCCTCCTCGCAGGCAACCTATTCGGCCTGCCTGCGGTACCTACACTCCCTTCCCCGGGCCGTGGTCGACTACTATCGGCTTGGCAAGCGGAAGTTCGAAGCTCTCTACCAGCCGTACATCGATCGGGACCCGTCCCTCTACCAAGCCATGGAACAGGTGGTTTCCGACCACCACAACTTCGACTTCCTAGTGGTCCGGGATGGGAAGATCTTCCGGCCCTGGGTCACAGTTTTCCAGGACTACCGGTCTTCCAAGATCTTAGGGTTTTGCCCCTCGATCTACCCTTCCTCCCTCTCTATCCTGGTTGCTTTGTACCAGATGGTGGTCCTCTATGGGGCCCCTGATATCTTGCACGTGGACAACGGGATGGACTACCGGAGCCGGATTCTGTGCGGGGACACGATGAAAGTGCGTACCGTGAACGAGCAGGGGATCGAGGAAGAGGAACTAGTACACATCCAGGGAGGATGTGCACTGTTGGGGATCGAGGTAGTATTCTGTCGCCCCTACCATGGACAGAGCAAGGGGCGAACGGAGCGCACCTTTGGCACCTTCTGTGAGTACTTCGCCAAAAACACCGGAACCTATGTGGGATCCAACACGGTGAGTCGGCCGGAGGACACAGCGCTATTCTACCGCAAGCTGAACAAGCAGGCCAAGCGATCGGATCTGTACGCCTGGGAAGAGTTTGTGCAGGGGCTGGAAGCCTTCGTGAACTGGTGGAATGCAAACTGGAGGGGAACGGGGAAGGGTATGGAGGGAATGACACCGGACGAAGTGTTTGCCTCGGGAACCCGACCCCCGCGGAGGGTTGATCCAGAAACCCTGGCTCTGGCCCTCACCCGGCCGTACGTACGGACCGTGCAGAAGAACGGTGTCCGCGTGGCGGGGGTAGACTACTGGGCAGAAGAGCTGATCCGCTACGCTCGACAGGAGGTGTTGGTGCGGGTGTCCCTCGCGAACCCCGAGGAAGCAATTATCCAGGATCCAAAAGGATCCTATCTCTGTACGGCCCGGGCAAACTGGTTTGCAGAAACCCGTGACCTGGGACTGGACAACCGAAAGATCTCCGAAGCACGAAAGGCCAACTTGCGCTGGATCCGCCAGCACGGGTTAAAACAGGGGGCAGCCCCCCCATCCTTCCTCCCCTTGGCCGCAGGAGCGGAACACCAGGCCGTAAAGCCGTTGGTACAGCCCGTTACCAACGGTGAACAACCGGCTGTCGAACGCCGGTTCCAAATCCCCTTAAAAAACCCATTAGACCTATAGGAGGTGCAGTATGAGTTTTAGAGAAGAGTTCCGAGATTTCCTGGACAAGTACCGAATCAGCCAAAACAAGGCGGCAGAGGCGGCTGGCTACACGGGATCCGTTGTAAGTCAGTGGCTGGCAGGATCGTATAAAGGGGACGCGGAGGCCGTAGAAGCGGCGCTCCGCGCCTGGATGGAACGGGAGAAGAACCGCCGAGCCAGACGGATCGTTCCCGTTACCGAAACGGAAACCCTGCGGCGCATCCTGAACGCCCTCACCATTGCCCACGAGGAGAGGGACATCGCCGTAATCGTGGGCCCCGCAGGAAGCGGCAAGACTACCGCTCTTAAACAGTATGTAGAAAAAAACCCCGCATCGTCAATCCTCATCGAGGTGGACGAATCCATGACCAAGGTAAGCCTCCTGCAGGATTTGGCCGAAAAGCTGGGGCTAGACCGCCGGGGGCCACAGCCGGAACTGGTTCGCAGAATCAGTAATACCCTCGCCGAGCGGGACATCCTGGTCATCATCGATGAGGCAGACTATCTCTCGGACGGTTCGCTGGAGCTGATCCGCCGCATCGTGAACGACAAGGGGCAGAGCGGCCTGGTACTGGTAGGACTTCCCCGTCTGGTATTCCGGCTCAAGAACCTGAAGAACGACCACCAGCAGCTGGCAAGCCGCGTGGGGGTGCTTTTGGAAGTTGAACCCATGAAAAACCCGGATTCGGTGAAGATCCTTAAGGCCGTGTGGCCGGATCTGGAGAAAGAGACGGAGGAGCTGTTCGTAAAAACGGCTGCGGGGAGTGTCCGCACTCTGGCGAAATTGATCGATCGAGCGCATAGAACGGCGGTAGCGAATGACCTGCCGAGACCATCTGTGGATGCGGTTCGCCTGGCCGGATCGCTTATTTTCAAGTAACAGGAGGAAAGGATGGGAGGACCTCGAGAACTAGTGAAGATCGAGGAGATCTCGGTCGACCAAATGCGGGAAGAGTACCGGGTGGAAAGCCTCTCCCGAACAGAGAAGGAACTGCGGGAGCTGAAGGACAAACTCACCACTACGGCCAAGGTGGGGTTGGTGATCGCCTACGAGATTGGCCGCCGCCTAGCCGCGGTAAAGAAAACCCTGGACCATGGCCAGTTCCTACCCTGGCTGGAACAGAACTTCGGGTTCACGGATAGAACAGCTCAGAGGTATATCCGTATCTACGACTACTTCCGAGACAAGCCCCAGCAGGTGCTGGAGGAACTCACTCTGCAGGAGGCCTATGCCCTGGCTGGAGTGAACCGGGTCATGCGTAAGCCGCCGCAGGAATCTAAAGTGAAGATCTTCCACAAACCCCGGGATCCCGAGGCAGAACGGGCCAAAATGGTATGGATCTTCGAACAACCTACCGTGTCGGGAAAGCTTCTCAAAAAGCACCGGGTGGAAAACATCAACGGCTCCATCTACGTATACCGCAAGGATGTGGGCGCTACGATCCATGCAGCCGATATCTATTTACCCAAACCCTTTGGCATGCCTGAGATCGATTGGCGGGATGCCATGCAGAGCTTTGTGATCGCCATGGAGTTGTACCTGCTAAAGATCGAACAGTACGAGGAACAGGGCAGGATCAGCCCGCCGGAGGACAACCGAATCCTGTCCGTAGTAGAACGGATTGAAAGCACGAGATCCCGGCGGCGTCGGCCGGAGGAAGAAGTAGGATAGGAGGTAACAATGAAGGTAGAAACAACGTTAACAGCGCTGGAAGAGCTTTCCAGCCGTCTAGACTCTCTACAGGAGAAAGTGCTTTTAGGCATTCTACGACTGGATAAAGCAGACAAAACCCTGAAGGAAGTTCGTTCCCAGCTCATCGAGATACGACAGATCATTCGGAACGAATTCGCTCTAAATCCCGCACCGGAGGAGACAAGCCCTGATCCCGATGCGGCTTAACTCTTATACAAAGGAGAATCTCTATGGCACGGTATAAACCAAACGTAGCCCTGAAAAACCTGGACGATGTGGACAAGGTTCTACAGGAACTCTGTACGCTGGAAAGCAAGATCGAACAGATCGATGCGGAAGGGGACGCCCAGATTGCAAAAATCAAAGAGGATATGGCCAAGCAGGGAAAACCCCTTCGGGAACGGGTAAAAGAACTTACCGGAGCCCTCAAAGCCTTTGCCGACTACCATAAACAAGAACTGTTTAAGGATCGCAAAAGCATCGAACGCGCTTTCGGGGTAATCGGCTACCGGAAAACCCCTCCCTCTATCAGTGTCTCCAAACACACCATAGAACTCATGGAGCGGTTGGGGCTTCAATCTTACATCCGGGTTCGCAAAGAACCAGACAAAGAGGCAATGCTGGAACTGGATGATGAGACGTTAGCCCAGGTGGAGGCGGTTCGCAAAAGCCGAGAAGAGTTCTTTGTCCAACCAAAAAGGGAACAGGTGAACAAAGAACTGTTGGCAAGTGCATAAAAGGGGGATCGGCCCTGGACGTCCGATCCCCACGGGGCAACTCGCCCCGCATGGAGCCGCAGACTGGCGGCCGCGGCGCCTCCTACGCGGTGAGGGTTCAAGCCCCTCCGGCTCTAGATGAATCGCATATATAAAAACAACAACATTACTTCGCCCCAATCACCCCTAGGCGGTTCAACCGCATACACCCTCGAACACCGTAGGAGGCGGTGGATAAAGATGATCCACACAGCAAAAAATGCCCTGGGGCTAGATGAGGAAGCCTACCGTGCCATCCTGGAAGGAGAGGGCCTCTCGTCATCAAAAGAGATTACTTCTCCCCAGCAGTTCAAGAACATTATGGACGCTTTCCGCATCCTGGGCTTCACTCCCCCATCTACCAAAAATCTATGCATCACCCCTAGGAACAGCGGATACCTCTGCACCCGCAGACAACTGTATTACATCCTCGGTCTATGGGAATTAGCAAGTCGCCGTAAAGACGAACAGAGTTTACGGAACCTGATCAAGCGAGTTGCGCATGTGGATGACCTACGCTTTCTCACTAAAGAAAAGGCATCCGCCGTAATCCTTGCCCTTCGAGATATCGCTGAAAAAGCAGGATTCGATCCGGACAACCCATGAGATTAGATACGCTGTTTTTAACCCCTAAAGAAGTCGCAGAACATTTAGGAATATCTGTTAAACATGTCTACTACCTGCTCTATATGGGCAGAATTGAGGGGTGCAAAATCCGTAAATTATGGCGTGTATTCGTATCTTCTATACAGGAGTTACATGCTGCGGCCTGAGTTAGAAAAGCAAATAAAAAGCATGCTCCCCTCTATTCTGTCTATCAAGGAAACGGCACAGTTCTTTCGGTGCTCCAATACCACCATCCGCCGATTAATACGAGACAGAGACCTACCCGCGTTCTTTGCGGACGGGGAATGGAACATTCTTCGGGAAGATCTCATACAATTCCTTGACACCCATTCTAACTAGCCTTTTCTGCCTAATTTTATGCCTATTTAATACGAGTAAAGAGCTCTCTCGCATCACTTTCTTGTTTTCGAACACAAGAAGTTGACACTTTTTTGTTGCTCACAAGTTATATTGCATTGAAATGTATCTCATTATTTCTTTATGGGAACAGGATTAAAATGCTTTCGAACACTTTTATACCAACTGTTAGAATTTTATCAAATACCCACTTTTTTACCGCTAAATATTTACACACCATTTTTTAAATTAACGTCACTTATTTCTTTTCTCTGATTAGAGTTACTCAATTTTTCATGCTATTTCTATTTTTCTCAAATCTAGTGTAAAATAACACATGGGCCTCGAAGCATGGAGTATCCCAGAAAGAGCGAATTGAAGTAAAAGACATGCTCCGCACGGCCGCCATCCTTCACGATATCGGTAAGGTAGCCATAAGCGATATCATTCTGAAGAAACCCTCCACCCTAACAGATGTGGAAAGAAAACAGATCAAGCTTCATACCATCCATGGAGCCCGGCTTTTTCTTCGAAGCAACTCTGCTTGGGATCTCTACGCAGCCGAGGTAACCCTGAACCATCATGAACACTGGGACGGAACGGGGTATCCGGGAAAGATCCCCGATATCCTTCGGAGTCGAATCGAAGAGTTTGGGCCTGGAAAACGGGGAAAGGAGATCCCTCTTTCCGCCCGCATCGTAGCCATCACCGACACTTTCGACGCTTTGGTGTCGAAACGAGCCTACAAGGAACCCTGGGCAGAGGAGGAAGTGTTTCGGTATCTGGTGGAACAGAAAGCACGCTTCTTCGATCCCGAACTGGTAGAGATCTTTCTTGCCATAAAAGAAACCATCCAGGCGATTCGGGACAAATACATCGATACGTACAGTCCCGAACTCCTGGAGGACCACTTACGAGAACTAGGCGAGTAGGAAGTGGGCTAGATCCATATACGCATCTAGGGTAACGTGTGTTCCCGGAGCATAGAGTTTCATCCGCTTTGGATTCGTTTCCATCACGATCAGCGAGGCCCCATCTACCGCAACCTCGTACTCGATCGCGTTCCCCAAGTACACCGATCGCTTCACCACTCCTTTGAACACCCCTTCCCCTTCGCTGATCCAAATCATCTCGGGTCTCAAAACAAGAACACCCGCTGCACCAGCAGTTACCCCCGCTTTGGAACTTACCTGGAACTCCTTACCATAGCATTCCACCACTGCTTCACCCCCATGGACACGCTTTGCTCTGGCAGGAATGAAGTTTGCCCGTCCGATGAAGTTTGCCACGAATTGGGAGTTAGGATGCCGGTAGATCTCTTCTGGTGTGCCAATTTGTTCGATGATTCCCTGGTTCATCACCACGATATGGTCGGAAAGGGTCATCGCCTCGATCTGGTCATGGGTGACGTACACGCTAGTGATCTGTAGCTCTTGTTGAATCCTCCGAATCTCTGAACGCATCTGTTCCCGAAGCTTGGCGTCCAGGTTGGAAAGAGGTTCGTCCAATAGCAAAACCTTTGGTTCCATTACTAGAGCCCTTGCCAATGCCACCCGCTGTTGCTGTCCGCCGGAAAGCTGGTTGGGAGCGCGGTTCTCGTACCCAATAAGGTTCACTAGCTCCAACACTTTCCCTACCCGACGCTTGACTTCCGGTTCGGGTACCTTTTGGACATGTAATCCATACGCGATATTCTCGAACACGTTCAGGTGGGGGAAGATCGCGTAACTCTGGAATACCATCGACATTCCTCGTTTATGGGGGGGTAGGTTGTCTATCCCTACTCCATCCAGAAGGATTCGTCCGGAGGTCAGCACCTCGAATCCTCCGATCAATCGAAGGGTAGTAGTTTTCCCGCACCCCGACGGCCCCAATAGGGTAACCAATTCCCCCTTTTCTATGGAAAGAGATACCCCATTCACCGCTGTTACTTCCGCAGCACCCCCGCGGGGTGGAAATCGTTTTACCACATTCTCAAGTACCAGAAACATGAACTCCTCCTAGGCTCCCCAGGTAATATCTATACCGCCCCTGCGTTTCAGCATCTTTCCACTTACCAAGTACAGGACACCGATCGCAATCAGGACGAACACGATGATAATCGTGGAATAAGCTGCCGCCATACTGATCCCCCCCTGCTCCCATTCGCTCAGGATAGAGGCTGTCACGATCCTCCACTTGGCACTCACCAGGAAAATAATGGCAGAGAGACTGGTCATATGACGAGTGAAACTGAAAATGAGTCCTGCCAGAATAGCAGGCATGATCAACGGCAGGGTTACTTTCCTAAAGGTATACTGCGCGTCCGCGCCCATGATGGCGGAAGCTTCTTCTATAGAAGGATCGATCTGCTGTAGAGAGGCTACCCCAGATCGGACAGAGGCAGGCAAACTCCGCACGGCAAAAGCGGCTAGGATGATATACGGTGTTCCCACCAGGGCCAACGGTTTTCCTCCGAAAATCAGGGCAAAGGAACCTCCAATGAACAGGGGAACCAGGATCTTTCGGAAAGTAGGTTTCTCCTGCAGAGCGATAGTGACGATCAGGATCATCAAAACGCATCCCAGGATGGTGTGGGGAAGCTTGAAGAACACTTGGATGTAATCCGGGAACTGGGTAACGGCATTTTTCCATGTTCCCTCAGGGATCCGATTAGCAGCTAGCATCAATGGCTGCGCCACATACTCGATTAGGGTATGCATAGCCGCGTATACTCCAAAAAGGATTAACTTCATCCCATTCTTCTTCTTGGGCCGGGTAAGAAAAAGGTAGATCCCAAATCCCAACGAAAGAAGGGCTATTAGGTAGGTGAGCAACACCAAACCGATCTGGCCTCCCACCACGAAAAATCCCGCTCCCAACAAGGTGCCTACGAGTCCTGTGGCCACTTTTTCCCAGAAGCTTACCTTTAGAATCCCAAGGGTAAAGAGAAACAGGACCGCATACAGAAAGATCACCAGAAACCAGGGAGGAGTACTGAAAGCAAGAACGAATCCGATTCCTAGAATCGTTCCGGGAACGGCACCTCCCAGATTAGAGGTAAAATCCAATGCTTGTTTTCCGGAGAATTGTTTTCGCACCACAAGAAAAGCCACGATCATTCCGAGGAGAACCGCGATGGGCGTGGCCAGAATACTGAGGAAGGTAGTGTCCAGGATGGATTCGATT
>Ga0209721_1002470_pt1 | contig 11592 bp, 9 predicted proteins | sample TshhotsprinmetaG_FD_184139 | JGI IMG/M metagenome (GOLD analysis project Ga0209721, IMG submission 184139) | Hot spring microbial communities from South Africa to study Microbial Dark Matter (Phase II) - Tshipise hot spring metaG (SPAdes)... | ecosystem: Environmental > Aquatic > Thermal springs... | reverse complement strand
TCGGTGTTAACTGCAAATAAAATTTGGGAATATATCAAAATCAAAAACGGGAGGTATTGTAATAATTTAACAGCTAATTTTCTAATGTTTATGACCATAACGAACATAAAAACTCCAAAAACATATAATGTAATTGAGTAAAGAAATTCTAAAGAAAAATTTTTTATTCGAAATATTCCAATTTCACAAAAAGCTTTCATATAATCATAGTCAGATGAATTCAAATGAACAAGTTTTATATGTAATGGTAATGAATTAAGATATGTTGGGTCGTCATTCCATGCAGGTATTAGTAGTCTTATTATAATTAATACAAGAATGGAAGTAAGCGAATACTTTATTGTATTAATTAAAAGATTAATATCAAACAGCTTTTTGGTATTCAAGGTGTAATATAGTGGAAGAATAAACAAAACTATTTCTTTAGTTAATGCTCCCAAAGTTGTAACGACAACGAACATACCTTCATTTCTTTTTAAAATAGAGTAAATTCCAACTGTAATCAGAAGATATGCTAAAGGATCTACTAACCAAAAATCATAAATCAAGAATTTTGTAGTAAAACCTATTGAAAAATATGAGAGCATTAATACAAAGGACCACAACCGTTCATTAAAAACTATTTCTCCAATCTTATACATAACATATCCAGTTAGAGAAATTGAAGTTAAAGTTATTACAAGGAAATTAGTAATCAACTCAAAAGGCATAATGGAAGCAAGAAAAGGAACTAATACTCTCCAACAAAATGGTGCTATATGAAAGTCAAATGGATTAGTTTCGGCCATGAAGATGTATTTATGATGGTCCCAAGGATTTGAGAAATGAGGATGAGTGTAATTCATTATATCTGTTTTCAAATAAAAAATTAATGTAATAGAAAAAGATGCTACCAACGAAATAAAGTCCAAAAAACTTTTTGAATGAATTAATTTTGTGAAAAAATTGTTTTCATTCATAATCATTGAATTATCTCTAAACATACACTTAAATTTATAGTTTATTTTCTAAACAAATAATGGAGAAAACATGAAAACAGCATTAATTACAGGTGCTTCAGTTGGAATTGGATACGAATTATCGAAAATATTTGCAAAAAATAATTATAATGTTGTTCTTATTTCAAGAAATAAAGAAAAACTTGAGGAATTAAGAAACGAACTTCTTAACATGAACAATATTTTTGTTAAAATTATCACAAAGGATTTATCAATCCCTGAAACACCAATTGAAATTTTCCATGAATTGGAGAAAGAAAAAATAGATGTGGATGTTTTAGTAAATAATGCAGGTTTCGGTTTACTCGGACCTTTTGCGGAATTAAATTTAAGCGAACAACTAAAAATGATTCAGTTAAATATTAATTCATTAGTTCACCTGACAGGACTCTTTTTACCAAAAATGATAAGTAAATCTTCAGGAAAAATTTTAAATGTTGCTTCAACAGCTGCTTTTCAACCCGGACCAAATATGGCAGTCTATTACGCTTCAAAAGCATTCGTACTTTCTTTTTCAATAGCACTTCATAAAGAGTTAAAGAATAAAGGTATAGTCGTAACAGCACTTTGTCCTGGTCCTACCAAAACCGAGTTTCAAAAACGAGCAAGAATGGAAAACATTAATCTGGAACGGTCAAAGTTAATTCCTTATATGAGCGCAGAAAAAGTTGCAATTGATGGGTTCGATGGTCTGATGAAAGGTAAGAGAGTTGTTATTCCGGGACAAATTAATAAATTGGGAACGAAGCTTGTTAAGTTTTTCCCGGAAAGTTTTGTTTTATCAGTGATTCATAAATTCAATACGAGAGATTAAATGTGTCTAATAGTTTTTGGATTTAATGTCCATCCCAAATATAAATTCATTTTTGCAGGCAATCGGGATGAATTTTATGAACGTCCAACAAAACCTACTTCAGTCTGGGGAAATGGAGTTGAAATACTTTCAGGAATTGATTTGAAATCTGGTGGAACCTGGTTAGGAGTAACTATAAAAGACAATGTGAACAAGAAAGTTGGTGACTTTTCGGTTGTTACAAATTTTAGAGACTTTAATCTTTTCCCGTATGATCAAAACAAGGAGTCAAGGGGACAAATAGTAAAAAAATTCCTAATGGGTGATTATCCTAAACACAACATTGATTTACGTTACCTTGATTTTGCAAAGTGGCTTGAGTTTAATAAAGATAAATTTAATCCTTTCAGTTTGATTTTTGGCTCATTTGAAAAATTATACTACTATACAAATACCACTAATACTCTAATAAATATTGAGCACGGAATACATGGATTAGGGAATCAATTTCTAAATTCTCCAGAACCCAAATTAGTTAGGGCAAAAAAACTATTTGAACATATAGTAAATAATTCAAATAATATAACAAATGATTTGCTTGAATTGCTTATGGATGATGTTAAATTTTCTCAGAATGTACTTCCCAAAACAGGTCTTCCTGACGAGCTTGAGTATTTACTTTCGTCAATATTTATAAAGAGTGAAAAATATGGAACACGAAGTTCTACCGTTATACTCGTAGATAGAGACAACAATTTAGTTTTTTATGAACGAAATTTTGAAAACAATGGCAATAAATTTTTTGATAAAAGATTTGAATTAATGCTCTATTAATAAATTTTTCAAAAACTAAAATTAATAAAAACAATTTCGGCATCGTTTCCAATTTTTATTGGTGGCCCCCATGTTCCAATTCCCGACGATACATAAAAATGGGAATTCCCTTTTCTTTTATAACCCCAGCTTAACTCATACACTCGTTTTGTAATAAGATTCGCTGGTGCTATCTGACCATGATGTGTATGTCCTGAAAGTTGAAGAGTTATTCCGTGTTGAACTGCTTCGTTTAAGTCAATTGGTTGGTGGTCGAGTAAAATTATAGGTTTATCCCTATCCAGTTTGTCAATTAGTTCCTTAAGAGATTTTCTTTCTTTTTTAGTAAACATGCTAATACTTCTATCTTCTCTACCTACGACATAAAATGCGTTATCAATTAAGATTTCTTCATCCCTTAAAAAATTTATTCCTAAGTCTTCAAGAAATTTTACTGTTGAATCTACTCCATTTATATATTCATGATTACCTGTAATTGAATAAACACCAAGGCTAGCATTCAAATTTTTAAGATTCTCGGCGAGTTCCAATTTCCTTAATTTATCTGATTTCTCGTCTATTAAATCACCGCCAATTAGAATCAAATCAGGTTCAAGTGAATTAATTTGATGAACCACGTTATCTAGAAAATTATGATTGTTCACAACTGAAACATGCAAATCGGAAAAGAAAACTATTCGATAATTTTTATTGAATGGGTTATGCAGAACTATATCTAATTCTTTTATTTTTATGTTAGATCTATTTATGTAACCATAAACAGCAAATGCTATGGTTATCATTGAAATAACAAACGCCACAATAAAACGAGAACGAGAGTTCTTTGCATAAAAATTTTCGGGAAAGATTCTAAAAATATTATTTGTCAAGTAAATCAAATCAGCAAGAAGAAAGAGTAAAAACAAATAAAACATCAACATAAAGTAAAACGAACCAATCCAAATTAAAATCGTATAGATTAAGTCGGGTAAATTATTTGAGAATGCACGGGCAATTATATAAGACGACGCAAAAAGAAAAAATATAATTGCATAAAATATTCTAAGTTGTGGATATATCGACAGAGCTTGCCAACCACGAACAAAAATATATGAATTAATAATTGTATATAAACTGAAAAAAATTATAAAGAACAATGGCATATCAATAAACCAATATTTGTTTTTGTAGATATTTAATAATTCATACATAAAAACACAGCATTGAATTAAATTGTTCAATTGAAATCAGTATTTTCCATATTCATTTACAAGTTCAAAAAGTATTCTGACATTTTTTTGAGGAACAAATGGGGCAATTGAGCATGCAGTGCTTAAAATGAATCCTCCGCCGGGCTTGCCAACTTCAATTATTTCTTTTACGTTACTAATGATTCTATTCTCATCACCATGCAGAAGCGTATTTACCGAATCAATATTTCCTTTGATAAAAACTTTTTTACCTAAACGTTTTTTTGCCTCATGTAAGTCCACATCGCCAAGTGGTCTTGGGTCAAGACATTCTAAACCTGAAGTTCCCGATTCTATCATCAATTCTAATCTATCATTAATTGCACCACATGTATGTAGATAAACAAATTTATTTTTTTCTTTTATTGCTTGGATAATTTGCGATTCAAATGGCAAAACAAATTCCTGATAAAACCTCGGGGATATGAATCCAGCACCAGCAAAAGGCGATGAAATTTTAATTGCGTCAATTGGTTGGTCACACATTTCACGTGTTAATTTGGCTAAACCGTTTGTAAACTTTTGCAGAATTAACTTGCACTTTTCAGGATTTTCAATTAAAGAGATTAATGCATTTTCATAACCCAATAAATCAAGGAAATAATCAAATGGAGAAGTAATTTCGCCATGAATTGAAAACTCTTCACCTACTTTCTTGTAAATCAATTCAACAACTTCAAATTTGTTACTTAAATCAATATTGAAGTGTAATCCACTTGAAACAGGAATGTAGTCAATTTCTTCAGGAATGTTTATCAAATCCAATTCACTTGAAGGAAATTCACGAGGTGAGTAAAATTCAGGAAGTGGTAAATCTTCGCTAGTAAAGATAAGTTTTCTATCTTGAAGATAAACTATTTCTTTATTATCACGTTTTTCAATTTGATTGTATATTTCCCTCCAGTTTTTGAAATGACCATGTAAACTAATTAAAATCCCGTCAAAGTTGTAAAGCTCTCTCAATTGAATTAATCCCTCAGCAAAAGTTTTCACATCAAACCAGAATTCAACCGGTGATATGTTCGGCAACTGCTGTAACATATGACCTATACTCATTTGACACATCAAGGGCACTCGGTCTGGAATTTCAAAATTCATGGCTGCGAGAATTCTTTCTCGGGGAGTCATATTTTAATCTTCTTGCTGAATTCGATTAATTAGAATCCGTTAATGGTCTTTTTATTTTTTCAAAAATATGACAACTAATGTAAATTTTTTATTTAGCCTAATAAGACAATAAAAGTGTTGAAATCAAAAATTAAAAAGCAATAAAATTGTTGAAGATGTTAATATCAAAATGGAATGAAATAGAGATTCTATATTGAGATATGGTTGCCTAAAATAAATTTACTTATCGCTTAAATTCCTTTATAATTCTTTCAACTTCTTCTTCGGAGATTCCAGAGCCTAAAGTTTTTGACCCTGGTGCTTTTGGATAATTTCCCTTTGTATATGTATAAGTTTCTTTTAATGGTGGATTTCCCGCTCGAATTCTCATTCTTTCTTCTATTTCGGGAATCCAACCAGTTGATTGTTTATCAGAATGACTTTGAGTTACAAAACTTGCTCCTGCAAAAGAATTTAAGCTACTTCCAGAATCGGGATTAAGAGGGTTAGTTTCAAAAGCCAGCTTTTTGTAATTCATTAAATGCTTAGCAGTCACGTTTTCTGAGATAATTGAGCCACCCCATGTTCCGGGACCAAGCGTAAGTGATGGATAGAGTGCTGTTGTGTAACCGACTGCACCTAAAGCACCTACTGTATTAACCAATATTCTAAATGTGGGTTTTTCAAGAGCAAATTTCATTATAATATCTCTGTCGTTAGAATGAATGACAAGAGTATGACCCAGTCCACCAAATTCCAAAAGTTCAATACAACGATGGCATGCATTTAACCAACCTTCTTCTGTGTAGAACGCTAAAATGGGCGATAACTTTTCCATTGAAAGCGGTTCATGTTTACCAACAGAATTAAGTTCACATATCAAAACTCTTGTATTCGGTGGTACAGAAAAACCTGCTTTTTGTGCAATTACAGGTGCAGCCCGCCCTACAATTTCTGGATTAATTCTTCCATTGCGAACTAAAATCTTTTCCAACATCTTTTTTTCTTCAGCATTAACAAAATATCCACCTAGCCTCTTACATTCATCAATGACCTTTTCTCTTATAGGTCTATCACAAACAATTGCCTGTTCAGACGAGCATAGAACACCATTATCAAAAGTTTTTCCAGTAAAAACATCAGCTACTGCTTTTTTTATGTTTGCCGTCCTTTCAATAAACGCTGGTACATTTCCGGGACCAACACCATAAGCAGGCTTGCCTGCACTATATGCAGCTTTCACCATCGCACTACTTCCAGTAGCGAGTATCAATGCAACTTGTTTATTCCTCATTAATTCGTTTGTTGCTTCCATTGTAGGTGTAGATAAACAACTAATTAATCCACGAGGTGCACCTTCTTTTACAGCAGCTTCTTCAAGAATTTTTGTTGCTTCAAGTGTACATTTCACAGCGGCAGGATGAGGTGATGCAACTATTGCATTTCTTGCTTTCACTGAAATTAATGCTTTGTAAATCATAGTAGAGGTTGGGTTGGTCGATGGAATAAGAGCTGCAACTACTCCCATGGGCTCAGCTATTTCAATTATCTTTCCATTTTCATAAGTGTTGACTATCCCAACAGTTCGCAAATCTTTAATTGACTCATACACGAATTTAGAACCAAAAATATTCTTGGTAATTTTATCCTGAACATTTCCAAAACCTGTTTCTTCCACAGCCATTTTTGCAAGTTTTTCTCTCGCATCATATGCTGCATCTGCCATTGCCTTCACTATCTTGTCAACTTGAGCTTGAGTGTAATTTTTGAACTCTAATTGAGCTTCCTTCGCTCTATTACAAAGATTTCTCACCTCCTGAATTGAAAGTAAATCTCTATCTAATTCCATTTATATCCTCAAAATTTGTTTGAAAAAATAAATCTAATGTGAATAAAAGGCAAATTAAGTATCAATAATTACTTATTTAACTACGATTTTTAATATGAGTCTATAAAACTTTCTTTGATTTGAAAATGTATTGTAACTTATGAAAATCAAAACGATGTGATTTCATTTTTTCTCGAATAGTTCAAAAACTTATTTTATTTTTATGAGAAATTCAGGAAATCCTGTGAACATCCTATTTGGAATTAAGTTCTCTATTAAATCGACAAACTGTTTTAATCAAATATGAAATTTAATAAGATAACGATTAAAAAGTGCTAAGATTTTCTTTTATTATCCTTGAATTCCTTCAGATAAGCAAAATAAAATGAAGGCGATCTTAATTATTTTATTTTAGAATTTATTCACTGGCGTTATTGGTTTTTTACCTTTGAGAACTTTAACAATATTATTTGCACACAATTCAGCCATTTTTTTTCGGGTTTCTTCCGTTGCACTACCAATGTGAGGTAATAAAACAACATTTTTCATTTTAAGAAGTTCTTTAGTTATCTCAGGCTCAAACTCATAAACATCCAAACCAGCAGCAAACAATTTCCCATTCTTAAGTGCATTAACTAAAGCTCTTTCTTTTACAACCTCACCACGAGCTGTATTAATTAGTATTGCTCCTTGTTTCATGTTATCAAATTGTTCTTCTGAAATTAAATGATATGTTTCTTTTGTAAGAGGAGTGTGAATCGATATGAAATCGGATTTCTTTAATAATTGATTAAGTTTTGTATACTTTGCACCAGTTTCACTTTCAAAATCAATTTTTCTTTCTTTATCATAATAAAGTATATTCAAATCAAATCCTTTGGCTCGTTTACCAAAAGCTTTTCCAATTCTTCCGGCTCCAATAATTCCAATCGTTTTTCCTGCTATTTCTTTTCCCAACATTAAATCGGATTGCCAATTTTTAAATTTACCTGCACGAGTATATTGATCTGCTTCAACAATTCTTCGTGCACAGGCAAGAAGAAGTGCAAATGCTAAATCGGCCGTAGCATTAGTCAAAACATCTGGAGTGTTAGTAACCCATATCTTTTTTTGAGTTGCATATTCAACATCAATATTATTAAAACCGACAGCGTAATTAGCAATAATCTTTAAATTTGGTAGATGATCAATAATATCTTTATCAATTTTATTTGATAGAAGGCAAAGCAGTGCATCGCAATTTTTAGCTTTGCGAATAAGATTTTCTTTAGTTAATGCCTCGTAACTTTTATGTTGAATAACTTCGAAATTATTTTTTAAAAGAATTTCTTTTGCAATTGATGGTATAATTGAAGCGATAAATACTTTCATTTTTCAACCCCACATTCAGTAATGAAATCAAAAACCTTTGTACTTGGCATATGATTAATTAATTCTTATTTAAACAACATGTTTACAATATAGACTGCACCTAGAATGCCTGCCACATCTGCCATCAGACCAACTGGTAAAGCATACCGAGTTTTTTGGATATTCACTGAACCAAAGTAAACAGCTAAGACATAAAAAGTTGTTTCGGTACTCCCATAAAAAGTTGAGACCATTATTCCGAGTAACGAATCAGGTCCATGAGTTTTAATTATCTCGGTCATGATTCCCAATGAACCGCTACCTGATAAAGGCCTCATCAATGCCATCGGGAGTGCCTCTGCAGGCATACCGATTAAACTGGTAATTGGACTCAAAACATAGATTAGCAGATCCATTGCTCCGCCACTTCTAAAAATTCCAATAGCTGCAAGCATGGCAACTAAATATGGAATAATTCTAACAGCTACGTTAAATCCCTCTTTTGCACCTTCTACAAATTTTTCATATACCTTAACTTTTCGCACTAACCCAAAAGTTAGAAACGAGAAAATCAAAAACGGAATAGCTAATATTGAAATGTATCCTATAATCGTTTTAAAAGTTTCAGGGTTAAGAAACCTAAAAAATGATCCAATGTTTTTTATGACTCCAGTTAAAAAAGAAAGTAATAAAAATAAAAGTACAAATCCTAAAATCAATAAACTCTTTTTTCGTGATGTTAACCACGACTTGAAATCAGATTTCATTACCGGATAGTTGGCAAATAATTTTGCCATCGTAACACCGGTTATCGTTGCACAGCTTGCACCAAAAATTGAAGTTCCAATTATAATTGCTGGATCAGAAGAACCAGCGGCCGCACGAACTGCAATTGCTGTGGCGGGAATCAAAGTTAAGCCTGCCGTATTTACAGCGAGAAACATACACATAGCATCAGTAGCAGTGTCTTTTTGCGGATTTAGAGTATTTAAGTCCTCCATTGCTTTCAAACCAAAAGGAGTTGCGGCATTACTGAGCCCCAGCATGTTTGCTGAAATATTCATTATCATAGACCCCATGGCAGGATGGTCTTGCGGTACACCAGGGAAAAGAAATTTCGTAATTGGACGAACAGCCCGAGCTATGATTTTAATTAATCCTGCTTCTTCAGCAACTTTCATTACTCCCAACCATAAAGCCATTATGCCAATAAGTCCAAGCGCAATCTGGACTGCTATGTTAACTATATCAAGCAAACCATTCGTCACACTCTTCATTTTTATGAAATTAACTTTCTCGAATTTTACCTCTCCTAAAATTTGATTAGAAGAACGTGTCTGAATTTTCATTTCACCGGTTAAATCATTCTTTTCACCGGAAACCTTGCCCATTGTTTTCCAAATTTCTGGTGAAGAGTCATCAAGCATTAAGTATAAAATCGCGGTATCTTCAGTTTTAAGTGTAAGTTTTGCTTTTACTTCAACGTCTTTTGTCACGAATTCCTTATAAAAACTGTTGAAATCTTTTGCGTTTATTCTAATTAGTCCATCAATTAGTTTTTGAGAAGAACTAATTTCAGAGTTTGGATTAAAAGTCACTTTAATGAATTCATCATTACGGTACTTATTCTGAAAAGAGTCCTTAACATCGAAATAAAGAGCTGTACCAATACCTAAGATTATTAAACCAATCCAAACATAATTCAGCATCGTAAACCTCTTTTTGGTTAGAGATTAGTAAAAAATTATTTTTTTTCTAAATGGAAACGAATGATTACCATTTACATTGCGTACAACAACTTTTAATTCATAAGTTCCTGCTGACAAATTTTGATTTAAAGGAATTTTAAGTTTCTTTAGGTTCTTATTTATTTCAAACGTAATTGGAACATTTTGTGTATCTATCTGGGCTATGTAAAAGGTTGTATCAATACCAATGTTTCTATCATTTATTAAAATTGAGAGATTTTTATCTTTCATTAAATTCAACGAGTCTTTTTCCAGTGAGAGAGTGACAATTCCATTTCTTAAATACTTGCCAAGACCCTTGAAAATCCCCCATGCTTGAATTTGATTAAACTCATCGATTATCAATCTTTGTTCTTCATAAGCACTTGTGTGAAACGCACATTCAATTAAAACACGTGGACCATTGGTTTTCCTTAAAACGGAAAATCCAGCTTTAGGATAAATCCAATAGTCAGAGTATGTTCCGTCAAAAGAACCTAGTCCGCCGCTATTCCCCATTGCATACGCTAAATCTCTCTGAATGTATCGTGCAATGTCATGACTGGAATGATCGTATTCATAATCTTTTGTAGTAGCATGATAGTAAGTAGAAGTATAGTTTGTATAAATATCATCTGGTTTACCTGGAGCATTATGATGAATTGAGATAAAAATATCTGCGCCCCATTCATTTGCAAGCCTGGAACGATCATCCAGAGATATAAAAGTATCTCTATCACGAGACATATTCACGATAGCACCAGCCCTTTGAAGATAATCTCGAAGGTATAAAGCGACTTTAAGGTTTAAATCTGCTTCGATAGCTAAACCAGCGGGTCCACGATTTTTTCTATCAGTTCCGCCATGTCCTGGATCAAGAAAAATTTTTAGTCCTTTATAATTCGGTGCAAAAAATTTTATAGTTGAATCTTGCTTCTCTTTTGGATACCAATCAAAAGGTTTTACATAATAAACGTTGTAAATGATTTTCTTTGTTACACAACCTCCAAAAAATATGAGTAATAAAATTAAAATGTATCTTCTAACCATTATTTACCGTTCGAAATACTCTCAGAAAAGTTCTAAAGGGTGAACTATCGGAAGTTTGAATTTCTAAAATCTCAAGAAATTTATGGCAAATTATTTCTCTCTTTCCCTCATCTACTTTATTAAGGAGTATATAAAATTCAGTTAATAAATCTCTTTTAGAATAAAGATCTGATCGTAGTTCTATGTCAAATTCATTATCAATTAACATTACATCCTTTCTTGTCAGATTCAATTTTTTATTTTTTACATAAATTACATTTGTATCTGTGACTATGTCCCGAACCGTTTTTCCTGTTAAAATAAATGAAATTATTTCATTTAATAAAAAGAATGGCGGTAAAAAAATTAATACACGTGTTAAGTTTCTTAAAATTATATTGATTATCGAATATTTCTTTGTTTCTACAATTAAACCAAGTAAAAATTTTCCTAACGTCTGTCTAAACAATATTTCAGTAAACAAAAAATATGATTGAAAAGACATGATAACAAAAAAAATTTTCCATTCTATATTTATTGAAATTTCATGAATATAAACTTGAGTTCTTAGAAAGACGATGTATAATAGAACTGTATCAAATGTAAAAGCTAAAAATCGCCTAAGAAGCAACTCTACACTTTTGATTTTTTCTGTCATAGTTTTTCTTTAATATAACTTATCCTAACTAGCACTTCA
>Ga0209721_1002468_pt1 | contig 11595 bp, 10 predicted proteins | sample TshhotsprinmetaG_FD_184139 | JGI IMG/M metagenome (GOLD analysis project Ga0209721, IMG submission 184139) | Hot spring microbial communities from South Africa to study Microbial Dark Matter (Phase II) - Tshipise hot spring metaG (SPAdes)... | ecosystem: Environmental > Aquatic > Thermal springs... | reverse complement strand
TGAAAATAAATTTTTTAGAGGAATTTAAAGAAATAATAAAATATCGAGAACTTTTAAGAAATCTTGTTATAAGGGATTTGAAAGTCAGATATAAAAGATCAATGCTCGGATTTGCTTGGGTTATGCTGAATCCGCTTCTTATGATGGTGATTTTGTCAATCGTTTTTTCTGAACTTTTCAAGGTCAAGATAGAAAATTATACCTCTTATGTCCTTTCAGGGATTATCTTATGGCATTTTTTTTCGCAAAGCACATCCATAGCTGTCAGGGGGTTTGTGAATAACGATAATTTGCTCAAGAAGATATATATACCAAAAGTTGCCTTTCCGCTCTCCGTTATTATATCAGCAAGTATAAATTTCATACTGTCACTTATTCCTCTTTTTGCTATTCTTATTCTCACTGGCTCATCTATAAGCCACAATATTTTTTTGCTGCCGGCGGGCATAATATTAATTTTTGTTTTTGCCTTTGGGGTATCTCTTGTTCTCTCTACTATAACCGTTTTTTTTAGAGATATGATTTACATCTATGAGGTGCTTCTTCTGGCATGGATGTATATGACGCCTGTATTTTATCCAGAGGGCATAATACCCGAAAAGTATGCCTTTATTTTTCAGTTCAACCCCCTTTATCATTTTCTCAAGATATTCAGAGCCTCTCTTTATCTCGAAACTCCCGCATTTGCCGAACATTTTATTTACAGTGGATGTTTTTCACTGCTTATGTTAATTACAGGCTGGTTTGTATATTCCCGTTATAAAGACAAGATAGTATATTATCTTTAAATAATAATAATATAGATGCCTATGAAAGATATCTCAATTAAACTTAACGATGTTTCTGTAGTTTATCGAAGGGCAAGGGAAAAGCCTGCTACTCTGCAGGAGTTTATTATTCACCTTATAAAGGGCAGAAAGGTTGTATATGAAGATTTTGAGGCTTTAAAAGGGCTAACATTTGAGCTCTATAAAGGGGAAACCCTTGGCATAATAGGTCATAATGGCGCGGGTAAAAGCACTCTGCTGAAGATAATAGCAAGAGTGATAAAACCAGCCAAAGGCGATATTTTTGTTAATGGAGCTATAGCGCCTCTTATAGAGCTTGGAACAGGTTTTGACCCAGAACTTACCGGCGCCGAGAATATATACCTGAATGCCTCACTTTTAGGTTTTTCGAAGAAAGAGATTGATGCTAAATTCAAGAAGATTGTTGATTTTTCAGAGCTTGGAGAGTTTATAGACAGTCCATTGACAAGCTATTCCTCGGGCATGATTGCAAGGCTCGGCTTTTCCATAGCAACTGAAGTTGACCCCGATATATTAATAATAGATGAGGTTCTTGCCGTCGGAGATGAACATTTTAAAAAGAAATGTGACGACAGGATAAAGAACTTTAAGAAAAGGGGCATAACCATGCTCTTGGTATCTCATGATATGAACGAGATAAAGAGTCTTTGCGATAAAGCGTTGTGGCTTCACCAAGGGATGCTCAAAATGTATGGCGATACTGAAAACATTGTAAACAAATATCAAAGTGTATTTTAAACTGAGGTGTTCAGGGCTTGAAAATTCTTCATCTCCTTTATGAAAGCGAAGGAGACTATTTTGGCATTGGCGGCGTAGGTATTAGGGCATATGAGATTTATAGCCGCTTAAAGGAGAGGCATGATATCACCCTTCTTTGCAAGAGATATCCAGGCGCCCGGGACAGGGAAATTCTTGGGCTAAGGCACATATTTGCAGGAACAGAGAGCAAAAGTTTGACTATAGCTTTGCTCTCATATGCCTGGCATGCCGCACGATTTGTAAGGAAGTATGGAGAGTCTTTTGATATCATAGTGGAGGAATTCTCGCCAGCTATCCCAACATTTCTGAATTTTTATAAAAAGACACCTGTAATATTACAGATACAAGGATATACAGGTGAAAAATACTTCATGAAATACAATATTGCATATGCCACGTTTCTTTATGCATTTGAACGTCTGATGCCGAACTATTACAATATTATTATTTCAGTAAGCCAAAAAACATCAAAAAAACTTTCACTAAAGGGTTTCTCTACATTTATCCCCAATAGAGACCATTCCCTGCAGCCTGCTAAAGATGAATTTGCTGATTTAATATCTAATTCAAAAAAAAGCAAAAAAATAATCGCAATTATATCAAATGGCATACCAAGTGAATTATTGAGTATTAAGACCGAAGAGAGTGACTATATCCTTTATATAGGCAGAATAGATATATACGGCAAGGGGCTTGAAATACTACTAAAGGGCTTTTCAGAGTTTCACAAAATATTCCCTCACATAAGACTATTAGTTGCTGGAGATGGCAGAGACATGAGAAAATTCAAAGGCATGCTTATGAATATGCCTTTACACATAAGAAATAAGGTTGAATTAGTTGGTTGGGTATCCGGAAGTGAAAAGATTGAAATTATAAGCAGGGCATTGTTTTGCGTCTTTCCATCGAGGCACGAGGTTCATAGTATTGCCTTGTTAGAGTGTTTGGCTTGTGGCAAACCAGTTATGGTCAGTGATATTTCTGAGTTTTCCTTCATCGCCGATATTAAGGCAGGAAGCACATTTAAAACTGAAGACCCTTCCTCGCTCGCCCTTTCAATGAAAGAGCTTATGATAAGCAGTGAAAGAGAAAAAATGGGCAGAAATGGCAGGGATTATGTAAGGGATTTTACATGGGAAAAGATAGCCCTGATATATGAAGAATTTCTCCTGAAGTATTGGCAGTTGAGGCTTCCGCTTCGTCTTCAACCTCTTTGAGTTTGCCCGTGGCTTTGGCTCCAGAAATCGCATCATATCCCTCGGATTGCAAAGTATATATGACTGCAGATGTAATTAATTTTCTAATAAAAAGAGGGACTACATTTACCATAGCAGCAGACAAAGATACTTCAGCAATGGAAGCGATAAGAAAGATTGACAACCGGCGTTTGTTTAAGACTGAAGATGGAATAGCGACTGACAGGGAGATAGGCGAGACAGTTCATACGATGAACAGGACGAATGAAGCCTTCAGACTAATAGTGCTTAGGTGGAGCAGACAGCAGAGGGGATTATTTGATCCTGAGCCATACTGTTATCATACTATAGCGAGCAGCCTTCAGAGCGCAGCAGAGGAGGTCGTATGGGAGTATAACGGTAGGGGTCAAATGGAGAATATTATAAAAGAACTTAAAAATGGCGCAGGTATGGAGAGCCTTCCCTGTGGTAACTTAGTCCCCCGTATTCCGGGGACAGCTTACTTAGTTCATCAGCGATTAGGTATGGTGTCCCCTGAATTGTCCAATTCTGACCTTTTTAATCCAATTTTTTAAATTAGCTGCAGGGTTGACAATGTCCAATTTTAGTAAATCTGAGAAGATGAGCATAATATATATAAGTCTATGTTTATTGGTTGGTAATCTCTTTAAAAATATTTTGAACCTCTCTCTTGCCTCATCGAACATACCGCTCATAAGCATATACATTGTTTAATTATAGGGTATATAAAGTTTTGTTTTTTGCCAGGCTTCTGAGAGTATTTTTTTATCGTATTTAATGCCGAGGATTCCCAGTCTTTTTGAATTTTCTGAAATAAACTGCTGTAAAAAATTTGTTTCATCCTCAAACCAAGCCTCTGCATCTACATTTTGTGTAAGTGAAGATGGGTGCTTACGATAGTATCCAAGACATTTGTAAACAGGGGTAAAGTGACCTTCCAGTGATAGCTTTATCCAGGTAGGATAATCCTGAGCAATGCCTTTAGCCTCAGTAAAGCCTCCAATTTTGAGTAAATTGTCTTTTCTGTATATTACTGTTGAATTTACAATGAAACACCTGCGATTAACTAATAATTCCTTAAGGGCTGAACCAGCAGGATTATTAGACGCTATGGAAAAATCTGCAGGGATGCCAATATAGGATATTTTTTTGTTATTCTTGTTTACAAGCCTTGCTTCGCTGTAACACAATACTGATGCGGGGTCATTAAACGCTTTTATTTGTGTCTCAAGCTTATCTTCTGTCCAATAATCGTCTCCATCAAGAGTTGCAACTAAACTCCCATTGGTCAAGGAAAGGGCTTTATTGAAAGTTTTTGTTAGATTCTTAATGCCTGAATGTTCTTGGAAAAAATATTTTATCCTGGTGTCAGAATTTTTTTTGATGATTTCTCCAGTGTCATCCGTCGAGCCATCGTCCAATATAATCCATTCCCAGTTTTCATATGTCTGATTAATGACGCTCAGAATAGTCTGTTGGATATATGGAGCTTGATTATAAAGAGGGGTTATGATGCTTATGAGGGGTTTTGCATCCATAATTTTTATAGTATAATATATCTCACAACACTGGTGTCCAAAATAATATTCAAGTATGACATTTTAGTTCCACCAAATAATCCTGATGCCTTTGCTATGGCGCTTATGCAAGTTTTATCTGATGATAAACCTATGAATACCCTCCTGGAGTTTTCTCTAAAAAGGGCGCAGGATTTTGAACTTCAAAAGTCTCTTAAAAAGTGGGAACATGTTATCTTATCGTTCTGAAGCGTTGGAGCCGCCGATAAAAGTCCTTTTTTTTATTTCTTCCCTTGCCGGCGGCGGGGCAGAAAGAGTGATGACAACCATCCTTAGCGGCATCGGCAAAAATAGAGTCGAACCTGTGCTGGTGCTCTTATATCCATATGACGATTCGCCTTATAAAGAAATCCTGCCATCAGAAATAAAGGTTATCGTTGTTGAAAGGAAATCGGATTCTCTATTTTCAAAAATAAAGCAGGTTTTGAATTTTCTTAAGGTCGTCCATATCCAAAAGCCTGATTTAATATTGAGTATGCTGACTCATAATAACATTATAGCTCTTATGGCTGGCAGACTGTTTGGAATAAAGGTTTTAGCATCAGAGCATAACACCCTCAGCATGGTAGTAAAGACGGCTCAAGGCAAAAAGATGATGGGCATTTCCTCTGCCTTCCTTGTAAAACTTCTTTACCGTTATGCCCATAGAATTATTGCGGTTTCTGAAGGCGTGAGGGATGATTTAGTTGAAGGATTTCGGGTGCCGGTGGATAAAACAGAGGTTATCTACAATCCTCTGGATGTAGCAAAGATTAATGAACTATGCGAGGTTGCGCCAGATAACCTTTTTGAGCCATTATTATCCGATAAATCGGAGAAAAAACCTATTATTATATCTGTGGGAAGACTTGTTGCGCCAAAAAGGGTTGATATTTTAATTAAGGCTTTTAGCCATGTTATAAAGGAGATTGACGCAAAACTCCTTATCTTAGGAGAAGGGCATGAAAGGTCAGCTTTAGATGCTCTTGCGAGTAGTATGGGACTTAACGATAAAGTCTTTTTCCTTGGGTTTCAGAAAAACCCTTATTTTTTTATCTCCAATGCCGACCTTTTTGTTATTTCTTCTGATTACGAAGGGCTGCCGATGGTGATGCTTGAGGCGATGGCGTGCGGCACGCCTGTAATATCAACGGACTGCAAATCGGGTCCGCGAGAAATATTAGGCGCCGGGAAGTATGGTGTCATTGTGCCTACAGGCGATGAAATAGCCCTTGCTGAAGCGATAATTACACTTTTAAAAGACAGTTCACTAAGAGAGAGGCTAAGCAAAGCAGGAATGGAGAGAGCAAAAGATTTCTCTGCTGAGAAGATAGTCGGACAATACGAAAGTTTGATTTATAAGATTATCAACAAATGAAAATCCTACAGCTTATTTACGAAAGCCCGGACAGCCCATACGGATTTGGCGGTGCAGGGGTAAGAGCCCATGAGATTTATAAAAGACTCAGAGACAGGCATGATATAACCCTTCTTTCTCTTAAATATCCCAATGCAAGAGATGGCGAGACAGACGGGCTGAAATATGTCTTTGTGGGGACTGAAAGCAGAAGTCTGACAAAGAGTGTCTTTGCATATAATATATGCGCATCCAATTTTATTAGAAAAAATGGTTCTAATTTCGATGTAATAATAGAAAATTTCCTGCCCGCCACGCCCTTTTTTTCTAAATTTCTTACAAAAACGCCTGTTATACTGCAAGTTCAGGGTATAATGGAAAGACATGCCTTTAAGAAATATAAGCCTCTCTTTTCCATCCCGATGTATTTTATGGAAAACCTTTATCCCCGATTATATGATAGATTCATCTTTGTCTCGCCGGTGACCCAAAAAAAGGTTTTATCAATGTTCAGAAGAAAGACAGTTTCTTCTTACCTAATTCCAAACGGCATAAACGAAGAACTGCTGAAGATTACGCCTCGTGACGACAGATATATTCTCTTTATGAGCAGGATAGATATATATACAAAGGGATTGGATATCTTAATCAAGGCTTTTTCAAGGATTGCCGGTCAATATTCTGACACCAAACTGCTGCTTGCAGGCTACGAGTTCAACAGCTTCCATGACCTCGTCTCAGATTGCCCCTTACATATTAGAAAAAGGATTGAATATGTCGGTTTTGCAAGAAACGAAAATAGGACAAGACTTCTTTCCGGCGCCGCTTTAGTTGTTTTGCCTTCCCGACATGAATCGCATCCGGTAAGCGTCCTTGAGGCTGCTGCGTGTGAAAAGCCTTTGATTGTCAGCGATATACCCGAGCTAAATTTTGTAGAGCTTGAGGGTTTTGGTCTTAGCTTTCCTTCTGGTTCGGTAGATGGGCTTGCACAGAAATTAATGCTTCTACTTGATAATCCTGAAAAAAGAGGTATTTTAGGAAAATGCGGAAGGCAATATGCCGGCAATTTTCTGTGGGATATGATAGCGCTTCAGTTTGAAGAGGCATTGCGGTCAGTTGTTCAGAAATGAGACCAAAATCGGCGGTAGAAACTATTCATTGAGACCATGAGCGAAATGTTGCAAGTTCTGGGTTAAATGTCTTTAACCTTAAACTATTTAACTTTAAACTTTATTCTGATGGGATTGCCACGCACCCTCCGGGTGCTCGCAATGACGGATAAGTCAATTGGTTCACCGTTTTATCTCTATTATACGGCCGCCCTTCGACAGGCTCAGGGTGACAGCTTAGAGACATTTGCAAGAGCCTCTAATGATTTTAATTTTTCTTTAGCCTTTACCACATATGCTTCTAACTTGTTATTAGACTTTGCTAATGATATAAATGTTAAGAGATTTTTTCTAGCCTCATTTAGTTGCCCTTTTTTATGATAAGCCTCTGCAAGATTGTAATATATCAAAATGGTATTTGGATCGTTTTTATCAAAATACTCTTTAAACAACAAGGCTTTCTCACTATAGGTGATAGATTTATCAAGCTCTCCTTTGCTAAGAAAAATATCTCCCAAAAAAATATAGGGGGGATAAAAATAAGGGTCTTTTTGTATGGCTTTCTCAAATAGCATTTGAGCTTGAACTGTATCGCCTTTAAACATTTTGAGTTGACCAAAGTTAAAGAGAGATTCCCTTGGTATTTGCTCTAAAGAGATAGGCTGTTGATTTTTGAATACCTTGCTGTAATACCATTCTGCCTTTTCCAGGTCTTCAAGCATATATATATCCCCTAAAAAAAGGTGCGCCAATTCATTATTTGGCTCTATTTTTATGCAGTCATTCAAGAGTGATTTTGCTTTTTTGAAGTCATTATAATAGAGATATATCTGTGCTAATGATAAAAGAAAAGCCGGATTTTTTTTGTTGAGGGAATATGCTTTTTCTATAAAGAGCTTTGCATCCCCAATGTTTCCTTTATTCTTAGAAAGCTCGCCTTTTAAAAAATACAGGGCGCTTAATTCAGTTTCTTTAAGCAGTGATGTATCATTTAAATAATTATCAATGATTGTTTCCGCATTATCGTATCTTTTTGTTTTTTTGTATAATGTGGCAAGATTAAGGTGAGCATTAAACCTGGTAGAGTAAGACAGCGGTTCTTTTAGAGCCATATTTAAATATGATTCAGCTTTCTGAAAATCTTTTTTTAGCGTGTAAATTGAGCTTAAATTAATAATTGCTCTTACATTTTGAGGCACTTTGGAAATCGTATCTGTCAATAATGATTCAGCGCTTACCCATGCGCTGTTTCGGGTGAAAGTAAATAAAAATAGAACAATAATGAGGGGTAATAATATAAACTCCTTTTTTATCCTGACTTTGGCTGATGTTATAGATGCAAAAAAAGGGATGAGCGCAAGAAAAATACCAAATGAAGGCATATAATTTCTATGCTCAAAATATGGGTCAAGACCTAACATTAAAAAACTCTCTAAAGAAATAGTTATGAAAAACCAGAGAATTCCAAAAGATACTAATGGTAATCGCTTAAGATATTTTAAAGCTAAAAAAATTAGAGCAAACAAAAAAGACAAGGATAAAATTGTGGTTAATGGATTAAAAAGGCTTTTTGATACTGGATAGGCATTTGAATAATCAAAAACCATGAATGCAGGCACTGGGAAGACCATGAGCAGTATGTATCTCGATACAATCCTGAGTTCAGTTAAAAGATATTGTAATGGTGTCCAGTCTATATCAATACCCATCCATCCATAAAACCTCATTGGCTGGTTTATATTTTCATAAAGTGAAATTAATTCATTGAATATCGCCGCAGCATTAAGCTTGTAAACAGCTATTATAATAAAGCAAGACAAAATAACTAAGAATATCAGAAGCTTATGTTTAATTTTTTGCCAATCAAATGCAGATATAAAAATATAATCAAACAAAGGAATTAAAAGAATTGCCATGATGGCATTTTCTTTCGAAAACAATGCAAGTAAAAATGATAAAGCAGAAAGGGGTAGATATATAAAAGCTTTATTACTATTGAGTGCGCCTTTAATATAAAAGATATATCCGATGAAACTAAACATTGCCGCCAGTAAAGCCATACGCTGAACTATGTAATTGACAACTCCTGTGTGTATTGGGTGAAGCATAAAGACAACACAAACTGCTGCGGCGATGAAAAAAGAATTTTTTTTGATAAAATCATCTTTTATTACAGGTGTCATTAAGATAAGGCGAGTTAAGTAATACAAAGCAAGAGATGTAATGATATGCAAGAAGATGTTAGTCGTTCTGAACCATGTGGGATCAATTCCTGCTATTTTGTAATTCAGAGCGAAAGTAGCTATTGAAAAGCTGCGTGAGTAAAAAGTCAGATATTTATATTCAGCAAGTTTTTCATGTGAAATAAATAATAAATCATCAAGAATTAAATCTCCATTAATCGCTCTGAAATAAGCTGATAATGTTAAAAAAATCCCTGCAAGTAATAAAAAATATTCTTTATTATTTAATTTTTTAAACTTCTCATTCATACTGTTAATAATCAAAAAGCAGCAAATATTTATGGTGAATTTTTGAATAAAATTTTCTATATGCACGAATGATATCACACAAAATTGATGATGAGCAAATCATGCTATTTTTTATTGAAAAAATTCTATTAAACAGAGTAGTCAAAAAATTGGTTCCTTTTCATTTCGAGTGGGTAAATTCCCCTTAATAAAGGGGGTTAGGGAGAACAAGGGAACGATTCCGGACCGATCCTCGATAAGCGAAGGACAATAGCCGGAATAACGGACTAAATAAGGAAAGGTTCCGGACAAGCCGGAATGACAGCCAAAACTTGCTGTTTTTTTGTCATTCCCGCAAGCGAAGCGCGTCGGGAACCCTTCTGCGATAGTTCCGTTGTTTTTTGATGTAACAGCCAAAATAATTATAAATAAGCTGGAAATTTCTTTCTGTGGAGTAATAACACAGCATTGTGTATTAAATACACAAAAGTATTGCCCGATATACTCCAGCAGTAAGCATTTTATAGGGTTTTAGCGGTTGGCTCAATTTTTGCTTTCAATAAATGGCAAGTGTGTTAAAGTTATTACATTTTTAGTATAATTCAAATCGTTGAATTAAGCGGGTTTGGAGGGAAAAGTCAATAATCAAGTATGACCCCAAAAAAGAGCCAAAAAGACTTGACAAGTTTAATTAAGATGCTTTATAGTTAATAACCTTATTTTGGTCGGGAGGCTTTTATAGCAAAATAAAGAAAATAAAAGAAAAGAAAAATAAAAGAAAAGGTAAAAAACTCTTGACAAAGATTATTTCTTCAATTAAAATTAATCAAATCAAGATTACTTCCTTATCAGGGAGGTGATGCAAGGGTTTAGTTTTTAGGGTTGAAGGCTATCGTGGTTAGCAGTATTATTAATTTCCAAACTATTTAAATAAGAAGGAGGTGGTAGATCAAGGGTTTAACGATGTGTTAAAAAGTTGAGAATGGCTGAAGTTTTTTTGCTATTATTAGCCTTTGGCTAAATGAGAATTTACTTGCAGTATTCAAAGAAGGAGGTTTTAAAAGTGAAAAAGTTCTTAATAGTTTTAATGGCTTTAGCTCTGATGGTATCCTTTGGCGCCTATCAGACAGCTTATGGTCACAGCAACTTAATCCCCGCCATTAAAGTGGATGGCGGCTGGGTTAGCGTCGTATCCTATGTAAACACCATGCCGGCGACTCCAGGCGCACCGATTTATGTCCATGCAACATATCAGGTTAAGAACCCTACAAGCCTTCCCACATCTTGCACACATCTGGACGGCCGCAGTAATACAACCCAAAACGACCTCACCACCACCGTGCTCAGCAGGGCAGGCGGCGGAGGAGGGACGGTATTCCCGGCAGCCGACACAGTTGGCTCAGCGCTCATAGCCCCCCCGGTTGTGACGAACGACCCTGTTTCAACGGGATTTTTGGTCCTTGAAAACTATTCCGGCGCAAACCTTGGAGCAGACGGAACCCTTACATCCGAGGCTATAATCTTCAATCTCGCCTCCGGATTCCTTTATTCACAGAGAGGCTTGTCCACAACACACGTTGCCGCTTCACCGGGCGGATTCGTGAACATTGAAGCCCCTGGTTGCGCTAATTGTAACTATCTCCAGGCAACCCCGCGTTCCGCCAATACTGTAACAGCATTTGGTAATGCTACAGCAGGTGCCAATAGTACCCTTACGAGATTCATGTTCCTGCCTCCTGCTACCGCTACGACAGGCGCATATGTGATAGCTATAAACCGGCCAGGCACTTCGGAAGCTACTGACGATGCATACAGCACTAATCTCGTTTCGGCAAACTATAACGCAAGAATCAGACTCGAAGCAAGAATGGATGCTCCTGCTTATGCCCTTGGCGTTTACGACAGGCTTGAGGACTATAGAAGCATAACTCAGACTAATGAAATAGTATGCCTCGCCCAGCTTCCACCTTCGCAGTTGGTGGGACAAGGCATAGGCACTTTCATTGCTAACGGCGGTTGGGTGAACCTCGCCCCCAGATGCAGAGAGACCGAAGACGGTGGCGCGACTTTCATCACATGCGACTTCGACGGTATTGGCGAAGAGCGTGGCGATGCGGCAATCATTTACAAGGTTGAGTTCGCCGCTGGTTACGGCTTTGCAGTAACACCGCAGCACCAGCAGTGGTTTGTGAAGTAATTTAATGCTTTAGGCTGGAAAGACAGCTTATCAACCCCTCCCTGTGCAGGGAGGGGTTTTTTTATTGCAGTTGCGGCCTTGACTCTCTTTCTATCTATTCCCCCTTTAATAAGGGGGAAC
>Ga0209721_1002467_pt1 | contig 11597 bp, 11 predicted proteins | sample TshhotsprinmetaG_FD_184139 | JGI IMG/M metagenome (GOLD analysis project Ga0209721, IMG submission 184139) | Hot spring microbial communities from South Africa to study Microbial Dark Matter (Phase II) - Tshipise hot spring metaG (SPAdes)... | ecosystem: Environmental > Aquatic > Thermal springs... | reverse complement strand
AAGCGCTTGATTGTTTTTCGATATGCGGAGCTCCTCGAGAATTTGCTGCTGGGTCTTTTCCATATTTCCGAGCGATTGTTTCATATGGTCCATGTCTGTTTCCAACTTTTGCTGTCCCTTTTGAAGATGAGTAACATCTTGCTGCAATGCTTTTTGACCCTCTTGCAATGCTGTGACATCTCGTTGTAATGTTGACACATCTTGCTGCAACGCCTTTTGACCCTCTTGCAATGCTGTGACATCTCGTTGTAATGTTGACACATCTTGCTGCAATGCTTTTTGACCTTCCTGCAATGCTGTGACATCTCGTTGTAGCGCTTTTTGACCTTCTTGAAGCTGTACGACCGTTCCTTCAAGACGATCAAGACGTTCATGAATCGGCTTAAACTCCTCCTGCAAAACCGATCGCAACATTTCTTTCAGATCATTCATCACTTTCACCTCCCTATCACCTATTATAGCACAATTATTGTTTAGGTGGCAGAAACCTAATCTGACATTACCCTTATTATACCAAATCAGGAATCTGTCTTTTTTCTCCCACAAACATTTTACTCATACGGAAAAACAGAAACCAACAGCTCTCTGTCTCTATCAATCTCCGACACCCTTTCGACAGGTGACAGGCACCGTTCCCAATCAACTTGTATTTGCTAATTGAATTTTGAGCCACTCCGATTACATCCTTGTGAGCCACTTAAAAATTGACAAATGGTAAATCTGGGGCGTCTTGACACGGAGCCTCTAGAGGCATGATTTCACTCGAAAGTCGACACATCAAGATGTTTCGATAGGCAACAAGCCTATCATGCCTCTCACTCCATATCAAGACGGTGTTTTCGCTGGAAATGGAGTGGCTCACGTTTTTACGAGCGAAGTGGCTCAATTTTATGTTAGCAAAAACAGAAAAAGCTAGCAGAAGGTAAAACCAAACAACAAGCACTTATTTGCATTATGAGAAGACTTGTCAATATTATCTATGGCATGATGAAGAATAAAACTGCGTATATCGTGCCTGACATACCTAACAGCAAAGTAAGTTGATATAATGAGTGGTAGTTACTCAACTGCCACTCTTTTTATAAAGTACACGTTTAGAATTTCCTAAGGGTACAGGCAAAGCTTCTAAATATGTAGATGTGACTAAATCTGGTAGTCGTTATGCTAACAGAGCGACTGATGTATCTAAAGCGCAGTTCGAAAAAAATCTACTTAGAGATGGATGGAAAAAATCAATATCTAAAGACGGAAAAACAATAATACTGACAAAAGATGGCGCAAAATATGTTCTTCGCGACGGTGCTAAATCCACAGGTGGTTCAACCGCTGACTTTTATCCAAAAGGGAGCAAAAGAATGACTTTAAAAATTAGGTTAAAATAGGGGGAGTCCAATGAATTTAGAAACTTTATTTGTTAGGGAAAAAAAAGAGTTTAATAAATTAATAGGAATAGCTAGTGATACGTTTTATATAGAAAATAGATTGCCTGAACAGGTATTCCGGGAACAATTCAATTATTTTTTGTTTGAAGAGTTTGACTGGGCAATGGACAAAGATTTTTGGAGCACAATCCAGCAATTATCTATAGAAACAAAAGATGATTATGTCCTTACCGCAGTGTTAGACCCTAATCCAGTAGAATATTTTTATAAAGAGTTTAATTATTATAATTGGATGAAACTCCCTGTCAATTTATCACCTGATGAATATTTAGATGTTCTTGAATTAGGACCTGAGGAAAGTCCAGCGGATGCAGTGCTGTACAATTCTTATACTGTTATTTGGCTACCTCCTTCAATGAAATGGGCAATATGGGGAGAAAGAAGTTATGGGGTTTGTGTTTTAGGGCTTCAAGATGTAAACAATAGTGCGGATTTATTGCCGATTTTAAAAAATTGGCGCTCTATTGATGAAACAGTTTTATCGTGGGTGGGGCTCAATTTTGTAAATCAACAACTTCCACAAGAAATTGCCGATACTTTCTTCTTAAATTATTCTAACGGTGTTAAGTAAATGTAGATGTCTATTCCGAACACAAAAATAAAACAAAGAGAACCTTGATTGGCTATAAGCCTTTCAAGGTTTCTTTTTTAGAAGGGGTGTAGTGGCGAATAAACGACAAGAGCAACAATCTATACACATAACCCACGAAACTCCTGCAAGATATTTTTTTCGTTACATTGTACGCCAAAATCAGTTTGAAAAAGATGTCCTGTTTTATGATTTTCGTTAACTATAAACAACTGAAAAATCATCAGTTACTACCGTTTTTATCTCCTAAAACTTTATATTTGCTTCTCCCTGTTTTAAAAATTTTTTTCGCAACTTTTCTACCCCTTATACCAATTGCTATAGTGAGAGGATTACTCTACTTCTATTAACTCTTGAATGCACGCCGTTTGTGACGTACAAATATGATGAAGACGGTCGGCGCATCCAAAAGAACGTAAATGGCGTTATTACAAATTACCATTACCAAGGGGACAGCCTAAACGTTCTGTATGAAACCGATGTGGATGGAAATGTGGTAAGATCATATATATACGGAGAAAACGGGCAACTCCTTGCCATGAAAAAAGGCAATGCGACGTATTTTTACCACTATAACGCGCATGGGGATGTCATCGCCCTGACGGATGAACAAGGAAACATCGTTGCCCGTTATCAATATGATGCATGGGGGAATATTCTCTCTCAATCCGGTGCCTTGGCGGAGGAAAACCCATACCGATATGCGGGATACCAATATGACAAAGAAACGGGTCTTTATTACCTGATTGCCCGGTATTATCGCCCAGAACAAGGTGTGTTCCTATCCTTGGATCCAGACCCGGGGGATGCGGACGATATCTTGACGCAGAATGGATACACGTACGCAAATAACAATCCGGTGATGTTGGTGGATCCGGATGGGCATTTTGACAAGAGTGCCTGTCACGTGTCGAGACGGAACGTATACGTACCGCTTTGACTATGACGAGAGAGGAAACGTTCGCACCTTCACGACAGGAAACGGAGCCGGTTCGACCTTTACGTATGATGACCGCGGCTTGGTGAAAAGTCTGTCAGTGGGGACGGCAGATGGAACCGAGTTATTGGCGGAAACGTACCGTTATGACGAAAACGGCAATCGGACGAAAATCGAGTCCCCAACAGGAGAAGCGATTGTTTACCGTTACGATGCGCTCGATCAACTAGTGGAAGAGCAATGGCCGGATGGAACAAAGATCGAGTATACGTATGATGGATTCGGCAATCGCACGCAAGTCGTGAAAACGAAGGATGGGCAGTCGGCGACGACAACGGCTGATTATAATGCGGCGAATCAGTTGGTTCGTTTCGGTGACGAAACAATCACGTACGATGCGAACGGCAACCGATTGGAAGACGGCCAGTATCAATATGAATGGAACGCCGCCGACCAGCTCGTCTCCATCACAAGAAAAGGCGAAAGCACGCCGTTTGTGACGTACCAATATGATGAAGACGGCCGGCGCATCCAAAAGAATGTGAATGGCGTCATTACGAACTACCATTACCAAGGCGAGAGCTTAAACGTCCTGTATGAAACCGATGCAAGCGGAAATGTGGTAAGATCGTATATATACGGAGAAAACGGGCAACTCCTTGCCATGAAAAAAGGCAATGCGACGTATTTTTACCACTATAACGCCCATGGCGATGTCATCGCCCTAACGGATGCGCAAGGAAACATCGTCGCCCGTTATCAATACGATGCGTGGGGGAACATTCTTTCCCAATCCGGCGCATTGGCGGACGAAAACCCATACCGATATGCGGGATATCAATATGATGAAGAGACCGGATTGTACTACCTCATTGCCCGTTATTACCACCCAACGCACGGAGTGTTTTTATCGCTCGACCCAGACCCAGGCGATGCGGATGACATCTTGACGCAGAACGGCTATACGTACGCGAACAACAACCCAGTGATGATGGTCGATCCGGATGGGCATTTTGTATGGATGGCCATCAATGCAGGATTTGCGGCGTACGATGGGTATAAGGCCTTTAAAAAAGGCGGTTGGAAAGCGGCGGCGATTGCCGTTGGCGTGGGACTGGTTGGCGGAGTTGGATTTAAAGCAGGTAAGGTACTATATCGAGCTTATAAAGTGAAGTCAATTGCTAAAAAAATGAGATTTGATAGCACAGCATTTAAACATATGCGAAATCGGGATCGCTATGTTCCAAGACAGATTTTAGCAAGGACCATTGTTTATGGGAAGAAATCCAAAGATGGGGCTAAAGGTTATAATAAATATACCGTAACTATGCATAAATTAGAAAAAGCAAGGCACTCCATAGGCGATCCTAGAAATTACAAGTATAAAAAATATAAGTTGACAGTTGTGTATAATAAGAGAGCTAAGAGGGTGCGTCATTTCCACTATGAGCCATATTAAACAACGAATATAACCGTCAGAAAGGATGTAAAGCATGAAAATATTTGTATGCGAGGAACATCCGGATCGAAGTCTAGAGTTAATTATCACAAACTTTGAAAATGAAGGAGATCCGTTTTTTGGTGGTTGTTATTTTACAGGAAAAGTAAAGCTAAAAAGTAGAGGATTTACAGCGGAAACGGTCCCCTTCCATTTTGACAATCACAACATCTTTCGCTTCTATGAAAATTTAAGGAAAATATACAGAGAACGAGAAGGGAAAGCTGTTTTTTATTCAGAATCTAAAGAGCTAAATGTGACAGTGCATATTCACGATAGTGGAGAAGGAATTGTACAGATTCAGTTTAAGGATTTGCACAGCGATGATTCCTTTAGGAGCCATCTATATATCCATCTTTCTACATTACCATATGTGCTTGAACAGCTGCGGCACCATTTAGATATTTTTAAATACTGTTCATAGTTATATTCTTACGAGTGACCTGATGAAATTAGGCACTTGATAGATCGAGCAAGTTTGACGGCACGCTTATTCTATATTATAGCGTTGTCGTCTTTTTAGTTAGACCATTGATAATAAAAAGGAAAATAAGACTAGTACGTTCTCTATGAAACCGAAGTCAGTGATGCTCTGTTAAAATGATATGTATACGGAGAAAACGGCCAGCTGTTGGCGATGAAAAAGGGCGGGGCGACGTACTTCTACCACTACAACGCGCATGGCGATGTCATCGCGTTAACCGATGCGCAAGGAAACGTGGTCGCTCGTTACGAGTACGACACATGGGGCAAGCTTCTCTCAAAATCCGGTGAGATGGCGGACGAAAACCCATATCGCTATGCGGGATACCAATATGATGAGGAGACCGGGCTCTACTACTTGATCGCCCGTTACTACCACCCGACCCATGGCGTGTTCTTGTCCATGGACCCAGACCCAGGCGATGCCGATGATATTCTGACGCAAAACGGCTATACGTATGCGAACAACAACCCGGTGATGATGGTCGATCCGGATGGGCATTTTGTGTGGATGGTCGTTAATGCGGGATTGGCGGCGTATGAAGGGTATAAGGCGTACAAGGCAGGAAAAGGATGGATAGGTGTCACAGCTACGGTAGCGATGGGTGTTATTGGTATCGGAAAGCTAAAAGCTGCATCTAAAGCTGTTTCATTTGTTAAAAAAATCAATGGAAATAGTCTCTGGAGTAGAAGAGCAAATCATGGTTACGAGATATATCAATATGTTAATGGAAAAAAACAAGTATTGAAAGTTGGAATAAGTGGGGGACGGATTTCAAAATCCGGTAAATCGTATAGAGCCACCAGACAGGCTAATAAATGGGCTAAAAAATATGGCGGTAAATATTATACTCGAGTTGTAAAGAAAAATATGACAAGGCAACAAGCATTGAGATGGGAACAAGGGCATGTAAATAGAGTTGCAAGAGCTGGGGGGGTGTTTCAATCTAGATACCATAAGCGACCACGTCCTTGGTAGACAAGAAGAAAGGGTGATTAAATGGTAAATATTCATTTTCAGGATTGGGGGAAAAACCGTCCTAAAAAACACTATAATCGTATTCACGAAATGAGAATTTTTGAGTTGATCTTTTCAAATAAACTAAGTGAATTAGGAATAAAATTGGGAAAATTTGAAAACATTATCGTTTATTGTTTGGCTGATCCAAATAAGAGAATGTCTTATGAGGAAAATCATGCTTTACAAGCGATTAGTGTATCGATCCCTTATGATTTTATGGATTTTTTAAATTTAGACTCTGCTAATGCCAAGTTTCAAGCTTTTGCCTATTTGGTTCATACTTATATTAAACCGATTTTAGAAAGATACTCGACATTGCCACAATTAACAGTTTCAGAATGTGTGGAGAAGGCGCTTGAACAAATTATAAAACAAAATTACGAAGCGGTTTTTCTAGTTGGAAAAACTCCTAAAAAAAGTCCAGACCGTAAGAAATTAGCGATTTTAAAAGGAATTCACCGATTAGAGGGATTTCAGTTAAGATGTGAGGTCTATAACGAGAAAGGTCTTAAAATTATGGATCAGATATTAGTTCGTGATGTTGGAAACGAAATTGTGTATTCAAGATACCTTGGGACACTGAAATGGGAAAACGATCATCACATCGTTGTAAAATCGAGTTCAAGCAATTGGTTGGTGGAGATCCATGTCGAAGATTAGAAAACTATAATTAGATAGTAACGGTTTCATGCAAAATAAGACGGGCTCTTACGTTCTTTTAGTGGAAAATCACGAGGTAATGGAGAATTCGGAGTTAAAAATAATGATTTACACGCTCATTTTCTCCATTCTCTTCTTCCTTTCACTAAGGTTACGTAAGGGCCGTTTTTTGTCAAAAAACATGTTCTGTCCAATATTTACAGGATGGCACGACGAAGACAAGAAAATTTGACTCGGCGAATCGGGTCATCGAACAGTCCGACCGCGGAGGATTACAAAAATGGACGTATCCGACCACCTCGGATAAATTGCAACAGTTCCTGTTCTCGCATGGATCGTTTAGCCAAACGGTTACGTACCAATACAACGCCTTGGACCAAAATACCATTGTTCAAGATGGAATGTATACGTACCGCTTTGACTATGACGAAAGAGGAAACGTTCGCACCTTCACGACAGGAAACGGAGCCGGCTCGACCTTTACGTACGATGACTGCGGCTTAGCGGAAAGCGTTTCGGTCGGTACGGCGGACGGAAAAGAAATTTTATCGGAAACGTACCGTTACGATGAAAACGGAAACCGGACAGAAATCGCCATCCCGACCGGCGCGAAGACGCTCTATCGTTATGACGCCTTAGATCAACTTGTGGAAGAGCAATGGCCGGATGGAACGACGATCGAGTACACGTACGATGGATTCGGGAACCGGACGAAAATCGTGAAAACGAAAGAGGGATCATCCACGACGACGACGGCCGATTATAATGCGGCGAATCAGTTGGTTCGTTTCGGCGATGAAACGATCACGTACGATGCGAACGGCAACCGGACCGAAGACAGTGAGTACCAATATGAATGGAACGAAGCCGATCAGCTTGTCTCCATCACCCGAAAAGGCGAAAGCACGCCGTTTGTCACATACAAATATGACGAAGACGGCCGCCGTATTCAAAAGAATGTGAATGGTGTTATTACGAACTACCATTACCAAGGCGACAGCCTAAACGTTCTGTATGAAACCGATGCAAGTGGAAATGTGGTAAGATCATATATATACGGAGAAAACGGGCAACTCCTTGCCATGAAAAAAGGCAATGCGACGTACTTTTATCACTATAACGCCCATGGCGATGTCATTGCCCTAACGGATGCGCAAGGAAACATCGTGGCCCGTTACCAATACGATGCGTGGGGGAACATTCTTTCCCAATCCGGCGCATTGGCGGACGAAAATCCATACCGATATGCGGGATACCAATATGACCAAGAAACGGGTCTGTATTATCTGATTGCCCGGTACTACCATCCGGTGCATGGCGTGTTCCTTTCTCTAGACCCAGATCCAGGGGATGCGGACGATATCCTTACGCAGAATGGGTATGCGTATGCGAACAACAACCCAGTGATGTTGGTCGATCCGGATGGGCATTTTGTGTGGATGGCTATCAACGCGGGATTTGCGGCGTATGATGCGTATAAGGCGTACAAGTCGGGAAAAGGATGGAAAGGCGTCGCGGCTGCGGCAGCTATTGGTTTTGTTGGTGGAGGAAAATTTAAACTTGTTAGAAATACAGGTAGATTTATTATAAAGGGTACGGGTAAAGTTACAAAAGGTGGATTGAACTTTACTAAAACTACTGCAAAGCATATGGATAATCCAGACAGAAGAGTTCCAATACAAATCCTACAACAAGCGATAAAGGGTAAAGGTTATAAAGACCCTAGAGGTTCAAATGCACGAATGTACTATACTATAATGTATAGAAATGGTAAGAAGTACAACTTAGAAGTTCTATATGATAAGAAAACAAATACAATCTTGCATTTTGAGTATGCTAGGAAAGCAATGGGGCCATTAAAGGCTATTCCTAAATAAAGGAGGGAAAATGCTTGGATATTGATTATTCAAAGAAGTTATATCAATTGATACAGGATTACTTAAATAAACAAATTGATACTGAGACTTTTTCAAATGATTTTACTGTAATTTATAATTTACATGTAGACTATGATAGTTTAAGTACTAAGGAACTTAAATTATTTGGTGAGTTATCAGAAATAACTAGTCGATTTTCACCTTTTGAAGAAGACCTTAAAAAATATAATTGTTACTTTAATGCAAATGATGTTGAAAAAAAAGCAAAAGAAGTTCTCAAAGAATTAAGTAAAAATTGAACCATAACTTTATATTGTTACAAAAAGCCTTAGGAGATAAATTCTCTTTAAGGCTTTTTACATAGACGTAATGCCGAATAAACCGCTTGTGTTACAACCTAAACATATAACCCACGACCCCCTTGCATGATAATTTTTTGAGTTATCTTGTACGCACAGGATGAGTTTGAAAAAGATGTCCAATTTTATAATTTTCATCAACAATAAACAGCTGAAAAATCATCAGTTACTACCGTTTTTATCTCCCAAAAGCTTACCTTCGCTTTCTCCTTGCCTTTTGAAATTTTTTTTTCGCAACTTTTCCGCCCTTTATTCCGATTACTATAGCGAGAGGCTACTCCACCTCGATTAACTCCTGGATGTCGATGTCTAGCACTTTGCACACTTTTTCTAATGTTGAGAGATAAACTCTGTCCACGTTGTCTGAACAAAGATGGCTGATGGTGTTCGGGCGCAGCCCTGTAAGTCGAGCTAATTCACGCTGAGAAATGCCACGTTCTTTGAGGATTTCTTTTAGTTTGATTTTAATTGGCATACTACATCCCTTCCTCTGTCTGTATTACTTATACGATACATAAAAAATTTGTATCGGTAAAGGGATTGATTGTATCGGTTAAGACGCATACAATAGACTTAACATAGCGGCTAAGCGTTACGTTAATCTCAATTTGCGTAACGGAGGGGGAAGGTATCATGAAGGTGATTGGATATATCCGAGTTTCCACACAAGGGCAAGCCAAAGATGGATACAGCCTTGCCTACCAAGAAGATGAAATCAAAGCATATTGCCAGGCACAAGGATACACTCTCCTGTGTTTGTTTAAGGATGAGGGTATCAGTGGGGCGAAAGTAGATGAAGAAGCGTTAGAAATCGACAGGACAGGATTTCAGGAGATGTTGGAGTATCTCTCCCGCCATCAGGTGGATTATGTGGTTACACTCAACACCAGTCGTTTATGGCGTTCAGACATTGTAAAAGTGTTAGTACATCGTGAGCTGAAAAAGTATGGAGTAGACATTCGGAGTATCGAACAACCGCAATACAGTATTTACAAGAAAGACCCCAATGATTTTCTTATTAATGGGTTAATGGAACTCCTCGACCAATATCAACGCTTAGAAATTGCGTTAAAGCTAGGACGAGGAAGGAATAAAAAAGCACAACAGGGCGGTTATGCAGGAGGAAATGTCGCTTTTGGATATACGGTTAAAAGAGGCCAAAAGCGACTCGTTATAGATGAAACACAAGCAAAAACCGTTCAACGAGTGTTTGACTTACGAGAACAACATCCTTCATGGTCTCTGTCACAAATCGCATCACAACTGAATGAGGAAGGACATCGAACGAAACAGGGGAAGTTGTTTACGAAAGTTCAAGTCAAGCGAATTTTGGACAGAAAATCGTTTTACAGTGGTGTATACCGTTATGGAGAGATAATCGCCAACGGAACACATGAAGCGATTTTATAACGGAACGAGATAGAGAATGGATAGGCTTTCGTACCCTTGCGAGTCCATAGAGACGAACGCTCGACCTAAGGTTGCCGACATTCTCTGTCTTGCTTTATCCGTTCAATCCAAGATAGGGGTGAGATGTTCTGATGAGACGAGATAAGCATATTTATATAGGGATAGATTTGCATAAGTTTTAGCATACAGCGGTGATTTTAGATTGTTGGTTTGAAAAGCTGGGAGAAGTGACATTTGAAAATAAACCATCCGCTTTTCCGAGTTTACTAGAGTATGTGAATGGGTTTCTTACAGAAGACATCACTCCTGTGTTTGGATTAGAGGATGTGGGGGGCTATGGCAGGGGCTTGGCATTGTACTTAAAAGAGAAAGGGCACATTGTAAAGTTTGTCAATTCTTCTTTATCCAATGCGGAACGGAACAGCTATGCCATGACCCAAAAGCATGACAGTTGGGATGCCCAATGTGTAGCGAATGTGTTAATCCGTCAACTCCCTTATTTGCCTGATGCTATCCCATCCGATATGTATTGGATGATTGCCCAATTGGTGGGGAGACGAAACGCTTTAGTCAAATCCCAAACCGCTCTTAAAAATCAGTTGCATCTTCAATTAAGTTTTCATTATCCAAGTTATAAGAAATTCTTTTCGAAAGTCGATGGTCAAACTGCTTTAGCTTTTTGGGAACGCTATCCTTCTCCCGCACATTTGAAGGGAGAAACCGTAGAAAGTTTACGAACATTCCTATTAAAAGCTAGTCATAAATCATGTTCCATAAGGAAGGCGAAACAGATTTTATCTCTCATCCAAGCGGATGGAGAGATAAAGCGTGAATATCAGACAACAAGTGATTTTATTATTCAAAGCATGGTGAGAGACATTCGCTTTAAGAAACAGGAAATCAAAAAAGTGGATAAAGAGTTAAAAGCACTTATTAAGCCATTAGGGATGCAGCTTGAAACGATGCCAGGCATTAATACGGTGACCGCATCCGCTTTCATTGCAGAAATCGGGGATATTCATCGTTTCTCCCATTCTGACAAACTCGCAAGATACGCAGGAATAGCCCCTGTCAGAATGGGTTCGGGCGGCAAGGAAACCATTCAGAAAAGCAAACAAGGAAACAGGGAATTATACAATATCTTTTACAATTTGGCTGTTCAACAAATACATATTTGTAAAGGTAGTAAAACTCCTCGAAATCCTGTGTTTTACGAGTATTATCAGAAAATGTATTTGCTAATTGAATTTTGAGCCACTCCGATTACATCCTTGTGAGCCACTTAAAAATTGACAAATGGTAAATCTGGGGCGTCTTGACA
>Ga0209721_1002465_pt1 | contig 11603 bp, 8 predicted proteins | sample TshhotsprinmetaG_FD_184139 | JGI IMG/M metagenome (GOLD analysis project Ga0209721, IMG submission 184139) | Hot spring microbial communities from South Africa to study Microbial Dark Matter (Phase II) - Tshipise hot spring metaG (SPAdes)... | ecosystem: Environmental > Aquatic > Thermal springs... | reverse complement strand
TCCTGCAGCGCATCAATCTCTCACCGCGGCGCCGCCCGTTGGATTGCGGGAACGTGTTCCCGCTTTCGATTGCAGCCTGCAACGCATTAATCTCTCACCGCGGCGCTGCCCGTTGGATTGCGGGAACGTGTTCCCGCTTTCGATTGCAGCCTGCAACGCATTAATCTCTCACCGCGGCGCCGCCCGTTGGATTGCGGGAACGTGTTCCCGCTTTCGATTGCAGCCTGCAACGCATTAATCTCTCACCGCGGCGTTGCCCGTTGGATTGCGGGAACGTGTTCCCGCTTTCGATTGCAGCCTGCAGCGCATTAATCTCTCACCGCGGCGCCGCCCGTTGGATTGCGGGAACGTGTTCCCGCTTTCGATTGCAGCCTGCAACGCATTAATCTCTCACCGCGGCGTTGCCCGGGGCCGGCTTTGCCGGCGCCCGATCATAGATCGCCGTCAGCTCGCGCAGACGAGCGGCCAGGGCGTCGGTCAGCATCTCCGACGTGTAGCGCCACTGCCAGTTGCCGCTGGCCGTGCTGGGGAAGTTCATGCGCGCCTCGTTGCCCAGGCTCATCACATCCTGCAAACAGGCCACCGCCTGATTGGCAACCGAACTCCAGGCCAGACGGATGAAATCCCAGGCCAGATCGCGGCCGTCGGTGCCCAGATAACGCAGACAGTTCCATTTCTCCGGCCCGGTGCGGACCGCTTCGTTGAACCAGCCGATCACCGTGTTGTTGTCGTGCGTGCCGGGGTAGACGATGTAGTCCTTGTCGAAGGTGTGCGGCAGATATTTCGGATTATTGTCCAGAGCGAAGCCGAACTGAAGGATTTTCATGCCCGGAAAACCGAATTGCGTGCGCAACGCGTCCACCTCCGGCGTGATCACCCCCAGGTCTTCGGCGATGATCGGCAGCTGGCCCAACGCGTTGCGGATCGCCTCGAAAAGCGCCGCGCCTGGCCCCTTGACCCAACGGCCTTTGACGGCGGTCGGCTCGTTCGCCGGGATCTCCCACGCCGCCTCGAACCCACGGAAATGGTCTATGCGGATGATATCCACCTGGGTCAGCGCGTGGCGAATCCGCTCGATCCACCACTGATAGCCGGTCTGCGCCATGACATCCCAACGATAGTGCGGGTTGCCCCAGCGTTGACCGGTCGCGGAAAAGTTATCGGGCGGAACTCCGGCGATCACGATCGGATTGCGCTCTTCGTCCAGATAGAAGAGTTCCGGCCGGCTCCAGACATCGGCACTGTCCTCGGCCACGAAGATCGGGATATCGCCGATGATCTGGATGCCCAGCTCAGCGGCGCGCGCCTTCAGGCTGGCCCACTGCTCGGCGAACTGCCACTGGAGATACTCGTGATAGGTGATCTCGTCGGCCAACAGCTGGCGGTAATAGTCCACGGCCGGGCCATGGCGCACCAGGATATCGCGCGGCCAGCCGTGCCAGCTGCCGCCGCCGAAATATCCCTTGATGGCCATGAACAAGGCAAAGTCAGGCAGCCAGTGTCCATGGCGCTCACGAAACAGCGCAAAGCCGGCGCGCTGCTCGGCGGTGGCGTGCGCCTTGAAGTGCGCGTAGCTCTGGCGGAAGAGCTTCTGCTTGTAGGGGATCACCGCGCCGAAATCAACCCGGGCAGCAGGAAAAGCAGGCACATCGGCCAGGGCGTCGTGCGGCAGCAATCCCGCATATGCCAGGCCGTCCGGGCTGATCAACAGCGGATTGCCGGCGAAGGCCGAGAAGGACTGATAGGGCGAATCGCCGTAGCCGGTGGGCCCTAGCGGCAGCACCTGCCAGAGCTGCTGTTTGGCCTTGGCCAGCCAATCCAAGAAATCATAGGCGCCTTTGCCCAGATCGCCGATGCCATAACGACCAGGAAACGACGTGGGATGGCACAAAATGCCGCTCGCACGCGGAAAAGGCATAGGTACACCTCCATCCAGAGTCATCAACCAGCTTTCATCTGACTTTGTTCTGCGTGCAGCGCTATGATCTGGCTGCACGATGCCGTGCCGGTGGTGCCGATCTGCTGGATCGTGACGCCGGCAGCCAGGCAGCCGATCTCGCCGGCCTCAGGCACAGTGGCGCCGGAGCAGAGGGCCGAGACGATGCCGGCCATAGTGGCATCGCCGGCGCCGACGATGTCAATCGGCCCGCTCACTTTCACCGCGGGAATGGCGGTAGGGCCGTCCATGTGAAACGCCACCAGTCCATCGGCACCGAGGGTGAGGAAGACGGGCTGGCCGGCCCGCCGGTAGAGCATCTCGCCGCAGGCCAGCACATCGGCCCGATCGAGCTGGCCTATGTGCGGCCCGCGGACGGCGCGCGTGGCCTCGCGCGCGTTCGGCTTCAGGATCACATCCTCGAACAGGCCGATGCGCTCGCGCGAATCGGCCGCAAAGACGACCGTCGGATAGGCCCGCGCCAGGCTGCACAGCTCCTCGCGCACCCGCTCCGTGATCACGCCGCAATCGGCCTCCGGCACCTGATCGGCGATGATGACGCCGTGAACGCGCGGCAACAGCCCGCGCAGCGCGGCGATCAATTTATCCTCTACCGCGGCCGGCGTCTTCGTGCGATTCTTGATATCCAGCCGATTCAGCTCATGCTGCGTGCCATCGGGCTCGCGCAGCATCGGCTTGGTGTAGGTCGGCGTCACGCGATCATCCCGAATGATCAGCGCGTCGAGATCCACGCCGGACGCCTCCAGCTTCTTCAGCAGCTCAAAGCCTTCACCGTCGTCGCCGATCACGGTCAGCGCGATGACCCGGACGCCCATGGCGCGCAAATTGTTGGTCACCGTGCCGGCCGCGCCCGGGCTGCACCGCACGTCCACGACCTGATGCGCCTCGAGTCCGGTCTCCAGCGAGATCTCCGCCAGACTGTGCTCGATGATCAGGTATTTGTCCAAGAAGAAATCGCCGACGACCAGCACGACGCGAGAAGGAAAAACAGACAGGATGGTTGCGAGGCGGTCAGGTCTCACGGTATTCCTCCATCATGGTGTGAGCGGTCAACGCGCAAGCCCGCTTGTTTCCCATCGCAGATCAAGCGCCGGTGATCAGTCGGTACAACGCGGGAATCGTCCCGCGATGTGGCCCACGCACGTAGAAGCTCTCACCGCCATCTGCCACCGTGCGCACCAAAATCGTCTTGTAGGGCCGATAGTAGTAGCGGGCATCGGTCTTGGGCGCCTCGTGGCTCAGGTCGTCGCCGAGATCGAGCAGGTCGAAGACGGCCGTGGTGAAACGATTGATCTGGCGCCCTTCCTGCGCGGCGACGTTGCGCGCCATCGCCAGCGCCTTCAGGTACACCTCTGGGCCCATGACCGCGGTGCCGAAGTTCAAGAAGACGCCCCCCTGCAGGCGGCTGATGGCCTCCGCGAAGATCAAAAAGTCACGATACGACGCCTCGCCCAACGCCGCCGCGTCGCAGTTCGGGTGCTCGTGGATGATGTCGTAGCCCAGCCCGATGTGCACCGTCACCGGCACGCCCAGCCGATAACCGGCCGCCAGGATGCTGACATCAGGATGCGCAAATGGGCGCATGGGCACATCCACAGATTGCCCATTTGCCGATTCCCAAATCGCCCGCCCCAACGCCTCGCCGTAGCCCAGGCCGGCACGGGCGCCCGCGGCCACGATGTCGTTGATCCAGCCGGTCTCTTGCCACAGGCCGAACTGCCCCTCGCGGATATAGCGGGCCACGCTCTCGGTGGTTGCGCCGATCAACGCCAGCTCGAAGTCGTGGATCGGTCCGGCACCGTTCATGCCCACGTGGGTGATGAGGCCGCGCGCCATCAGATCAATGATGAAGCGCGACAGGCCACTTTTGATGACATGCGCGCCCATCAGCACGATCACAGGCGCGGCGGAGCGGCGCGCCTGGCGCATGCGCTCGGCGATGACCGGCAACGCCGGATGCGCAAACGGCTCACCGGGCGCATCCAGCGGCAACACATCGGCCAGCGTCATATCGTGCACGCGCTCGGCCAACGGCTTAAGCCGCAAACGGGAACGATCAAACATGGGATAAGGCATGGTTATACTCCAGATGTGGCGTGTGTCACGCATCAAACGCGAGACGTTTCGCGTTTCACGTTTCACGTTTCGCGTTTCACGTTTCGCGTTTCACGCCTCAAACAGATACGCCATCAGCGCATCATGCTCCCGAAAGTCGGGCACGATCAGATCGGCGCCGGCCTCGATCAGGCGGTTACGCTTCCAGAGGTCTATGCCGATGCGATGCACCTCGTCGGAGGCGACCCCGACGGCGATGCCACCGACGCGTTTGGTGTCCTCGATCTCGACGAAACCGTCACCGAAGGCCACGAATTCCGGGCCGGCCAGCCTGTTTTCGGCGATGATACGCTCGATCAAAATCTTCTTCGAGAAACTCTTGTAATCATCGCGCGCGCCGTAGATGCCGACGAAATAGGGCGCGATCTGCAACGCGGCCGCTTCATCCAGCACATAGGGCTCATCGCTGCCAGAGGCCAGATAGCAGCGCACCCCGCGAGCGGTTAACGCCTGGAGCATGGCCCGGCCGCCGGGCACCATCAGGTCGTCGGCGGCCACTCGTCCGGCTTTGAGGTCGGCCACGCGATGCCGGATGCGTGCCCACAGCCGGTCGAGATAGATGTGTTTGTATTCCAACGGATCACGCGGCACGCCGCCGCGCTTCTGCACCTCTTCGGCCAGCCGGATCATCTGATAAACCGTTTGCTTGCCCGTCAGCCGGGTGACGAACTCGGTCACGACCGCAGTGATCTCGGCTTCGCTCTCGTGCGCAGGGGTCTCCATCAGCCACTCGACCATCAGGGGGATCATCACCCCCTGCCAGCCTTCGCGGATCAGCGACAGGGTGCCGTCGAAATCGAAAAGCGCATGGCGAATGCGCCCGCGGACGATGTCAGGATGGATGATCTCGAGCATACAATTCCTGTTTGAATCGGATTGCCAGGGCAAACAAGATCATTGATCGGGATAAACCCGGAAATTGTGTTCGTCCTGTCAAAAAATTACAGCGCCTGGGCCAGCGCGGCCGCGCCCCACAGCGGCGCATCATCGCCGAGTGCGGCCGGGACGATCTCGACGCGCGTCTGCGGCAACGCGTGCCGGCGGGCCGTATCGCGCACGATCTGCCACCAGCGTTCGCCGGCCTTGGTGACCCCGCCGCCCAGCACCACCCGCTCGGGATTCATCAGGTTGATCGCGCCGCCTAGGCCCGCGCCGAGCGCCTCGGCTGCGTCGTCGAGCACCGCCTGGGCCAACGGATCACCCTCGGCCGCTGCCTGCGCCACCATCTGCGCCGTCACTGCCTCCGACCGCCCCCCGGCCAGCGCCAACAACGCTGTCCCTGCCTCCTGCTTCCCACTGTCGGCTTCCGGGTGTCGGTTTCCGGCTTTCAGCCGCTCGCCTCCACCCTCCAACCACGCCCGCGCCTTCGCCGCGATCCCCCAGCCGCACGCCTCGGCCTCCAGGCAGCCGTTTTTGCCGCAGACGCACGGCACGCCGCCGGGACGCACGACGACGTGGCCGATCTCGCCGGCCATGCCGTCGGCCCCGCCCCAGATACGGCCGGCCAGCACCCACCCGCCGCCGATGCCCGTGCTCACGGTGACGTACAGCAGGCTGGTGCAGCCCTGGCCGGCCCCAAACGTCCATTCGCCGAGCGCTGCGACATTGGCGTCGTTGTCCACCGCAACCGGCGCACCGAGTTCGGCCTGCAAACGGGCCGCCAGTGGCGTCTCCTCCCAGCCCGGCACATGGTGCGACAGCCGCACCACGCCGCGCGTCGCATCCACCGGGCCGCCGAAACTGACTCCGACCGCCGTCAGCTGACCGGGATGTTCGCGCAACAGCCGGCGCGCCAGATCGAGCATGGCGGCCTGATCGCAGGTGGCATCTGCGCCCGGCGACGAAAAGACGCGGCCATGGGCAAGCCAGGTGCGCTCGCCGGGCACAAGCAGCGCAGCCGTATGCTTGGTGCCGCCGTAATCAAGAGCCAGCAACAGAGCACGCGCCATCTCCTCTCTCCTCGTCACCTCTACTCGCACAGCGCCAGGAACACTGCATGCAGGATCACCAGATGCGCGTCTTCGATCACCTGCATGCTGTCGTGGGGCACGATCACACAGATATCGCAGAGATCCTTCAATTTGCCGCCATCGCGGCCGGTCAAGCCGATGCGGGTGAGGCCGAGCGCGCCGGCCGTCTCCATGGCCCGCAGCACATTCGGCGAGTTGCCACTGCCCGAAAGCGCGATGATCACATCGCCTGCTTCGGCCAGCGAGGCCAACGGCTCTGCGAAAATGACGTCATAGCCCACATCGTTGGCATACGCGGTCAGCGTCGAAATGTTGTCGCTGAGGCAGATCAGCTTCAGCCGCGGTCGGTCGGGCCGGATCGTGCTTTTCAGCATATCGTTGACGAAATGCGAAGCGTTGGCCGAACTGCCGCCATTGCCGCAGGTGAAGATGCGTTTGCCGGCTGCCTGTGCCTGGCGCAGCACAGCGACGATTTGAGCGACCGGCTCGGCCGGGATCTGCGGCAGGACAGCAGCAACGGTTTGAAAGTAAGCAGCGGGTGTAAACATAACGAGCTCCCAGATCAAATGTCAGGTGCATTTTACCGCAACGCCGCGAAATTCAGGAAACGGGACATCGGTTGTTGCGCAACCGCGCGGGGCGCTTGTCCGGTCTGGCGCCATTGTGGTAGAATAGCGTTTAGATACGGCGCACAGCGCCTGAGTTCCTGGAGGCATCCATGCCCGAGAAGATCCTGGTTTTCACTGCCTGGCCCTACTGCAACGGCGAGCTTCACATCGGCCACATTGCCGGCGCGTATCTGCCACCGGACATCTTCGCACGCTATCATCGCCTGCGCGGCAACGATGTGCTGATGTTGTCCGGCTCCGACACCCACGGCACGCCCATCACCGTGCGCGCTGAGGAGGACGGCATCTCCCCGCGCGAGGTCGTGGATCGCTATCACCCGCGTATCGTGAACATGTACCAGCGGCTGGGGATCACCTACGACCTCTATACGGAGACCGACACCGAGAACCATTGGGCGGTGACCCAGGATATGTTCAAGACGCATCTGGCGAACGGCTATATCTATCTGGACTCCATGCAGCAGCTTTATTGCGTGGACTGCGCCAAATGGCTGGCCGACCGCTATGTGGAGGGTACCTGCCCGTATTGTCGGTCGGAGGGCGCGCGCGGCGACCAATGCGACAACTGCGGTCGCACCTACGAGGCGATCACGCTGATACGGCCGCGCTGCAAACACTGCGGCGGCATGCATATCGAGATCCGCACGACCGAGCACTTCTTCCTCGACCTGGGCAAGCTCAACGAGCCGTTGCTGGCGTGGATCAACGACGGCAAGAAGGAACATTGGCGGCCCAACGTAATCAACCAGACGCGGGCGCGGCTGGAAAGCCGCGAGCTGCGCGGCCGACCGATCACGCGCGACATCCTGTGGGGTGTCACGATTCCGGTGCCGGGCTTCGAGGACAAACGCATCTATGTCTGGTACGACGCGGTGATCGGCTATTTGTCGGCGACGAAGGAGTGGGCTGCGCTGCAAGGCAACCCGGATGCCTGGCGGTCATGGTGGACCGATCCGGCTTGCCGCGCCTACTACTTCATCGGCAAGGACAACATCGAGTTCCACGCGATCATCTGGCCGGGGATGCTGATCGGCTACGGCCAGGGGCTGAACCTGCCCTACGATGTGCCGTCCAACGAATACCTGAACGTGGAGGGGCGCAAGCTCAGCAAAAGCCGGCGCTGGATGATCCAGATGTCGGAGGTGCTCAATCGCTACGATCCCGACCCCTGGCGTTATGCCATCGCGGCCAACTTCCCGGAGACGCAGGACGTGAATTTCACCTGGGAAGACTTCCTGCGCCGCAACAACGACGAGCTGGTGGCGACCTGGGGCAACCTGGCAAATCGGGTGCTCGGCTTCGCGTTCAAGCGCTTCGATGCCACGGTGCCGCAACCCGGCCCGTTCGACGAGGCAGATCAGGCACTGCTGGCCCAGATCGGGCCGACATTCGAGCGCGTCACCGCGCTGCTAGAAGCCGTGAAGCTCAAGCAGGCGCTGGAAATCACCATGTCGCTGGCTCACGAGGCCAACCGCTACCTGAACCTGAAAGAGCCCTGGAAGCAGATCAAAACCGATCCTACGGCCGCGGCGACCTCGGTGTTCGTGGCACTGCGCGTCATTGACACACTCAAGACATTGTTCACGCCATTCCTGCCGTTCACCTGTCAGCAACTGCACCACTACCTGGGCTACGAGGGCGCACTGTTTGGCCAGTCATACACCGAAGTGCTACACGAGACCACGCGCGCGCATCTGGCGCTCCGCTACGACCCGACCGGCGCGACCGGTCGCTGGGAGATCAGCGAGCTGGCGCCCGGCCAAAAGCTGCGCGAGCCGGCACCGCTCTTCCGCAAGCTCGACGAAAGCATTGTGGACGCCGAGATCGAGCGCATGATGCGCGGCGCCTGACCCGAAAACTGCTCCGACGCGCCAGGCATCTTGCAGAGTGCCTGGCACGCGGACAGGGCCCATCTTCAAAGCTGTGCCGACGTCGTTCGCCGGACACAGTCTCGGCGCCAGGCCGGAAGTTGACTTTCCCTGCAAAAAGACTACAATTCCCGCGTATCTTTGAGCACAAAAACCCTGTTGTCGCCGCGACAGCGCTCTTTGTTGCTCCGCTTTTGCCCATCTGGACTACAGAGGCACTTTTGAGTGGCCGGAACAGCATTCGACCCTGCACAAACGGCACGATAGGCGCCGAAATTGCCGAGGCCGAGGAGGTAAGGTGATCCATGCTTAGACGTCTCTACCGATGGCTTGCCCAGAGCAAGTGGCGCGTGGCGATGTTTGCCGTGGGCCTGTTGGTGGTTGCCTGGCTGTTCTTCATGGGGTCTGTCTCGCTGATGGAATACACGGAATCCACCGAGTTCTGCTCGCTGTGTCACGTGATGAAGCCCGAACACACCGCCTACCAGAACTCGCCCCACGCCCGCACGTCCTGCGGCGCCTGCCACATCGGACCAGGCGCCTATCCGGCGTTCGAAGCGAAAGTGCGCAGTGCGCACTATCTGTGGGTCTATCCGCTGAATCTGTACGAGCGCCCCATCCCCTCACCCATTACCAGCCTGCGACCGGTGGAGATTGTCTGCGAACAGTGTCACTGGCCGCAAAAGTTCTACGAGGATCGGGTCGTCATCATCCCGAGTTACGCTCAGGACGAGCAGAACAGCCTGACCCAGACCACGCTGGTCATCAACACCGGCGGCGGTCCCACCGAGGCCGGCCTGGGCCGCGGCATTCACTGGCACATCGAGAACCCGGTCTACTACATCGCCGCCGACGAAAAACGCCAGGACATCCCCTGGGTGCAGGCGACTTTCAACGGCGTGGTGACCGAATATCTTTCGACCGACTCCAATCTGACCCCTGAAGAAATCGCCAGGGCCGAAAAACGCAAGATGGACTGCGTGGACTGCCACAATCGTGCCAGCCATAACTTCCGCAAACCCGAGGAGGCGCTCGACCAGGCCATACGGCTGGGCCAAATCCCCGCCGACCTGCCGTTCATCAAACGCGAGGGCAGCAAAGTGCTGGAGAAGAAGTATGCGACGGAGGACGAAGCGGCTACGGCCATCGCGAGCGTCGAAGAGTTCTACAAGACCAATTACGCGACCCTGTATGAGAGTCGCAAGGCCGACGTTCAGAAAGCCGTGGCCGGCCTCCAGGCGATTTTCGACACCACCCAGTTCCCTTTCATGGGCGTGGACTGGCAGACACATACCAACAACATCGGCCACAAGGACTTTCCGGGCTGCTTCCGCTGCCACGACGGCAAACACCTGAGCAAAGACAACCAGGCCATCCGGCTCGAATGCAACATCTGTCACAGCATTCCCCAGGTGGCCATGCCGGGCCAGCCGCTGCCGGCCATCGAAATCTCGACCGTCAATGAACCGGACTCGCACAGGAGCACGACCTGGCTGGCGCAGCACCGCTATCAATTCGATGCGACCTGCATCCAGTGTCACACGGTGGATAACCCCGGCGGCAAGGACAACAGCAGCTTTTGCAGCAACAGCGCCTGTCATGATACGAAGTGGGTTTTCGCCGGCCTCGATGCCCCCCGGGTACGCGAACTCAGCGCGCCGCCCAAAGTGCCCGGCAAAGGAATCCCCAATCCCATCCCCCATCCGATCGGGCAGCGCACTGATTGTCTGATCTGCCATGCAGTCGGCAAAGTGAAGCCGTATCCGGCCAACCACACCAGCTTTACAGCCGGCATGTGCACCCAATGCCATCAGCCGACGTTGCAGGAGACTGCCGCGGCCGCCCCGGTGCCGACGCCCACGCCGACGAGCAGTCCGGCTCCCACGGCAACCGTTGCGCCCACGCCGACGACAGTCGTTACTCCGACGGCCACGGCCATGCCGGCCAATATGGCCAGGCCGATCCCGCACGAAGTGGCCGGCCGCGAGAACTGTCTGCTCTGTCACAACCCAGAAGGCGGCGTAAAACCGGCGCCACAGGATCATGCGGGCCGTCCCAACGAAAGCTGTCAGGGCTGTCACAAAGCCGCTGAGCCCGGCGCAACTGTGACTGCGACCCCGGCGTCGGCCACACCGACCGCCGGCGGCGAGAAGGCGCCGGGCATGGCCCCGGCCATCTCGCATGACCTGGTCGGCCGGGAAAACTGCCTGATGTGCCACAATCCCGATGGCGGCGTGAAACCGGCACCGAAGGATCACACGGGCCGGACCGTCGAACAATGTCAGTTGTGCCACAAGCCCAAGAGCTGATCCGGAAATCATCGTCCGACGTGCCAGGCATCTTGCAGAATGCCTGGCACGTGAACGCTCTAACGAATCCTGCCTCGATATTTGACTTTAAGACCAGATCCCGCTATACTGTCCATTCGCAAAGCCGACCAGGTTACGATTTTTGGCGCAGTGCAGCGAGTGTGTTATAATCTTCTCTGCGCCGACGTAGCTCAATCGGCAGAGCATCGACCTTGTAAGTCGAGGGTTGCCGGTTCGATTCCGGCCGTCGGCTTGCAGCGCACTTTATCACTCTGGGCAGATACCCAAGTGGCCAAAGGGGGCTGACTGTAAATCAGCTGGCTGACGCCTTCGGAGGTTCGAATCCTTCTCTGCCCACTGTGGGAGTAGACAGGTAGGCAGGTAGACAAGGGAAGAGTGTTTCCTTGTCTCCTTGTCTCCTTGTCTACCCCTATCCAATCCGCCCACGTAGCTCAGTCGGTAGAGCACGTTCTTGGTAAGAACGGGGTCATCGGTTCAAGTCCGATCGTGGGCTTTGCATGGTGTTGATCTTTTTTTCCGGCTGTTTTCGGCGCTCTCGACGCAGGAACGGCCGGCAAATCAACGTCTTAGTTAGCATGGGCGCGTTGACGCGCACAGCGGGAGGATACCATCCATGGCGAAGCAGGTATTTGAGCGCACGAAGCCACACGTGAACGTGGGGACGATCGGGCACATAGATCATGGGAAGACGACGTTGACGGCGGCGATCACGAAGGTGCTGTCGCTGAAGGGGA
>Ga0209721_1002464_pt1 | contig 11604 bp, 15 predicted proteins | sample TshhotsprinmetaG_FD_184139 | JGI IMG/M metagenome (GOLD analysis project Ga0209721, IMG submission 184139) | Hot spring microbial communities from South Africa to study Microbial Dark Matter (Phase II) - Tshipise hot spring metaG (SPAdes)... | ecosystem: Environmental > Aquatic > Thermal springs... | reverse complement strand
TATGTATTATCAAGGTTACCACACTGATTTTGCTATTAGTTTATTAATAGAGGATAATAATCGAGAATTGAAACAGTTCCTAAAAGTTGGTGAAGAAACCCTAGAAAAAGCAATTAATACTTGTCAGGTGAGTAAAAGAATTGGTCATATTTCTAAAACAATTGAGGAAGAAATTTATAAGAATGGTTATTTTGTTTTAAAACAGTTGACCGGACATGGAATTGGAAAAAAATTACATGAAGATCCTTATATATTAGGATTTTTAGATAGACCATTAGAAGAGACAGAAATGATAAAGCCAGGATTAACGATTGCAATTGAGATAATTTACTCAATGGGAACAGAGAAAATTGTTTATGAAAAAGATAATAAATGGTCAGTAATTACTAAAGATAAGAGTTTATCCGCTTGTTTTGAAAAAACAATTGCTATTACTGACAAGAAGCTCTTGGTTTTAACCTAGTTTTGTGGTAAAATTTAATTTTTATGAAAAATAATTTTTTAGTTGTTGAAGGGGAGGTTATTGAAAACCTTCCTAACACTTTGTTTAGAGTAAGATTAGAGAACTCTAGCAAAGTAATTTTGTGTTATTTATCAGGAAAAATGAGAAAAAATTTTATTAAAATTTTACCCGGAGACAAGGTAAAAATTGAAATGACTCCTTATGATTTAAATCGGGGAAGAATAGTTTTTAGATTATGAAAGTAGCTGTTTCTATAAAAAAAATTTGTAATAAATGTAAAATGGTAAAAAGAAAGGGGAGACTTTATATTATTTGTTCTAATGTAAAACATAAACAAAAACAAGGTTAAAAGTTTTTAGAGTTTCATAAATGATAAGAATTTTAGGAATAACTTTACCAGAAGAGAAAAAAATTGATTATGCTTTGACTTTAGTTTATGGTATTGGTTGGAAAAATGTTTATCGAGTTTTAAAATTAACAGCGGTTGATAAAAATAAAAAGGTAAAAGAATTAACTGAAGAGGAAATAAAAAAAATTAGCCAAGTGATAGAAACAAATTTTAAAGTTGAAGGTGATTTAAGAGAGATAATTAGCGAAAATATTAAAAGACTAAAGGATATTGGTTGTTATCGAGGTTTAAGACATATAAGAGGTTTACCAGTTAGAGGTCAGAGGACGAAGTCAAACGCAAGAACAAAACGTGGTAAGAGAAAAACTGTTGGTGCTTTAAGAAAAGAGGCTTGGGCAAAATTAGAACAAGCAGTCAAAACAAAGTCGCAAAAAACATAAGTTAATTTCTAATTTCTATTATTTAATAAAAAATTATGGCAAAAAAAGTTATTAAAAAAATAGTTGAAAGAGGAAGAATATATGTAGTGGCTACCTTTAATAATACGATAGTTACTATTACCAATGAAAAAGGTGAATCAATTTTAACGGGAAGTTGTGGCATGCATGGTTTTAAAGGAACAAGAAAGTCAACTCCTCATGCAGCAACAGTGACAACAGAGGCGATTTTGAAAAAGGCAGTTGAGGATTTTAATTTAAAAGAAGTTGATATATTTATAAAAGGAATTGGTCCTGGTAGGGAAGCAGCCATCAGAGTGATAAAAAATTTTAATCTAGACATTAAAAGAGTTATTGATATTACTCCTATACCACATAATGGAGTTAGACCTCCAAAGGTAAGGAGAAATTAATTTTTTTAATTATTAAAAAATATGAGATATCTAGGTCCTAAAAATAAAATAAGTCGACGAGAAGGAGTTGATTTAGGTTTTAAAACACCGGGAACAAATAGTTTTAATAGTCTTTTAAAAAGACTTAATGTTCCTCCTGGACAGCATAAAGAAAAAGGAAGAAAAAAACTATCAGAGAGAGGATTACAATTAAGAGAAAAACAAAAGTTAAAATTTATGTTTGGAATAACTGAAAAGCAGTTAAAGAATTATTTAAAAAAAGCGATTCAAAAAAAAGGAAACACCGCTTTATATTTATCAGCTTATTTAGAGTCAAGATTAGATAATGTTATTTATAGATTAGGTTTTGCTCCCACTCGAGCAGCAGCTAGACAGCTGGTCACTCATGGTCATATTCTTGTTAATAATAAAAAACTAACGATTCCTTCTTATCAGGTTAAAATTAATGATTTAATTTCTTTTACTAATGAAAAAATAACAAAAATTCCTTATGTTGAAAAAAATCTTAATAATAAAGATCTTGTTATTCCATTATGGTTGAAAAGAGATGGTTTTTTAGGACAAGTTATTAGCTATCCAAATCAGGATGATATTATAAAACAGTTTAATTTAAGGTTAATTATTGAGTATTATTCTAGGTAATTATTATTAAAAATTTTTTAAAAAACTTATTATGATTAAACCAAGTTTCTATACCCAAATTGAGGAGAAAGGGAATTATGGAAAGTTTATTTTTGAACCTCTTCCATTAAGCTTTGCTCATAATTTAGGTCACACCTTAAGAAGAACTTTGCTTTCTTCTTTAAAAGGAGCAGTTATTACTCAAGTAAAAATCGATCAAGCTCCTCATTTATTTACAACAATTTCTGGAGTAAAAGAATCGGTTTTAGAAATTATTTTAAATTTGAAACAACTTAGATTTAAGGTTGCCAGTGAAAAAAAATATAAACTAACTTTAACAGCTAAAGGAATCAAAAAGATTTATGGAAAAGATTTAAAAGGAGAAATTTCTCCAGTTAATGACGATGTTTATTTAGCAGAGCTTAATGATAAATCAGCTAATTTAGATATTGAGATGATTGTTGAGTCAGGGTATGGTTATATATTAGCTGAGGAAAAAACAGATAAAGAGACAGGTTTTATTGCTTTAGATGCTGCTTTTTCTCCAATTAAAAAAGTAAATATTAAAGTTGAAGAAGCCAGAGTAGGCCGAAAAGCTAATTTTGAAAAATTAATTTTAGAATTAGAAACTGATGGAACAATTAGTCCAAAAGAATCTTTAAGACAAGCATCTTTATTATTGGGAGAGTATTTTAATTATATCTTATCTGGTCAAGATTTGATAAAAAATAAAGATGAATCTTTAGAAAAGATAACTAATCAACAAGAGATTGATAAGAAATTCTCAGAAATTATTATTGATGAACTTAATTTACCATCAAGAGTAATAAATGCTTTGTTAAGAGAAAAAATTGAAACAGTTAATGATTTAGTTAAAGTAGGAAAAGAGAAATTGACAAAGATGAGAGGAGTAGGTAAAAAGTCGATTGAGTTAATTGAGGAGGAATTAAAAAAATTAAATATTAGTTTATAAACTAGTTTTTTATAATAATGAGACACCAGATAAAAAAGACAAAATTTAAAAAAGGATACGATGCTAAAAGAATGTTATTAAGAAAGTTATCAGTAAACTTTTTAAAAAGAGATTCATTGTTAACAACAATAAAGAAAGCCAAAATACTGAAAACTCATTTAGAAAAATTATTATCAAAAACAAAAATTGAAACTGAAGCTAACAAAAATTACCTTTTAAGATTATTAGGAAATCAAAAATTAGTTAAATATTTATTTAAAAATGTTGGTCCGATTATTAGAGATTTAACTGGTGGATATGTGAAGATAATTAAAGAAAACTATCGAGACTCTGATGGTTCATTAATGGCAAGAGTAGAATGGACAAGGCCTGTTGTTAATAATGATAAGAATAATGATAAGGTGGAAAATGATAAAAAAAATAAAGTTAAAAATCAAAATTAAGAAAAAAATGAAAAAAAAACTAACCAAACAAACAAAATCAGTTAGAGAAAAAGATATAAAAAGAAATTGGTATTTAATTGATTTAGAAAATAAAGTTTTGGGAAGAGTAGTTTCAAAAATTGCTTTAATTTTGCAAGGAAAAAACAAGGTTGATTATGTGCCTTATTTAGATAGTGGGGATTATGTAGTGGCTATTAATGCTTCAAAAGTTAATTTTACTGGAAGAAAAATAGAGCAAAAAACATATACTCGTTATTCGGGTTATCCGGGTGGTTTAAAATTTGAAAGATTAAAAGAATTAATGAATAAGTCTCCAGAAAAAGTTGTTAGTCAGGCTGTTTCTGGAATGTTACCAAAGAATAAATTTAGGAAACAAAGATTAAAAAGACTATTTATTTTTAGAGATGACAACTACTTAGTTAAAGATTTAGTTAAGGAAAAATTAATTAAAATTAGTTAATTAGTTAATTAATTTATAAATATCATAATCTATGAAAAAGCTAAAAGATATTGAGTATTATGAAGCAGTTGGTAGAAGAAAAAAAACAGTTGCTAGAGTTAGATTGTATATTAAAAATTTAAAAAATATAAAAAAAGGAGAGATTTTTGTAAATGATAAAAAAATCGAAGAAATCTATCCTTCTTATAAGGTAGAGTTTTTAAAAACGCCATTAAAGTTAACAGATAATTTAGAAAGGTTTGCTATTTCAGTAAAGGTTAATGGTGGTGGTTTAAATGGTCAGTTAGAAGCGATAGTTCATGGAATTAGTCGAGCTTTGATTTTAGTTGATAATAGTTATAAGAAGGTCTTAAAACAATATAAATTATTAACTAGAGATCCTCGTAAAAAAGAAAGAAGAAAGGTTGGCACTGGTGGTAAGGCTCGAAGAGAAAAGCAATCACCAAAACGATAATCTTATGACCGAACTATCAATTATTATTATCTCGTACAATACTAAAAATGTTATTAAAAAGTGTCTTTTTTATTTAAAGAAAAATTTTGATAAGTATCCTTTATCTTACCAAATAATAGTAGTAGACAATGCTTCCTTAGATGGATCAGTGTCTTTATTAAAAAAAATCTCTTCTCAATGGAGTAATTTAAAAGTTATTTTTTCAAAAAAGAACTTAGGGTTTGTTAAAGGAAATAATTTAGCCTTAAATTATATAAAAAAAAGTAAATATATTTTATTTTTAAACTCTGATGTTTTTGTAAAAGATATTGATTTTAATGATTTATTAAAGCTTTTAGAATTTGATGAAAAAATAGGAGCTTTGACGGTAAAATTATTATTATCTAATCAACATCTTGATTTAGCTTGTCATCGTGGTTTTCCTAATTTATGGCGGTCATTTTGTTACTTCTCTAATTTAGAGAAATTTTTCTCAAAGATTTTTTTTTTAAATAAGATTTTTGGTGGTTATCATTTAACCCATTTAAATTTAGAAGAAGTTCATTCAGTAGAAGTAATTAGCGGTGCTTTTTTTTTAACAAGAAAAGAAATTATTGATAAAATTGGTGGTTTTGATGAAGATTATTTTGCTTATGGAGAAGATATTGAGATGTGTTGGCAGATAAATAAATTAGGTTATAAAATAATTTATTATCCTTTATGGCAGGCAATTCATTTAAAATCAATTTCAGGATTAAAGAAAAAAGATAACTTTGTTAGAGAAGAAACTAAATATTATTTTTATCAATCAATGAAGATTTTTTATCAAAAACATTTTGAAAAAAAACACCCCTTTTTTTTAAATAAATTAGTTTATTTTTTTATTGATTTGCAAAAAAAATTAAAGGGTTTATGAAAAAAATTGGTATTGATGCTCGCTTATATTCACAAACTGGAGTCGGTACTTATTTAAAAAATTTTTTGTTTTATTTGGATAAAAATAATTCAAAAAAAAATACTTATTATATTTATTTAACTAAAAATGATTATAATAAAGTCAACTTTAAGAGTAAAAATGTTATTAAAAGAATCGCTCCTTACCATTGGCATAGTTTTACTGAGCAGATATTTTTTTTATTTCAATTATATTTTGATAATTTAGATTTAGTTCATTTTACTTATTTTAGTTATCCAGTTTTTTATTTAAAAAAATTCATTGCCACTATTCATGATGTTACACCAATGAAATTTAAAACTGGTAAAAGTTCAACTAAACACCCAATTATTTATTTTTTAAAACACTTTATTTTTAAAATTGTTTTTTTATTTCAAATTATAAACTCTGCTAAGATAATTGTTCCTGCAGAAACAGTTAAAGATGAATTAATAGCTATTTATGGAGAAAGTATTAAGGATAAAATTGTTGTTTTTTACGAAGGAGTTGATTATCAAATAAAAATAACCAGAGAAAATTCAAAATTAAAAAATAAATTTAAAGACTTTTTTATTTATGTTGGTAATTTTTATCCTCATAAAAATGTAAAGAGGTTAATTAAAGCTTTTAATCAAATAAAAACAAATTATAAACTAATATTAATTGGTCCGAGAGATTTTTTTAGTGAAAGAATTAAAATTTTTTTAGATCAATTAAATAACAAAAATATAATTTTAATAAAAAATCCAGCTATTCAAGATTTAGTTTTTTTCTATAAAAAAGCTAAAGCAATTATTCATCCAAGCTTATCAGAAGGATTTGGTTTGCCTCTTGCAGAGGCAGCTTATTTTAAGAAACCAATTATTGCTTCTGATATTAAAATTTTTAGAGAGCTTTGGCAAAACAAATTTATTAGTTTTAATTCATATGATATTAATGATATAAAAAATAAGATTATAGATTTTATAAAAAAACCTAAAAAGTTTAATTATTTAAAATTATTAGAAAAATACTCATTTTTAAAAATGACAGAAAAAACTTTAGATATTTATGAAAAAAATTTATGAAGATTGCTGTTGTTTATGATTGGTTTGATAAATGGGGTGGTGTAGAAAGAATCCTATTGACTTTAAAAGAAATTTTTCCTCAAGCCGATTTTTTTACTTCATATTATGATAAAGATAATTTATTTTGGTTAAAAAATTTTTCTCATATTAGCGAGTCTTTTATTAAATATTTTCCGACTTTTTTTAAAAGAAATCGTCTGTTTTGTTTACCGTTTTATCCTTTTGCTTTTGAATCTTTTAATTTTGACAGTTATGATTTAGTGATTTCTGTAACTGCTTATTTTGCTAAAGGAGTAATTACTAAAACAAAAACTAAACATATCTGTTATTTGCTTACTCCGACAAGATTTTTATGGTCACATTCAGATGATTATTTAAAAAATTTTAAGTTTATTCCTAAGTTTTATCTTTCTTATTTAAAGAAATTTGATTTAATTAGTAGTCAAAGACCAGACAAAATTTTTTCTATATCATATGCAATAAGAGATCGTTGTCAAAAGTTTTATCAAAGAAAAAGCCAGGTGATTTATCCTCCTTTTGATTTTGACTATTGGGAGAAAATTAAAAAAAAACTAAAAAAAATTTTAGTTAAAAAAAATAATTATTTTAATCAATTAGCAAATGATTATTTTTTGATCGTTTCTAGATTAGAACCATATAAAAAAATTGATTTAGTAATAAATTTATTTAATCGATTAGGAAAAAAATTATTAATTATTGGTAAAGGAAGTTTAGAAAGAAAATTAAAAATAATTGCTAAAAAAAACATCTTTTTTTTAAAAGATGTTTCTGATAAAGAGTTAGCTTTTTTTTATCAGAATACTAAAGGATTAATTATACCTCAGGAGGAAGACTTTGGTTATGTAAGTTTGGAAAGCCAGTTTTTTAATTGTCCGGTAATTGCTTTTAAAAAAGGAGGCGTTTTAGAAACTGTTATTGAGAAAAAAACCGGTATTTTTTTTAAAGAACAAAAAGAAGATAGTTTATTAGAATCAATTGAAAGATTTGAAAAAATTAGATACAATTTATTAACTAATCTGAGAAAAGATAAAAGTCATCTACAAAAATTTGATAAGAAAAATTTTATTAATAGTTTTAGAAAAATATATTAATAATATATTAATAATTTATATTTATTATTTAGACAATGAAGATAATTATTTTTGCTGGTGGAGCAGGAACGAGACTTTGGCCTTTATCAAGACTAAAATCGCCAAAACAGTTTGAAAAAATTGTTAATAGTAAATCGAGCTTACAGTTAACCGTTGATAGATTAATTCCTGAGTTTAAATACGAAGATATTTTTATTTCCACCAATATTATTTATAAGAAATTAATTCACAAACAACTTCCTTTAATTCCTAAAAAAAATTTTATTTTTGAACCGGCAAAAAAAGATACTGGACCAGCAGTTTTATTATCATTACTAATAATTAAAAAAAATTTTCCTAATGAGCCAGTAATAATTTTATGGAGTGATCATATAATAAGAAAAGAAAAAAAGTTTAAAAAGATTATCAAAATTGCTGTTGAAAAAATTAAAAGAGATTCAAAAAAAATCATTTTTATTAGTCAAAAACCTCGTTATCCTAATAGTAATTTAGGTTATATTCATTTTGGAGATAAAATTAAAGAGATTGATAACATTAATTTCTATTCTTTTTTAGGATTTAGATATAAACCAGGAAATAAATTAGCGAAAAGATATTTTCAGATAGGAAGTTATGCTTGGAATTTAGGTTATTTTGTGGCGATGCCTGATTATATTATCAATCTTTATAAAAAATTTAATCACCAACTTTATAAACACTTAAGAACAGTTGTTAATTTTTATAATAAAAAGAACTTTGATAGTATTTTAAGTAGAATTTATATCTCACTACCGTCTTCTAGTTTTGACAATGAGATATTAGAAAAAATTGATAAAAAATCAGCTTTAGTGATTAAGGAAGATATAGATTGGAGTGATATCGGTAGTTGGGAACAATTAAAAGAAGCTCTTCAAAAAAATAAAAAAGACAATGTGACTAAAGGAAATATTTATACTAAAGAGACAACTGACTCTTTAATCTATAATTTTGAGAAAGAAAAATTAGTAGTTGGAATTGATCTAAAAGAAGCAATAATTGTAAATACTAAGGATGTAATATTAATTTGTAAAAAGTCGTCAATGGAAAAATTAAAAAAAATAGTCGAGGAGTTTAAAAATAAGGAAAATTTTATATGAAGGGAGAATTTTATCAATTAGTGATAAAAAGAATTCTTGATATTATTTTTTCAATTATTATTTTAATATTGTTCTTGCCATTAGTTATTATTATTTCTATTCTTATTAAGTTAGACTCTCAGGGACCAATTTTAGCTGATGTTCCTGAGAGAATTGGTCGGAATGGAAAGAGATTTAAAATGTATAAGTTTCGCTCGATGATTGTTAATGCTCACTATTTGTTAAGAAATAATCCGAGGTTTAAAAAGTTATATCAAGAGTATCAAAAAAACAGTTATAAATTGAAAAATGATCCAAGAATTACCAGAGTTGGTAAATTTATTCGTAAACACTCATTAGATGAAATTCCTCAGTTAATCAATGTTTTAAAAGGAGAAATGAGTATTGTTGGTCCGAGAGCTTATTATCCTGATGAGTTGGAGAATCAGTTAAAAAAATATCATCATATTAAAAAATTAGTAAAAAAAGTTTTGTCAGTTAAACCAGGGATTACCGGATTGTGGCAGGTTTCTGGTCGTTCAGAGATAAATTTTGATAAAAGAATTATTATTGACGCCGAATATGTTGATAATTTATCATTATGGAATGATTTAAAAATTATTTTAAAAACACCATTGGTGATGATTAGTGGTAAAGGAGCAGTATGATTATTAGAAAAATTAAAAATCGAGAATCAAAAATCAAAAGTTTTTTATTTATTATTTTAATCATTATTTTGTTGGGTTATTGGTTTATATTAAGACCAATAAATGAGGTTAAAAATAAGAGTATTGATCTTGTTAAAGAAGCTAAACAATTAAAAACAACTTTTTCTAAAAATGATATCTCTTTATTAAAAAAAGATTTAAATAGATTTAAAGAGGGATATGAAGATTTTCAATTATCAGCAGAAAAGCTATATTGGCTATCTTTTATTCCTTATACAAGAGATTTTAAAAACATTGTTAATGCTGGTGAATATTTAATCAAAGCCGGTAATGAAGCAGTTGAAGTTATTGAGCCATATGCAGATTTAATTGGTTTTAAAAAAGGAGAATCATCGTTTGTTGAAAAATCAGCTGAGGAGAGAATTCAGACAGCGGTTTTAACTTTGGATAAAATTGTTAATAAGGTTGATCCTATTTCTGAAGATATTAAGAAAGCTAATGATTTGATAAAAGATATAAATCCTAATCTTTATCCTAAAAAGATAGGAAGAACAGAGATAAGAGAAAAGGTTATTTTATTGAAAGAACAAATTCAAAGTGTAAACTCTTTGTTTGTTGATGCTAAACCTTTAATCAAAAAGTTGCCAGAAATTTTAGGAGTAGATGAAGAAAAAACATATTTAATCTTGTATCAAAATGATAAGGAAAGGCGAGCTACGGGTGGTTTTTTAACATTTTATAGTATTGTTAAGGTTAAAAACGGCAAGATAAAGATTGTTTTTTCTGATGATATTTATTCTTTGGATAAAAGTATTAGTTATCATCCAAAAGCTCCTCGGGAGATATTATCTTATCATAAAAATGTTTACTCTTTTTATATAAGAGATAGTAATTTGTCTCCAGATTTTAAAGAGTCAATAAAGCTTTTTAATACTCTATATGAAAAAAGTAGTTTAAAAGTTAACTATGATGGGATAATCGCTATGGATTCAAAAATTTTAGTAGATGTATTAGATATTTTTGGTGATACTAATGTTAATGGGATTACTTTTTCTTCAAAAATTGATAAGCGGTGTGATTGTCCTCAGGTTATTTATACTCTTTTTGATATTGTTGATAGACCAGTGGGTTATTTAAAAGAGAATAGAAAAGGAATTTTAGGAGATTTAATGGAGACTCTTTTTTATAAAGCGCTTGGTTATTCTCCTTCTAAGTATTGGGGAAAGTTAATACAAACTATGTATAAAAATTTAGAAGAGAAGCATATTCTTTTATATTTTGTTGATGAAAAAATTCAGAAAGCGATTGAACAAGTTAATTTTGCCGGTCGAATAAATAGAGATAATGGTAATAATTATCTTCATATCAACAATGTTAATTTTGCTGGCGCAAAAGCCAATTTATTTGTTTCAGAAACTGTTAATTTAGAAATTAACAATAAAAAAGTAATATTAAAAATTAGTTATAAAAATCCTTATCCTCATTCAGATTGTAATTTGGAAAGAGGAGGATTATGTTTGAATGCCACTTTAAGAAATTGGTTGAGAGTCTATGTGCCATTAAATTCAGTTTTAAATAATTTTAAAGGTTCATCTAAAAAGGTTAAGACTTATAATGAGTTGGGAAAGACAGTTTTTGAAGGATTTTTAGAGGTGCCTACTCAAGGAAAAGCAGAGATATTAATTGATTATTCTTTACCAGAAAATTTAAAAACAGATTATTTATTAATTCAAAAACAACCTGGAGTAGTTAATCAACGATGGAAGGTTGTTTTCGATAATAAAGTCGTTTACGAAGGATATTTAGACAAAGATCAGTTTATTAAGATAAAATAGTTGAATGAAGTTAAGACAGAAAACCGAAGCAATAATTTTTAAAAAAAAACATTTATTAAATAAAGATTTTTTAATTACAGTTTTTACTGAAAATTTCGGAAAAATCTACCTTCTTGCTAAAGGAATAAAAAAAATTACTTCTAAAAGATTAGCAATTATGGAAACAGGAAACTTAGTCAAAATAGTGATTGAGAAAAGAAAAACCGGTCAATATCTTTTAGAAATAAGTTTAATTTCTGGATTTTCTAAAATTAAAGAAAATAAAGATAAAATCAAGATTTTTTATCAATTTCTTTTTGTTT
>Ga0209721_1002459_pt1 | contig 11621 bp, 8 predicted proteins | sample TshhotsprinmetaG_FD_184139 | JGI IMG/M metagenome (GOLD analysis project Ga0209721, IMG submission 184139) | Hot spring microbial communities from South Africa to study Microbial Dark Matter (Phase II) - Tshipise hot spring metaG (SPAdes)... | ecosystem: Environmental > Aquatic > Thermal springs... | reverse complement strand
CGGCCGGGGGGCGATCCGCGCCGCGCCCCAAGCCGCGCGCCGGGGCGCTGCCAAGAATGAGGCCGCTGCCAGCCCACCGACGCCACCGGAGGCGGTTTGACGAGAGCGATACCCCGCCAACACTAGCCAGCAAAGCGCCGCCGCGTCAGCGCCAGCGCAAGCCAGAACGCCACGACTGCCGTGCCCGCCAGGGCCGCCAGGTGCAGTGCGGCATCGGTCGGCCAGCGGTCCAAAAACAGCGGCCGCACCAGCTGCACCGCGTGCGTCAACGGCAACGCGGCGGAGGCGGTCTGCACCCACTCGGGTAGCTGCTCGCGCGGGAAAAACACGCCCGACACAAACATCATCGGCGTCAGGAACAGTGTGAAGTAGTAGGTGAAAAAGTCGTAACCCTTGGCTAGCGCGTTGAAGATCAACGCCAGGCTGGCGAAGGTGACGCCCGTCAGGCCCAGCACCAGCCACGCCAACGCCAGCTTGGGGCTGTGGCTGATGCCCAGCGCCAGCATCACGCCCAGAATCACCGTGACCGTAAACAGCGCCTTGAACGCAGCCCACAGCATCTCCGCCAGCACGATGTCGTCCAGCGTCACCGGCGCGTTGAGTATGCCGTCCCAGGTTTTTTGCACATGCATGCGCGAAAAAGCCGAGTACAGCGCCTCGAAGGTGGCAGCGTTCATCGCGCTCATGCAGAGGCTGCCGCTGGCTAAAAACACCAGATAAGGCACGGTCTGCGTCTGCCCGCCGGGCAACGGTACCGCCACCGTGCCCACCAGCGCGCCCATGCCGTAGCCGAATGCCACCAGCCAGATGAGCGGCTCGGCAATGTTGCCCACCAGGCTGGGCAGCGCCAGCTTGCGCCACACCAGCAGGTTGCGCAGCCACACGGCCACAAAGCGGGTACTCAGTCGCGGCGGGTGCCACAGTGAGGGATGATTCCTAGGCATCGACATACAGCAGTGCCAAGTCAAAACGGTGGGGGGCAGCTGCACGCGCGGGTCGCGCACACAAAGGTGCGCATCAGCCCTCGCTGCGAATCTGGCGCCCGGTCAATTTCAGGAACAAGTCTTCAAGATTGGCCGGGCGGTGCAGCATGCGCAGGCGCGGCCGCTGGCTGAGCTGCGCCAGCAATGGGCGCGCGTCCTGGGTGTAAAAAAACACCGTCTCACCGCTGGTTTCGATGCGTTGGGCCAGTGCGCCGACCGCCGGGCCAAGCAAGGTGTGAACGGCGGCCGCATCCGCTCCCTGCTCTGCATATACCTCCACCACCTCGGGCTCCAGATGCTGCGCGATGAGTTCGCGAGGGGCACCTTCGGCGATCTTGCGGCCGTGGTCGATGATGACGAGGCGGTGGCACAGCCGTTCGGCCTCGTCCATGAAATGCGTGGTCAGCAAAATGCTTTTGCCTTGCTGCAGCAGGCGCTGCAGACGCTCCCACATCAGGTGGCGGGCCTGGGGGTCGAGCCCAGTGGTGGGTTCGTCCAGCAGCAGCAGGTCAGGGTCGTTGACCAGCGCTCGCGCCAGGCTCAGGCGGCGGCGCATGCCGCCGGAGAGCTCGCCCGGGCGGGCGTTGGCCTTGTGTGCCAATGCCGCAAATTCCAGCAGCTCGGCGATGCGGGGTCGCAGGGCAGCGCCACGCAGACCAAAGTAGCGCCCATACACCAGCAAATTCTCAGCACAGGTGAAGTCGGGATCGAGGGTGTCGAACTGCGCGACCACGCCCAGCCGGGCCTTGATGGTGGCGGCGTCGGCTGGCATGGTGTGTCCCAGGATGCGAATGCGCCCCGCATCGGGCGGAATCAGCCCCAGCGCCATGCGTAGCGTGGTGGTTTTGCCGGCGCCGTTGGGGCCCAGCAGGCCGACGCATTCGCCCGTGCCAATCGAAAACGACAAGTCCTCCACAACCGGCCGGCCGCCGTAGCGCTTCCCCAGCCCCTCGACCTGGAACAGATCGGTCTGCATGCCCCCGATTGTCGGGCATCCGCCAGTTACCCGGGGCCGGCGGCAAGCCTGCGGGCGCGATGACGCCGGGCCCCGGGCTGTGAATGGCGAGGGGCGGGGCCCCTGGTGGGCTACACTGCGGCGCCCGGACTGAGGAAACAGGAGTGGATGAGTGAGTGAACGGCTGGCCGTGTGGCTGCAATACGTCTTGCCCAAGCAAGCCCTGACCACCCTGGCCGGGGCGCTGGCGCGGCGCCCCTTGGGCGCAGTGACGCAGGCGGCCATCCGCCGCTTTATCACGCGCTACCAGGTCGATATGTCCGAGGCGGCGCAGCCCGACCCGGCCGCCTACGCCACGTTCAACGACTTCTTCACCCGCGCGCTGCGGCCCGGAGCGCGCCCGCTGGCCGAGGCCGACCTGGTCTGCCCGGTGGACGGCGCGATTAGCCAGTGCGGCCCGATTGCGCACGACCGCCTTCTGCAGGCCAAGGGGCACACCTATACGCTGCAGGTGCTGCTGGGGGGGGACGCCGCGCTGGCGGCGGCCTTTACCGACGGGGTATTTGCCACGCTGTACCTGAGCCCGCGCGACTACCACCGTATCCACATGCCGTGCGACGGTTGTCTGCGCCAGATGGTGCATGTGCCGGGGGCGCTGTTTTCGGTCAACCCGGCCACGGCGCGCGGCGTGCCGGGCCTGTTTGCGCGCAACGAACGCCTGGTGTGCGTGTTCGACGGCGAGCGCCACGGGCAGCCGTTTCCGTTTGTGCTGGTGCTGGTGGGTGCCACCATCGTGGGCAGCATGGCCACTGTCTGGCATGGGGTAGTCAACCCGCCGCGTCCCGGCGTCGTGCGCCGTTGGCACTACGACGGGCGCGACATCCGGCTGACCCGCGGGGCCGAGATGGGGCGGTTTCTGCTTGGCTCCACCGTGATCGCGCTGTTTCCGCGCGATACCGTGGCCCTGCAGCCCGACTGGTGTAGCGGCCGCCCGGTGCGTATGGGCGAGGCGATGGGGCGCTGGCGCTGACGTGGCGGCGTGTTACGCCGTGACAGGGGCCCCTTCAAGGGGTCACGGCAGGCCAAGCCCGGCGCACGCGTCCGCGACCATGCCGGCCAGACCGTGTTGCTCTGCTGCGTGCACGCACGCCACCGCTGGCGTCCACGTGCCGCCCGGCAGAAGAGGCGTGGGCGGCACCGGGTTACTGGAACGCCACCTCGGCAAAGCTGCGCAGTTTGCGGCTGTGCAGCTGGTCGACGCCCGCAGCGCGCAGCCGCTCGATGGCGCGCAGGCCAATGCGCAGGTGCTGGTCGACGCGCTCGCGGTAGAAGCGGTCGGCCATGCCGGGCAGCTTGATGGCGCCGTGCAGCGGCTTGTCGCTGACGCACAGCAGCGTGCCATAGGGCACGCGAAAGCGAAAACCGTTGGCCGCGATGGTGGCCGACTCCATGTCCAATGCGACGGCACGCGACTGCGAAAAGCGCCGCTGAGGCAGGTTGTCCGGCAGCAGCTCCCAGTTGCGGTTGTCGGTGCTGGCCACGGTGCCGGTGCGCAGCACGCGCTTGAGGTCGGCACCCTGCAGGCCCGTGATATCGGCCACCGCACCTTCGAGCGCCTGCTGGATTTCGGCCAGCGCCGGAATCGGTACCCACAGCGGCAGCTCCTCGTCCAGCACGTGGTCTTCGCGCACGTAGGCGTGCGCCAGCACGTAGTCGCCCAGCTGCTGACTGGTGCGCAACCCGGCACAGTGGCCCAGCATCAACCAAGCGTGTGGGCGCAGCACCGCGATGTGGTCGGTGATGGTCTTGGCGTTGCTAGGGCCCACACCGATGTTGACCAACGTGATGCCGCTGCGGTCGGCGCGCACCAGGTGGTAGGCCGGCATCTGCGGCATGCGCGTCACCGGCTCACCTTCGGCTCCGGCCAGTGCCGCCCGCTCGGCCGCCCCCAGCCCCGCGCGCCAGGTGACGACGTTGCCGGGCCCGACGAAGGCGACGTAGGCGCTGTCCGCGCGCGCCATCTCGGCTTGCCCCAAGCGAACGAACTCATCGACGTAGAAGCCGTAGTTGGTAAACAGCACGAAGTTCTGGAACCATGCTGGCGACGTGCCGCTGTAGTGCCGCAGCCGTTGCAGCGAGTAGTCGATACGCGCGGCCGTAAACAGCGCCAGCGGCTGCGGCGCGCCCGGCGCCGGCAGGTGGGTGCCGTTGGCAATGCCGTCGTCCATCGCGGTCAGGTCGGGCAGGTCGAACACTTCACCCAACCGCGCCCGCTGCAGCGGGCTGAGTTCCCCTTCGAAGTGTGTGTCTTCGCCGAGCGCGAAGTGCAGCGGAATCGGCTGCTGCGAAAAGCCCACCTCCAGCGGCACGCCGTGGTGTTGCCGCAGCAGCGTGAACTGCTCGCGCCAGTAATCGGCAAACAGGTCGGGGCGGGTGAGTGTCGTCTCGAAGCGACCGATGCCGGCGACGAAGCCGTAGCTGGTGCGGCGCGTGGCGGTGCTGCTGCCGGGGTGCCAGGGGCGCGCCACGTCGATGCGCACGTAGGGGTAGGTGGCCCGCACGCGCTGCAGCAGTGTGTCGTCGTCGACCGTGCTGTTGATGTAGCGCTGCAGCGCAGCGCGCAGGTGAGCGACCGCTTGGTCGTAGCGGCGCGTCACTTCAGCGACGGCGGCGTCGGGGTCGGTAAATGACTGGGGAGCAACGAAAGCAGGGGTGTCCAGCAGCATCATGACAAGCGTTGCAGCACGGCAGCGGGTTCGCGCAGGGTGACGAACTCTTCGGCAACGGTGGGGTGAATGCCCAGGGTGGCGTCAAAGTCGGCTTTGGTGGCCCCGGCGCGCAGCGCCACCGCAAATCCCTGCACGATTTCGGCGGCCTCCGTGCCTACCATGTGCAGACCGACGACACGGTCGCTGGCGTCGTCCACCAGCAGCTTGACCAGCGTGCGCGCGCCACGGCCGCTAAGGGTGTGCCGCAGGGGCCGGAAGACGCTGCGGTACACCCGTACCCGGTCGCACCGCTGCAGCGCCTGTTCCTGGGTCCAGCCAACGGTGGCGACTTCCGGATAGGTGAAGACGGCAGTCGGAATCAGGTCGTAGCGTGCGCTGCGGGGCGGGGCCCCCGCGGGCGGCCCGAACAGGTGGTCGACCAATGCCATGGCTTCGGCCAGCGCCACCGGCGTGAGCTGCACCCGCGCGGTGACGTCTCCCAGCGCGTAGACGCTGGGCACGTTGGTGCGGAAGTGCTCGTCGACCACGATCGCGCCCAGCGGGCCCTGGGCCACGCCCACCGCGTCCAGCCCCAGGCCGGCCACGTTGGGGGCGCGGCCGGTGGCGTAGAGCACGGCGTCGGCCCGCAGCGCAGCGCCGTCTTCCAGCTGCACCCGCAGACCGTCGGCTACCCGCTGCACCGCCACCACGCCGCTGCGCAGGCGCACATCGAGGCCTTCGCGCGCCAGCTCGGCCGCCAGAAAGTGACGCACCTCGTCGTCGAAGCCGCGCAAGATCTGCTCGCCCCGGTACAGCAGCGTCACCTCGGCGCCCAGTCCGTGAAAGATGGAGGCGAATTCACACGCGATGTAGCCGCCGCCCACCACCACCAGACGCCGCGGGAAGGGGTCCAGGTCGAACACCTCGTTGGAGGTGATGACGTGCTCGCGTCCATGGAAGTGCGGCACGTGCGGGGTGCCACCGGTGGCCACCAGAATATGCCGGGCGCGCCAGGGTTGCTGCGTCGTGCTGCCGTCGGCGTGGCGCGCGCTCACGGCCACCGTGTGCGCGTCCAGCAGCCGGGCGTGCCCCAGCAGCAGCGCGACCCCGGCGTTGCGCAGCAGGGTTTCGTAGACACCGTTGAGGCGTTCGATCTCCGCGGCGCGCCGCCTCTTCAACATCGACCAGTCGAGTGTGGGGGCGCTGGTCTGCCATCCGTAGCCGCGCGCGTCGTCGAAGGCGGCGGCGTAGTCGGCGGCGTAGCGGTAGAGCTTTTTGGGAATGCAGCCCAGCGTGACGCAGGTGCCGCCCAGCCCCGCGAGTCCGCGCGCCTCGGCCAACGCCACGCGCGCGCCGCGCTGCGCCGCCATACGCGCAGCGCGCACCCCGCCACTGCCGCCGCCGATGACGAAAAGGTCAAAATCGAAGTCGCTCATGACGCCATCTTAGGCGCTTTGCGTGGGCGCTGCGCGCCCGCGGTCAGGGCGAGCGCGTAGGCGGTTCACGCCAGACCCCGGCGGCGAAGGTGTTGCGCCAGGTAGCGTCCGGTGTGGCTGTCGGGGTGGCGGGCAATCTGTTCTGGCGTGCCACAGGCCACGATGCGGCCGCCGCCGCTGCCGCCTTCCGGCCCCATGTCGATCACCCAGTCCGCGCAGGCAACGACGTCCAGGTTGTGCTCGATGACGACGATGGTGTTGCCGGCGTCGCGCAGCTGCAGCAGCACGCGCAGCAGCAGCTCGATGTCGGCAAAATGCAGCCCGGTGGTCGGCTCATCCAGCACGTATAGGGTGCGCCCGGTGTCGCGCTTGGCCAGCTCCTGCGCCAGCTTCAGGCGCTGCGCCTCGCCGCCGGACAGCGTGGTGGCGCTTTGCCCCAGCTGCAGGTAGCCCAAGCCGACGTCCAGCAGCGTTTGCAGGCGCCGCTGCAAGGTCGGCACGGCGCTGAAGAAGCGATGCGCCTGCTCCACCGTCAGCTGCAGAATTTCGGCGATGTTGAGTCCCTTGTAGCGGACCTGCAGCGTTTCGCGGTTGTAGCGCGCGCCGCCACAGATGTCGCACGGGGCGTAGACGTCGGGCAGGAAGTGCATCTCCACCTTCACCACGCCGTCGCCCTGGCACGCCTCGCAGCGTCCACCGGCGACGTTGAAGCTGAAGCGCCCCGGCGCGTAGCCGCGCTCGCGCGCCAACGGGGTTTGCGCCATCAACTCGCGAATCGTGCTGAACAGCCCGGTGTAAGTGGCGGGGTTGGAGCGTGGCGTGCGCCCAATAGGACTTTGATCTACGGCAATCACCCTGTCCACCTGCTCGACGCCCTCCAGGGCGTCGAAGGGCAGGGGCTCGTCACCGCTACGATGCAGGTGCCGCTGCACCGCGCGCAGCAGCGTGTCGTTGACGAGGGTGGATTTGCCCGAGCCGCTGACGCCGGTGACGCAGATCAACAGCCCCAGCGGGATGTCCACCGTGACGTGCTGCAGGTTGTGGCCGCGCGCACCCACCAGGCGCAGCGCGCGACCACCGTTGGCAGCTGCTGCCGCTGTAGCCGCGGCCGATCCCGGCCAAGCGGCTCTGCATGTTCCGGGTAAACGGGTGGTGCGCGTCCCGGCGTTGCGACAGTGCTGATCGACGGGACTGTCGCTACTGACTAAGGCTGCGCCATCTTGGGCGCAGTCGTTGCCTGTTGAGCCGTGCGCCGTCGTTGCGGCCGCCGGTGGCGAGGGTGTCCAGCTGCGTCGTTGTGCGGGCGGGCGAATGCGCCGCCGCCCGGCCAGATAGTCCCCAGTCAGCGACCCCGGGGTGTTGGCCACCTCGGTCCAATGCCCTTGTGCCATCACCTGTCCGCCATGGATGCCAGCGCCGGGTCCCAAGTCGATGACATGGTCGGCGGCGCGCATCATGTCCTCGTCGTGCTCGACCACCAGCACCGTGTTGCCCAGATCGCGCAGGCGCAGTAGGGTGGCGATGAGGCGGTCGTTGTCGCGCTGGTGCAGCCCGATACTGGGTTCGTCCAGCACGTACATCACGCCGCTGAGTCCCGAGCCGATCTGGCTGGCCAGGCGGATGCGCTGCGCCTCGCCGCCCGACAGGGTCTCGGCGCTGCGCCCCAGCGACAGGTATGGCAGCCCGACGTCAATGAGAAAGCGCAGCCGCGCGCAAATCTCGTGCAGGATGCGCTGGGCGACCTCGGCGCGCGCGCCGCGCAGGCGCAGGGCCTCGAAATAGGCGTGCGCCTCGGCCAGCGTCATTTCGTTGATGTCGTGAATGTTGCGCCGCTGTTTGCCCTCGCCGACGAAGACGTGCAGCGCCTCGGGGCGCAGACGCGCACCACCGCACAGCGGGCACGGGTGTCGGCTGCGCAGGCGCGCCAGTTCTTCGCGGACCGCGGGGGCATCGGTCTGCCGCCAGCGCCGCTCCAGATTGGGCAAGATGCCCTCGAACGGATGCGCCTTGCTGATGCGCCGTCCACCGTCAGCGCCGTAGCTGAAGGCGATCGCCTCATCACCACTGCCGTGCAGCAGGGCGTGCTGCACCGTGGCCGGCAGCGCCTGCCAAGGGGTCTCTGGGTCGAAGCCGTAGTGGGCTGCCAGGGCCTGCACGGTGCTGACGACGTGTGGGTTGCGCCGGTCCCAGCCGATGATGGCGCCGCCGGCCAGGCTCAGTTCGGGAAACGCCACCACCCGCACCGGGTCGAACTGCTCCACGTGACCCAGGCCATCACAGCGCGGGCAGGCGCCCTGTGGGGCGTTGAACGAGAACAGCCGGGGTTGCAGTGCCGGCGGTCGGTGTCCGCAATGCGGACAGACTGGGTGTGCCGCCAGCGGGTGCAGCGCGGCGGTGTCCAGCTCCAGCGCCAGCGCCCGCCCGTCGCCCAGACGCAGCGCCGCCTCCAGGCTCTCGGCCAGCCGCTGCCGCGCGTCCGGGCGGACCTTGAGCCGGTCGATCACCACCTCCAGCTGCGCCTGCGGATGCAGGTGGGCCGCCGCACGCTCTGCCTCACACACCACGGCGTCGATGCGAAAGCGCACGAAGCCCTGCGCCTGCAGGGCCTGCAGCGTCGCGAGCGGGTCGTCGGCGCGCAGCGCCACCGGCGCCAGCACCAGCAGCCGGGTCTCGGGGGGCAGCGCCAGCAGCGTATCGACCATTTGGCTCACCGTCTGCCCCTGCAGTGGCACGCCGTGCTGTGGGCAGTGCGCAACGCCAGCGCGCGCAAACAACAGTCGCAGGTAGTCGTGAATCTCGGTCACCGTCCCCACGGTGGAGCGCGGGTTGTGGCTGGTGGCCTTTTGTTCGATGGCAATCGCTGGGCTCAGGCCCTCGATCAGATCGACGTCGGGCTTGTCCATGCGCTCCAGAAACTGGCGCGCATAGGTTGACAGACTCTCCACATAGCGCCGCTGACCCTCGGCATAGAGGGTGTCGAACGCCAAGCTGGACTTGCCCGAGCCGGACACGCCGGTGATCACGACCAAGGCATCCTTGGGGATGTCCAGATCGATGTTGCGCAGATTGTGCGTGCGCGCGCCGCGCACCCGCAGCCAACGTCCGGCACCCGCGCCGTTGCCAGGCGGGGCGGCCTGCGGCGTGGTGTCGGGACTCGACGGGGTGGAGGGCATAGCGGAATCGGGCATCGCGGCGTAGGGGGGGAGGCAAACCCTCAATCATAAGAAGCGGCCGACATTGCCGCGGCGCTTTGCTACACTGCGCTCATGTCGCTTCACCGCAGTCTGTTTGATGCCCGTCGCGCGGCCGCGCTCAAGACCGGCCGCCGGGAGGCTTGGCCTTGGCGCAAGCCTGCGACGCACGCCTGACTTCCGTTGCGGCGGCCCGGTGCGGGCCCCTCCTCGCCGGTTCGCTGTGGGCGAACCACTCGCGTCTCGCAGGTGGGACGGGTTGCGACAGTGCTGGCCCGCCTGCTCCTTCCCAGGAGCTCTGTCGTGATCTCCGCATCACAGTTCGATCAGTTGGCCGCGCAGGGGTGTAACCGCATCCCCCTGGTGGCCGAGGCGTTTGCCGATCTCGAAACCCCCCTGTCGCTGTACCTGAAGCTGGCCGCCGTCGAGCGCCAGGGCTGCAACAGCTTTTTGCTGGAGTCGGTCGTCGGTGGCGAGCGCTTTGGCCGCTACAGCTTCATCGGCCTGCCCGCGCGCACCTGGCTGCGGGCAAGCGGTTTCGGCGCTGCCGCGCGCACCGAGGTTGTGCGCGACGGCGAGGTGGTCGAGACCTTTGGCGGCAACCCGCTCGACGCCATTGCCGCCTATCAACAGCGCTTTCGGGTGGCGCCGTTGGCCGGCCTGCCGCGCTTCTGCGGCGGGCTGGCCGGCTACTTCGGCTACGACACCGTGCGCCACATCGAGCGCAAGCTGCAGCACACCTGCCCGCCCGATCCGCTCGGGCTGCCGGACATCGTGCTGCTGCAGACCGAGGAGCTGGCCGTCATCGACAACCTCAGCGGCCGGCTGTACCTGATCGTCTACGCCGACCCGCAGCAGCCGGCGGCGTACGACGCCGCCCAGGCGCGGCTGCACGCCCTGCGCGAGCGCTTGCATGCGCCGGTGCAGGCACCCCCGATCGGCGGGGGGGGCTCTGCGCCGGCAGTACACGAGCGCACGCGCGAGGACTTCGAGGCCGCAGTGCAGCAGGCCAAAGCCCTGATTCAGCAGGGCGATTTCATGCAGATCGTCATCGGCCAGCGGCTGCACAAAGCCTTTGCGCACAGCCCGCTGAGCCTGTACCGCGCGCTGCGCTCGCTCAACCCCAGCCCCTACATGTACTACTACAACCTGTCGGGGGCCGACCGGCTGGGCAGCGACCTGCACGTGGTGGGTGCGTCGCCGGAGATTTTGGTGCGGCAGGAGCGGGTGGCCGAGGGGGTGAAGGTGACGATCCGCCCGCTGGCAGGCACGCGACCGCGCGGCGCCACACCCGAGCAGGACAAGGCCGCCGAGCAGGAGCTGCTGGCCGACCCGAAAGAGCGGGCCGAGCACGTGATGCTGATCGATCTGGCGCGCAATGACATCGGGCGTATTGCGGTGGCCGGCAGCGTGCGCGTCACCGAAGCCTTTGCGGTGGAGCGCTACAGCCACGTCATGCACATCGTCAGCAACGTCGAGGGACTGTTGCGGCCGGGTTTGAGCAGCATGGACGTGCTGCGCGCCACGTTTCCCGCCGGCACCCTCACCGGGGCGCCCAAGGTGCATGCGATGGAGCTGATCGACCGCTTGGAGCCGACCAAGCGCGGCATCTATGGCGGCGCGGTCGGCTACCTCAGTTTTGCCGGCGACATGGATCTGGCCATTGCCATCCGCACCGGCGTCGTGCGTGACGGGACGCTGTATGTGCAAGCGGCCGCCGGGGTGGTGGCCGACTCGGTGCCGGCGCTGGAATGGCAGGAAACCGAGCACAAGGCGCGCGCACTGCTGCGCGCCGCCGAGCTGGTCGAGGAGGGGCTGCCATGAGCGGCACCATCGAAGTGCAATCCCAGCCGCAAACCATGCACGAGGTGCGCGAGCGTGTCGATGCCTTGGACCGCGAACTGGTGCCACTGCTGGTGCAGCGCGCGCAGTGCATAGTGGAGGCGGCCCGCATCAAGCAGCACGCGCATCAGGTGCGCGATGAGGCCCGCATCGAGGCCGTGGTGCAACACGTGCGTGCGCTGGCCGTGCAGCACCAAGGTGACCCCGATCTGATCGAGGCGCTCTACCGGGCCATGATGGAGCACTACATCGCGTACGAAATGCAACTGTTTGCACGCAAAACGCCTTGCACCGACGCGGGCCGGGAGCGGTCATGAAGCTGATGATGATCGACAACTACGACTCGTTCACCTACAACCTGGTGCAGTACTTTGCTGAGCTGGGGGCTGAGGTGGAGGTGTTTCGCAACGACGAAATCACGGTGGAGGGCATCGCGGCGCGCGCTGCCGATCGGTTGGTGATTTCGCCGGGGCCCTGCTCGCCAGCCGAGGCAGGCATCTCGGTGG
>Ga0209721_1002457_pt1 | contig 11633 bp, 10 predicted proteins | sample TshhotsprinmetaG_FD_184139 | JGI IMG/M metagenome (GOLD analysis project Ga0209721, IMG submission 184139) | Hot spring microbial communities from South Africa to study Microbial Dark Matter (Phase II) - Tshipise hot spring metaG (SPAdes)... | ecosystem: Environmental > Aquatic > Thermal springs... | reverse complement strand
GTCGAACAAATTATGCCCGACTACAGGGCTCGTCACCAGGCACTACACGAGCTGGGAATGGGCCTGTACTGGTAGGCCAGAACCGCTTTAGCGGAAGCGCACGTAGCGTCTGATTTCCTCCCAGGTTTTGGGGCCAATCCCCTTGACCTTGGCCTGGAGTTCTTTAGCGTCGCGGTAGGGGCGGTTGCGGATGATTTCGCGGGCGATTTTGGGGCCGATGCCGGGAAGGGCCTCGAGCTGGGCCTGGCTGGCAGTATTGATGTTGAGGACCTGGGGCCGGGTGGGGGCGTTGGTTTGCGCCCAGCCATAGGGCAGCACTCCGGCGCCTGCTGCAAAAACCAGCCAGACCAAAAAACCCTGCAGTGCTTTCATAATGTCTCCTCCCAGTGTGCCGTTCGTTTGGGGAACGCCTGCCAAAACCATATCAGGTAACCCACCCTGCCGCCAATCTTGCGTATAGTGGCTTGGTGAGACTGAAATATCCGCAAGCCCCCACCGCACAGGTAGTAGAGGTTTTGCATGGCATCCGGGTTCCCGATCCCTACCGCCCACTCGAGGACCCCGAGCCCAGGCCTGGATCGAGGCCCAGAGCCAGCTTACCCTTGGTTACCTGGAACAAATTCCCATCCGCCAGGTCCTGCGCGAGCGCCTGACCGAGCTGTGGGACTATCCCAAAATTGACCCAACCATCCTCTTTCATTCCCACACCGCAACATAGCGCAGGAAGAAGCTGGCAGCACCCCGCGCACCTTCACGCAAACGTACCGGACAGCACCAGGGTATGGCTGGACGAGGGAGGGCGCCCAGTAGACCTTATGGCCAGGGTGGTACTCGGTAATCCTCTGGTAACGAAGACAACCTACCCTGTAGACCAAAGGGTGGGTGTTGCGCCGGCTGGGCTGGAGGTGTGTATGTTCCAGAGGATGCTGATTGCGGTGGATGGTTCCCCCTGCGGTGAAGAGGCCGCGCGGGTAGGGCTGCAACTGGCGGGGCAACTGGGCTCCAGGGTGGTTCTGCTATACGTGCTGGATGGCTGGCCCTCAGCTCATTCCAGGGTGACCCGCTTAGGCTGGGAGGAGGCCAAGGCACAGGGCCAACAACTGCTGGCCCGTTGGCAGACCGAGGCCAAACAGAGCGGCCTCGAGGCCGACGTTCACCTGAGGGAGCTGAGCGGGCCCGCCGAAGGCATCGTGGAAGTGGCAAAGCAGGAGCGCTGCGACCTGGTCGTGATGGGCACCCACGCCCGGGAAGGACTGGCCCATCTGTTGCTGGGCAGCGTGGCCGAGCGGGTGACCCGGCTGGCCCCGATGCCGGTGCTGCTGGTGCGGCATGCGCCCCCTGGGGAACAAGGGCTGGGTTTTCGGCGGGTCCTGGTTCCGATTGATGGAAGCGAACTGAGCAACCTGGCCCTGGGTCAGGCCAAGAAGCTGGTCGGCTACCTGGGGGCCAAGCTTCTGGTGCTGCACGTGGAGCCCAGGGCTTTGTGGCTGGTGCTAGAAGCGCTCGAGGAGTACCCCGAAGAACAGGAAAAATACCTGCGTCAAGCCCGTCGTCTGCTCGAGCAGGCCGTGGAGGACTTCCCCGAGGCCGAGGCCATCTGGCGTGAAGCCGGGGCCGAACGGGTGGGTGATGTGATTGCCCGGGTTGCCCAAGAACACCAGGCAGACCTGATTGTGATGGGCACCCACGGACGCACCGGCCTCGACCATTGGCTGCTAGGCAGCGTGGCCGAGCGGGTGACCCACCGGGCTCCCTGTGCGGTGCTGTTGGTTCGTCAGCCCCTGGAGGTTGCCTGAGCTTGGGCCAGCAGCTCGAGCACCTCCTCATCTGAGGTTTGCGGGAAGTGCTCGTACCACAGACCCACCGCCTGGAAGAAGGCCGGGGTCTCCAAGCAGACCACCTCGTCGACCAGGGCCTGTATTTCCGCCACCGTGTCGGGTGGGGCCACCGGCACGGCCACCACCAGGCGCCCCGGACGCTGGGCCCGCACAGCGGCAATGGCGGCTTTCATGGTTGCTCCCGTGGCCAGGCCATCGTCAACCAGCAAAACAGTCCGGCCCTCGAGGTTCGGAAAAGGCTTGTCGCCCCTGTAGAGCCGTTCGCGGCGCTGAAGTTCGGTGCGCTGCTGGTCTTCGACGGCGGCAATGGCCTCGGCCGAAATCTGCAAGCTGTCCACAATTTCCCGGTTGAGCACCCGCCCCCCGCCCGAGGCGATGGCCCCCATCGCCAGTTCTTCGTGTCCTGGGGTGCCGAGCTTGCGCACCACCCACACATCCAAAGGGGCCCGCAGCTCACGGGCCACCGGATAGGCCACCGGCACCCCGCCCCTGGGTAAAGCGAATATCCGCAGGTTGGGCTGCTGACCATACCCCCGTTCCATCAACTTTTGGGCCAGAAGTTGTCCGGCCTGGTTGCGGTCTTTGAAACGTCTCACGGCCCTCCTCTCACTGTGGTTCTTGGCCATAATGCAAGCCCCTGCACCGTATGCATTCCGGTTTTCGTTCTACCAGCCAAACGCACCACCTGTACCCATCCAAACCACAACAGCAAGACTGACGCACGCCCGAACCCCCCAGTTCCCCCTGCTTCGTGCCCCAGTGTAGGGCCGGCGCATTACCGGGCAGTTACCGAGACCGCTATACTTGACAGGGTGAGCCAAATTTGGGCCGAGAACCTCTCCAAGTTCTATCCCGTAGCCCTCAAAGAGCCGGGTTTTATGGGCACGGTGCGGCACTTCTTCCAGCGCGCCTACCGGCAGGTAGAGGCCGTTAGGGAGGTTTCCTTTCAGATCGAGCCCGGTGAAATTGTGGGCTTTCTGGGGCCCAATGGGGCCGGCAAAACCACCACCCTCAAACTTTTGTCGGGTCTGATCTACCCCAGCGCGGGGCGGGTCGAGGTGGCCGGACACCAGCCCTTCAAGCGAGAGCACGCCTTTCTGCGCAAAATAACCCTGGTGATGGGCAACAAACAGCAGCTTATCTGGGACTTGCCAGCCGCCGATAGCTTTCGTGTGAATGCCGCCGTCTACGAAATTGCCCCCGACGAATTCAAAAAACGCCTGGGCGAGCTGAGCGAGATGCTGGCCCTGGAGGGCAAGCTCAACCAGCCTGTACGCAAGCTAAGCCTGGGCGAGCGCATGAAGGCCGAGTTGCTGGCTGCACTGCTGCACCAGCCCCAGGTTCTGTTCCTCGACGAGCCCACGCTGGGGCTGGATGTGAACGCACAGTTAGCGGTGCGGGAGTTTTTGCTCGAGTACAACCGCCGTTACCGGGCCACCATTCTCCTCACCAGCCACTACATGGCCGACATCACGGCGCTCTGTGAGCGGGTACTGATGATTCATCAGGGGAACCTGGTCTACGATGGTGAGCTCAGCGGGCTGCTCGAGCGCTTCGCCCCGTACCGCGAAGTGCGCATCCAGCTTGGAAAACCAGTAGAAAAAGGCCGGCTCGAGCAGTATGGCCAGGTACGGGAACTGGAGGGACGAGAGGCCCGGTTGCTGGTGCGGCGGGAGCACTTGGTCGGCGGGGTCAGCCGGATGCTCGAGGTACTGCCCATCGTCGATCTGGAAGTGCGGGAACCGGCCATCGAAGAGGTCATCGGACAGGTTTTTGCCGACAGCACGCTGATTGCCGAAAGGCCCTGATACCGTAAGGTTTCAGAACTGCGTGCCCAACAGGCAAACGGCCCTTGGTCGCTATCAATCATCTGCGATAGGCTATACACACAGCTATGGAGCGCACCGATCTGCTCAACAAACTCGCCTCCGAAACCTTCGATGTCCTGGTGATCGGAGGGGGAGCCAGCGGGGCCGGGGTGGCCCTGGAAGCGGCCAGTCGAGGGCTCAAGACAGCCCTGGTGGAGCGCTTCGATTTTTCCGAAGGTACTTCCAGCCGTAGCACCAAACTGATTCATGGCGGGGTCCGCTATCTAGAGATCGCAGTTAAGACCTTCGACCGGGTGCAGCTCAATCTGGTGCGGGATGCCCTGCACGAGCGATCCATCATGATCAGGAATGCACCCCACCTCTCACGTCCGCTTTGGCTGCTGACCCCGCTCTACAAGTTCTGGGAAGCGCCTTACTACTACACCGGACTCAAGATATACGACCTACTGGCAGGCAAGGCCCGGCTGCAACCCGCTCAGTACATCAGTGCCAGGGGAACCCTCGAGCGTTTCCCCTCCGTCAACCCCACCGGCCTCAAAGGTGCCGTGGCTTATCAGGACGGGCAGTTTGACGATGCTCGCTTCAACGTAGAGCTGGCCCTCACGGCCCTTCAGCATGGGGGAACGGTCCTGAACAACGTGGAGGTCACTGGGTTGCTAAAGCAAAACGGCAGGCTATCGGGCGCAGCTGTCAAAGACCGCCTATCCGAGAAGGAAATCGAGGTTTCGGCCAAGGTGATCGTCAATGCCACCGGCCCCTTTTCGGACAACATCCGGCGTATGGATGACCCCCACACCCCGCCGCTGCTCAGGGCCAGCTCGGGTATTCACATCGTGCTAGACCAAAAATACAGCCCACCCGACACCGGATTGCTGATTCCCAAAACCGAGGATGGGCGGGTGGTGTTTGTGCTGCCCTGGCTGGGGGGCACCCTGGTCGGAACCACCGACGACCCGGCTCCGATTGTGGATCATCCTAGGGCAACAGAAGAAGAAATAGCTTACGTGCTGCGGCAGGTGAAGCCCTATCTGGGGGATATTCCCCGGGAAGCGGTGCGCGCAAGCTGGTCGGGCCTGCGCCCCCTGGTCTCGCGCCCCGATGCCGACACCGCCAGACTGGCCCGCGACCACCTGATCCAGGAAAGCGCCTCGGGCCTGCTCACCCTGACCGGTGGCAAGTGGACCACCTACCGCAAAATGGCCCTGGACCTGGTGAACTACGCGGTCAGGCGGTTTGGGCTACCGGCGGGCGAGTCGCGCACCGAGCAAATCCCACTTCTGGGGGGGCAGGGCTTTGAAGCAGACGGTGCCAAGAAACTCGAGCAGTTGGGTTTTTCATCCGATGTGGCCGAGCACCTGCACCACGCCTACGGCGCTCGTGCCACCGCAGTGGCCCAGATCGCTGCCGGGGGCTACGCCAACCGACTGGCAGTGGAGTGGCCCATCCTCGAGGCTGAAGTGGTGTATGCTGTGCGCCACGAGATGGCCTGTACCCCCCTGGACGTGCTGGCCCGTCGCACCCGGCTGGCCTTTCTGGACACGCTGGCTGCCCTGGCAGCAGCCCCCCGAGCGGCCGAACTGATGGGCCAGGAGCTGGGTTGGAGCAGCGAACGTACCGCACTGGAGGCGGAAAAAGCCAAAGCGCAGATCCTCAGCGCAATTTGAAGCATGTCCCCCGCACTTCTTGATGGGGAAACATCTGCCTTCTCTGGATTTGCTGCTGGTCCCTGCATACACTCTTCTTTGTGCGGCGGAGCCAGCTTCTTGGACTTCTCTATCTCAACCTGGCCACCCTGTTTTGGGGGAGCACCTTTGTGCTGGTTAAGGACAGCCTACAAACCCTAGAGCCTGCCCAAGTCAACTTTGCGCGCTTTGCCATCGCCAGCCTGGTTTTCGTGCCGTTTGTGCTCCAACGTAACCTGCAGCTATGGCGGGCGGGCCTCGAGCTGGGTACGGTGCTTTTCGTGGCCTACCTGACCCAGACCGTGGGCCTGCAATACACGACGGCCAGTCGCAGTGCCTTCATAACCACCCTCTATGTGGTTGTATTGCCCGTATGGCTGGGAATGCTGGGGCACCGCCTGGGCTGGCCGGTCTGGCTGGCCGCCGGACTGGCAATCAGTGGGGTGGGGCTCCTTTCTTACGATGGCGCACCTCCCAGCCTGGGTGATTTGTGGACGCTAGGCACCGCCCTTTCATATGCGGTTTATATCTGGCGGTTGGAGCACTTTGCCCATCGCTTTGCAGCCTTACCTCTAACGGGTATCCAGATGCTCATCGTCACACTGGGTTCACTGGCCTGGATGTTTTGGGAGGAACCTACCTGGAACACCTCAAGCTTTCCTTACTTATCGCTGCTCTACCTGGGTCTGATTGCCTCTGCACTGTGCATCTGGTTGCAGGCGCTGGGCCAGCGATTGGTTCCCGCCTCGCAGGCAGCTGTGATCTTTACCCTGGAACCAGTTTATGCCGCTGCCTTCGCTTTCTTTTTGCTGGACGAACGCCTGGGGGCTCAGGGTTTGCTGGGCGCAGGTCTGATTATAGTTGCTACCCTGATTAGCCAACTCAGGAGCGATAAACCCCACCCCGAACAAATCACGCCCGATACAAGTTAGGCGTTAGTATCATAACGTTATAAAACCCCGCTCTTCCACAAAGCCACCCAACTATGCAGGATCCGTTTTTTGTCGTGTAATACTTGCATCAAAAGATAATTTCTGAAGTGCTGGGTTTGGTCGAATCCGGCCACATGAGCCCAAGGCACGCAGGCTCAAATCTCATACAATTCCCTAGCCGCAAAGCGCTGGAGCCAGAGTCTTCCCTGCATCGGCTCAGCATTTGGAACCACCTGAACTGGCACTTTGGAACCGGCCACAATGCTCAAGGCCGCAGCCCCCAGCACCTCTGAGGGCTGCTGGGCGGTATCGTGACAGCCAATCACAATCAGATCGGCGTGGGTTTGCTGGGCCGTGTGGGCCACCACCTCACCTATGCTCTGGTCTTTAGGCTCTATCAGCAAGACCGTCGGTTTACGGCGGGCCCCCTGGGTCATCCTGGCAAGCGTTTCGGAAGGAGCGCTGTCAGAACCCTCGAGCACATGCAGTAGCGTCACCTTGCAGCCCAGCCAGCGAGAAAGATTAAGGGCGTGCTGGACAGCGACCAGACTACCCGCACCCAACCCTACCGGAACCAAGATGTGACGAAACACAAGCACCTCCTAAAATCCAACCCAATTCTTCTGAACCTAGAGTGTATCCAGAACATTACCAAGGTGTTACCGCGGGTGAGTTTGCCTATCGGGCACCTAATGCATGCACCCACACCCGGTTTCTAAACCAGCAGAGCACCCCGTGTCCACACTCCAATCACCAGCAGGCGAGAAAGCACCACCGGCCTTGTCGGGCTGTTTTGCCCTGTGCGTCCATTGCATCATCGGTATGGCTCCAAAGTGCAATACTACCGGCGCCCCAGTCGGTCATGCTATTGGGGCAGCAACACACAATTCCCGGCTTTGCACAATCCCTTTACATGGCCGGGGTATACTCGGATGTGGAGGTGTATTATGTGGCCGTTTGGCAAGTCATTGTCTGCTCGAGTTCAGGACGCAATCAACCAGTGGCCTCCTTTGCAGGGTCTGGGCCTCAATATCCAGGAGCAAGGGGGCCATATTCGCATTACCGGGGCAGTTCCTCGCCAACCCCACCTGTCCCTTTTGCAAGTCACCATAGAGGGCGTAAAGGGGGTCAAGTCGGTAGATCTGAGCGGCGTGGTTGTGGCCCAACAAGAGGTTTCCGACGCAGCCATTGCCGCCGAGGAGGAAGCCGTCCGCAAAGCTACCGAGGCCAGCAAGCTGGCCAAAAAAGTCCTGGCGACCCTGGAAGCCAACGTCGAGCTGAAGGACGATCCCATCGCTGTGTTGCAAAAAGGCACCGGCGTAGTACTCAAGGGTGCGGTCGACAGCCAGCATGAGTTCAACCTGGCGGTCCAGCTTGCTAAGCAAGCCGGGGCTACCGAAGTCGATGCCACTGGGCTGCAAGTGGTCGAGGGGGCCAAGGCCAGATTTGCCGCAGAGCAGGGTGGTGTGAACATTCCCGACGAATGGTACACGGTACAGCCCGGCGATACCCTGTCGGGCATCGCCCTTAAGTTCTACGGTGATGCCTCCAGGGACAGCTACATGAAGATTGCCCGTGCCAACAACATTGCCAACCCCGACCTAATCAAAGTTGGTCAAAAGCTCCAAATCCCACGATAGGCAACCCCACCGCGGAACTCTGCATGGCCGCCCGCAGCTAGGTCTTGATTTCCGTTGTCGCAAGCTCCGGCATGCGACTCTGCGTAGAACAGGTATCGGGAACAATGCTTCTGCCTTCCAAAGGCGGTATCGTGCTCCACTAATGCAAGGGAGCTGTACCGTCTAGCCTGTAAAGAGGCAGTACGGCCCTTCGCTGTGCAAACAACCCCGAGGCCGAACCAACCAAATTCGGTACTACTCGAAAATCGTGTCCGAAGAGCAGCAACCCCCAACAGCCGCTGGCGAATCAAACCCGGGTGCGGTTTAATCTACTGGACTTACGCACCCTCAGGACCAGCAGTCAGAATGAGCCTTCAAGTCACAGAGAAAGTCCGAAAATATACCACGCCCGGTTTTGCGCCATCCAGAAACTTTAGCCCAAAGCCCCATCCATAACCTCTGCCCTGGCCATGGCCGAGCACCAGGACCTCGCCCACAACACCCTCTACCGCGCCCTGGCTTTGTTCTTTGAACCCTCCCTGAAGCTCTGTAAAGAGATGGGCGGGCTGAACCGAGGTTGCCTCATCCAGCGCTACCGCTCAGGCCGGCTGGGCCTGAAGAAGGCCCGGGACACCGCTGCGGGGGCCTGGGTGTTCGGGCTGTCCCTGGTGGTGCTGGGGTGGACGGACGGGAAGCGGCGGTTCCCCCTGGCCTTCTTGCCCTACTTTGCCGATGCAAGCTGGACCTAGCCCTGGCTTTGCTGGACTGGGCGGAGGGCGTGCGGTTTGACGCCTGGTACGCGGCGAGGCAGGTTCTGGACTGGTGCCATGCCCACGGCTGGCCTTTTGTCACGAGGTGCAGGTCGAACCGGGTGCCGGAGGCTCAGGAGGCATGGGGGAACCCGTTGGGTCAAGACGGGGCGGTTGCGGGGCCTGAACTTTGCCGTGGCGTGGGAGGAGGTCTAGCGGTTGCGGCAGGGGATGGAGGGGACATCGGCACCGGCGTACGGGCAGGCTGCAGGCCTATGGGCTGATTGGGCATCGGCGGGAGGGGCTGGGTTTGAGTTTCTACCGATGCAGACAGAGACTTATTGCAGGCAAGTTGAGGCTGGATCTGGGCCCTCTATTATCGGCACAGGTGGAGGCCGCGTAAGTCCAGCTTTACCAAGTTCTGCTGATCAATGACTCAAAAGTAAGGTTCCTCGGACGTGCCATGGTAAGTAAGTGACGTGTTTACCGTCACTCACGCGCAGCGGTGATGATTAGACTCCAAGTACACGACCCGACCCAGAACGCCGTCTGCGTATCTTACTGCGGGCCGAGACCGTTTTTACCGTGCCGCTTCGGCCTTGCGCTGGGCCTCTTCCAGAGCCTGACGGGCCGGTACGTTGCCTTTGAGGGCTTTTTCCAGGGCCTCCTCGAGGAAGTTGCGCCACACGGTAAATTGCGGCACCCGGGGTCGCGGCTGGGCCACCGCCACCTGCTCAAAGGCTACCTTGCGGTAGGGGTTTTCGCGGTAGAAGGCTTCCAGCAGCGGCGTGGCCGACTTGCGCAAGGGCACGTAGTAGCTGGCCTCCACCCAGGTCTTGATGTTTTGCGGTTCCATCAGGAAGCGCCAGAACTCGAAAGCCCCCCGCTGCTGCTCGGCGCTGGCCCCACGCAACACTACCAGTTGTGCCCCACCCAGCGGCACCTTGCCGTTCGGCTCGCGCGGGATGGGGGCCACCCCCAGCTTGAAAGCAAAAGAGGCGTTTTCGGCGGCCGGCCAGTTGGCAATCGAAGCAAAGACCATCATGCCCTTGGTGCGGATGAAGTCGGTCTGGGCGAAGAAGCTCTCCGAGAGGTTTCGCACGCTGGTACTACCCTCGCGCCCCAGGCGCTGGAGGTACTCGAGGGCCTCCACCACCTCGCGGGAGGTAAAGTTGGGCCGTCCGTCGGCCGTGACCAGGTTGCCCCCCCGGCTGGTCACCTGGGCCTCGAAGGTCCACGACTCCGACAGGGCGATGAAGCCCTTGGAGGTGCGACTGGTGAGCCCCTTGGCAGCCTGCTCAAACTCCCGCCAGTTGGCGGGCACTTTGAGCCCCCTGGCCCGCAGTTGGTTTTCGTTGAAGAAGAGCACCGGGGTCGAGGTATTGAAGGGCAAACCATAGCGGCGGTTGTTGATCAGGCCGTACTCCCAGGCCGCCTCGAAGAGGTCGTCGACAAAGGCTCTAGGCAGGGCAGCCGTCAGCTCATCCAGCGGGAGCACCACCCCTTCCGCCACCAGGCGTGGGAAGAGCAGAATCTCGGCCTGAAACAAGACCGGCGCACCCCCAGCCCGTAAAGCTGCCAGAAGACGGGTCTCCCCCTCCCGGTAGTCGCCAATCAGACGGGGCACCACCCGGTAGTTTCGCTGCGAGGCATTGAAAGCATTGGCAAACTGATTGATGGCCCGTTCAGCAGGGCCGTCCATGCTGTGCCAAAAGGAAATCTCCGTCTGAGCCATGGCCAGTCCGGTGAGTAAAACCAAAGACGCAAGCAGGCGCTTCACACGTTCCTCCTGTGAGTAACTCTATTCTACGCACAAATAGAAAACCATCCAGCCATCAGCAGCAGGTCAGGAGAGTGTGAGGGAAGCTGTAAGTTGCAATCTCGAGGTGACGGGCAAGGAAAAACCCAGCCTCCGGCTGGGTTATCACGCGCAATCATTTACCGCCGCTCGACGCTGTTGGCCCGGCGCTGAGCCTCTTCCAGCACCTGCCGGGGGTTGGCGTTGCCCTTCAGGGCGCGCTCGAGGGCATCCTCCAAAAAGCTGTACCAAACAGTGAATTCGGGGTCTTGCAGCCAGACTTCGGCGTGTTCTACCTGGCTAAAGGCCACCCGCCGGCGGGGGTCTTCGCGGTAAAAGTCTTCCAGCAAGGGCTGGGCCGCTCGTCGCATGGGCATGTAGTAGGTTGCCCGAACCCACTTGGCAATGTTGGCTGGCTCCATCAGGAAGCGCCAGAAGGCCACGGCCCCCCGCGTTTGCTGCTCGCTGGCCCCCCGCAGCACCACCAGCGTACCTCCGGCCAACGGCACCTTACCGCCCTCCGAGCGCGGCACAGCAGCCACCCCCAGCCTGAAGGGTATGGGCGCCCGGTTTTCGATCAGGGGCCACATGGTGATGGGTGCGATGCCCATGAAGGTCTTGGTTCGTAAAAAGTCGGCTACCGAGAACTGGGCCTCGGCGATGTTGCGGCTCTGGGCGACCTCGCGACGCACCAGCCCTTGCAGGTACTCGAGGCTTTCCACCGCTTTGGGGTTGGTGAAGTCGGGGCGGCCCTGCGCATTGACAATCGAACCGCCGCGGCTCATCACCAGCACGTTAAAGCTGTAGATGTCACTGGAAACCGTGTAGCCTTTGGCCGCTCGGGTGGTCAGGCGCTGAGCTGCCGCAGCCACCTCGTCCCAGGTACGCGGCGCCCCCAGCCCACGGGAGCTAAACTGGTCGGCGTTGTAGAAAAAAACCGGGATAGACAGGCCAATAGGAAGGCCAAAGGTCCGGCCCCGCAGCCTACCGGTCTCCAGGAAGCTTGGGTAAAAATCGCCCGGCAGGTTGCCCAGGTACTCGTCTAAGGGCAGCGCCACATTGTCCTGCACCATCCGGCCTAAAAAGGAGATCTCGGCATGGAAGAGCGCCGGCGCTCCGCCCGAACGCAACGCCGCCAGCAACTTAAGGCCCCCCTCGCGGTAATCGCCCACGAAGCTTGGCACAA
>Ga0209721_1002456_pt1 | contig 11639 bp, 11 predicted proteins | sample TshhotsprinmetaG_FD_184139 | JGI IMG/M metagenome (GOLD analysis project Ga0209721, IMG submission 184139) | Hot spring microbial communities from South Africa to study Microbial Dark Matter (Phase II) - Tshipise hot spring metaG (SPAdes)... | ecosystem: Environmental > Aquatic > Thermal springs... | reverse complement strand
TAAATGTACTTTATGTAGACCACTTACTAAATCTCTTCCTAAATTAAAACGATTAGCAAAACTATCTGCTAAATTTTCATAATTTGTCTCGTCATATTTACCTCTAATTAAATGTGATTGTAACTCATCTAAATACACTTCTGCTAATTTACCATAAAAGTCAGTAATTTCTTTGTTTGTTCCTAAAGCACCTTCATCAATATCTTCTTTTTTAAAATATCGTTTAAAGATATATAAAGCTTTATCTTTTTTATTTTTATTAATACTGTCTAAAATATCCATAATCGTAGAGTTTGTCGTAGTAATGCGATGATGCGTTTCTAATCCTACAAACGCATGACCTATCTCATGAAGAATAACAGCAGTAATTTCCCTTGGTGTTAATCCCATATCTTTAAGACTAAAGAAGCTTATTAATAAATAATGTTTTACATCAGCAAGATAACCACTAACTCTTGCATATTTTAAATCTATATAACCTCTTCGATTATGAATACGTTTAAAATATTCTTCTCTTTCCTTTTCTAGTTCTCTTAAATGCCGATAAATATCAATAAGTCCTAATCTGAAAATACTAAAATCTAAGTTCTTTAATAAATTAAATTCTGTTAGATAATCAGATAAAAATGGTATAATCGCTGCAACATAATAATCACCTAACTCTTTATCTATAATAACTGTTAGGTTAAATCGTTCTTTAATAAGTTTTTCTATACGTTTAATATCCTCAGATTTTGCAATTAGTTCATTATTACTTTTATATATTTTGTTGTCAATATCTCTATAAATGTTTTCGATAATATTAGTTAACCTTTCTGGAAACTTATCGTTATTCTGATAATCGATGAGTTCTAATGCTATCTGTTTCATAGAAGACCTAAAATCCTAGTAAAGTCAAAAAATAACCATCAGCAGTTTTTCTGCTGATGGTTATAAAATACTCTAATCTAAATATTTATCAATATCAGCTATACTTGGTAAATCAAACATTACGTTAAAGTATTCTAATATATTAACATCTCCTAAACAAATACTTAAGTTCTGTTCTCTAAATATATCCTCACTAATTCCTTCAATGCTAATTAACTCGTTAACACATGTCTCTTTTGAGACATTTGCTGCAAGTATACAGGAAGGATAAGATGAAGCAGCATCTAAATCACATGTTAATCCACGTATATTAGTAACAGCTTTTGGATATTCTTCAAGACATTGTAATCCCTCGTGTAGTAATAGATTTTGAGGTAATAATTGAATCCAACCTTTAAGATCTAATGTCTTATATTTTTCTGGTTTTTCTACTATCTCTTCATCTTCATTATCCTCAAGTGCTTCATCAGAAACTTCTTCACTTTCAATCTCTTCCTCTGTCTTATCAATTTTTGCAACAGTTCCAATAATCTTCCTCTTTTCTAGTCCGAATAGAAAAACAGCATCTGAAATTTTACGAATTTGACTATTAAATTTACTAAAATCAGTAATACCTGCAAAAGAAGGTAGAGTAGAAGAAAGATCTTTAGTTTTTTTCTCTAACTCTAACATACCTAAACAGTCGTATATGTTATATACCGTATATTCTATAGGATATTTTTCTTGTAAAAATAAATGCCATTTAATACCTGAGTATTTATCTGCTTGTTCAAACTTTAACTTTCCACCAATTCCTTCTTTCTTTAAAATAGCATCAAGAGAATAACTTGTTTCTTCTTGATTAGCTATTCGCAACTGTCTATAAACACACATTGCGTCAATTACATAATACGGTGCGGTTACAATTAGTGTGTGCCACTGTAGGCTTGGGTTAATAGGTTTATGTATACCAGAAGCAGTTACTTTCTTTTTAAGACCTTGCTTGTATCGACATACTCTATATTGACGTGGTATAGATTGATCACAGAGAATTTCAGTAGGATTAACATTATGATATTTTAATCGTTCTAAGATTTTAGGAATATCGAAATCCATATTCCAGATTGCTAAAAATACAGGTTTCCAGTCATTTATTACTTTAAAATTATCTCTTAAAAGATCAACTTCATTTTCACATATACTAAATGTGTAATCTAATCCAGTATAATCAGGAATATAACGCTCAATAGCTTTCTTTAACTGTGTCGGTACGTCTGAAATATTAGCTACAAATTTTCGATTAATTGATGTATGAACTTTGTTTTTAAATGCAACTGTAGATAATAAAATCTCTTGTGTAACTGGATTAGCTTCAATATCAACAGCAGCTACGCTATAAGGCGACTGAATAAAATTATTTTTCTTTAATGTACTATACTTAATTAAAGAAGTAGAGGTGACATCATATGCATATAGATAAGGTGAGTTTCTTACATTATTACCTATCTTTTTCATATGTTCAAAACCCAACATAGAACTTGCAACTTGTTCTATATCTGATTGTGTTGTCATTCTCATATTTAGCTTATCTATATCTTCAAACTCTTTTTTATCGTTATGATTCCGATAAGCTTCTTTAGTTACAAAAATAGGACGTTTATATCCAGTAATAAGATAACAATGAGGTTCTTGTGTACCATCTTTGTAAGTAATATCTTCTCTAACGTAATGCGTATCTTCTCTATAATCAGTTTTTGGAAGATGCCACGCAAATCGAACCTCTCTTTTGAGGATCTCTTTAGACATTATTGACTCCAATTTAATATTCACGAAATTAGAAGTCGTAATATTTTTTAGTTTATTCTGATTTATGTTAACATAAAGAAAAACAACCACAGTACAAGACTGTGGTTGTTCTTTAGTCTTCATTCGGTATTAAATGGTTTAGGCTTATTATTCTCTAAATCCTTCATTATATCATCATTCATCTTTGACTTTTTCTTATCAACGTCCTCAATAATACGTAACATTGCTTCAATTTCATAACGAGGTCTACTAATAAAGTCATCAAACGACATATTAAGCTTTTTGCCTAAATCTCTATAGACAAAATTACTAAGATAACTATGATATAATGTATCGCTAAAATAATCTTCAGCTTGATTAAACTGAACAGAAGCTAATGGATTTGTTGTATTAACGTGGTCACAGATTCCATATTTAGTTTCATAAAGTTCAATTAGTAACTGTTTATTATAAAAATAATCTTTAGTACCTTTAAAACATTTTATAACTTCATCTATAAAATCATCATACGAGATATTATATCCGTATAGAAAATTAGACAAGTATTTTAGACTTCCCTCTCTAATATCCTCGAAATTCTTAAGGTTAGTAGAGTAAAAAAAAGATTCATGGTATCTAGAGGAATGACACTAACAAATTTCTCATTTACTGGTGAAGTATTTTGAGGTTTACCACATTTCGGACAATTGTATTCCGGAATACCAATTATACCGATTGTTGTTTTTGATTTAAATTTAAGAACATTTTCTGTAATTTCTGTACGAATGTCATCATCCGAAGAAAATACTTCTAACACTTTATTAATCGTATCACGATCAGTAATTACATTATCCTCTAGTTCAATGTAATCGATAAAGTGATTAAACTGACGAAGAATTGAAGTTTTTACATATTGATTTAACATTTCAATTTTCTCATCATCTTCTTTATCTTGTTCAGACTCTCTAAGGATAATATTTTCAATGTTAGAATTAACTCCATTAATCCATGCTAAACCATCAGTAATATATTCGCTAAATGTAGGTACCCTTAACTTAAATTTAATACCATTTTTCGTTGTAAAAGAAGAACCAATTACGCGAGTATGCTCATTAATAAATTTACGATAATTCTCAATTGTAAGTTTATTTGGTCGAAATTCTTCTAGAATAAGTCTCTGAGCATCTGTTAATGATAAGTTATCTATCCATAGTAATTTTGTCAGATTTAATTTAGCTTTAGCGATATAAGAGCACTTCTCTATATCATTAACACAACTTCGTTGATATTCAAATCCATTTGGATACATCGTACAAGCAAATCCCCAAGCAAGAATTGGGAAATCATGAATTAAAAGATAATTTTTTAATTCTTCCTTGTTAATATCATTATAATTAAGACTATGAATATGTTTAATGATAAAGTCAAAAAGACGGTTATTAATATGTACAGAAAAGTTAGTCAGCGTCAAACCAAAAGTTGCGCGACCTAACATAATCTTTTCACGGAAGATACTATTATAAAAATCAATTAGATCTTTTTCAGTTGGTGGTTTTAAAGTTACCCAGATACCAGAATGAGGTAAAGGGACATTAATAACGTCACCTAAACCTAACATTTTGGATACTTTAAGAATAGCAGCTTCACCCTTTAATTCGCCTTCTGTTTTTCTAAATTTTGGCGTTGAAATAGTATTAAGTTCACCAGCTTGGTTTTTTATCCCTTGATAAAACTTAGAAGTCTCATCAGTAAAACGATCTTGATATAATCCACCAACTGTATAGAAATTAGTAGCTTCCTTATTAACTTCGCTCCACTCCTTTAGACTGCTTTCTTTATCTTCAAGATCAAGTTTATTGAACTGTTTTAACTTATCAGTAAAATCAGCTAAATTAATAGAAGGTAAAGATATAGTATAGTCTGTTGGTTTAGAACTATCACTAGAAAATTCATCAGTCTGAATAGCATTAGTAAATTTATCAGTTTGATTTTCAGTAGAATCTGTTGTATCTAGATGCTGTTGAACTTCTTCTGAAGATGTTTTTTCATTTTTAGTTACTTTATCACTATCTTCGTTTGGAATATCTAAATTAGCATTTACATTTTCTTCGTTATGTTCGTTAATAGTCATTCTTTTCTCCTTAAGAAAATGTTAGTTAACTGGCTGATCAATTACTGTCGAATTAGTTACTTCGGACACTGTCAACATAATATCACTTAGTGTCGGAGTAACTAGAGTCGTTAATTCAACAAATAGTGAATGATAAGAAATAGCAATACGGTTGTAAATGTTAAATTCATTAATATCTTTAACAGGACCACTACGATTTTCGTGTTGTTCTCTTAATTCTCTAATTTTATTACTAAAGTTATTAATATCGTTAAAGAACAATGCAACAACTTTATTGAAGTGATCTCGCTTATCACCTAGATTATTAACAATTTCTGGATTAGTTATGATTCTATTTACTTGAGTGACAAACTGAATTACACTTTGTCCTAATTCTTCTTTAAGTTTATTTAAATCATCCCAACTAAAATCTTTATCACGCAGTATTTCACCATCTGCACTTGTATCAATCTCAAAATCTTTACTTAAAACATCATTAATTTCCCTTGTAATTTTTTTCTGTTTAAAGTCTTTTGTAACTTTTTTTTGCTTAGAGTCCATTTTTACATTCCCCTCATTATAAATTAATTAATTTAGTCGTATTATTTATTCAATAAATACTTTTTATAATAATTACACTCTCTGGATAATCATCCAGAGAGTGTATATTAGTTTAAAGATCAGGAGCAATCATACTTCCAAGAAAACGATAATATCGTGTAGTATCATTCATAAAAGCTGTAGGACTCCATTTCTCTCTTAAAAATGTCTGATAATCTTCTTCAGCACTAGAGTAGCTTTCTAAAACACTCTTAAATGTACCTAAATCTTGACCACCTGCTAAATAACCACTATTAATTGGAATAATAAGCTTATTATATAAGTAAGCTTTAACTGCTAATACACAAAGAATACTAAAATTCTTATAGCTTCTTGGCTGAATGTTATTTAAATTACTATCATTTTCTAATACAACACGAACACCAACATTAGCTAAAGTTCTATAATGTGCATAAATTAATAACGTATTATACGATACAATCTCAATATGTGCGTTAGTTAATAGACCAGTTGGACTTGCAGCATTACCAATTCTATCAGCTACGTTTATTACTGGATTATATGGATTATAACCAACAATTCTAGAATGATTTATTACACCAAGTGGACCACCTACACTTCCTATCTGATTAAAGAATCCATTATACGGTAAAATAATAAGACTTAATGCAGAAATAATTTCTTTATTATTAGTTAATTCCGATGGAATCTTATAAACAGTATAGAAATGCTCTGAAAAACTTGGTTGAATATTATTTAGAGGAATAATAGCCTCAATACCACCAACAATATTCGCATCTAATAAAACTCGTTTCTTAATAACTTTACGAAGAATTTTTTCATCTAAAGATGTTAAATTAATCGTTGCTGGTTGTTCGTCAATACACATTCCAGCACTAATAAGCTCATTAGGTATTTGGTAATTTATTTCGTTAATAGCGTAAATAATGGCGTTCATAAAAAAACCTTTTAAGCTGTATAATCAAAGCATAACCTACAGGTATAAACCTGTAGGTTATGCCGTTACTTTCATTTTATAAAATTAATTACTTTCTACAGTTTCTCTATTTACTTCTGTTTCTGCTTCCACTTCTGCTTCAGTTTCAGGTTCTACTTCCACTTCAGTTTCAGCCTCAGTTTCAGCTTCTGCTTCAGATTCTGCTTCAGCTTCTACCTCTTGTTTTTTCATCTCTTCTATCTTTTCCATCGGAAGAATCTTCAATAGCACACCTTCAAGATAATCTAAGCCAGCTAAATGCGGCTTATCAACAAATAGATCAAAATTAGGTTCACGATCTTCTTTTACTGCTTTAACGATCTCGTCAGCAATATCGATAATTAATACAGCATAGTTGGTACAAATACGTAAATTACTGGATTTAACAACACGATAAGAATAAAACTTGATTTTTGGATCAAGTTCCTTAATTTCCTTTAAGATATTTGGATAACTCTTAATCTTTAACCAGGTTGCTTTTGCAATAATTGCTTTAAAGTTCGGTACATAATTAGCAAATACATTGTTTGCTTCTGCATACATCTTAAGCTTATGTCCAGTCAAACGACGATAATTATCATCCAGCTGTGGCGATCTTACCCAATACCACAAACTCATAACAGAGTTAAATTTACCAATATAACGATAGTTAATCGTCTTTAAATAAGCTGGATCTAGAAGCTTACCAAGACGCGTATTAGACTGAATACTAATGTTGATGTGATCTACACCTTCCTCACCAGCGTTATTTGGGCTGTTGTAGTAAGCGTTAGACTTAAAATGCTTCTTGAGATCTTTGAAAGTAAGTTTGGTTTTTTGGTTCGACATCGTTTTTTCCTCTTAAGATTCCGTATAGAAAATGAGATTGACTAAAGAATACAGATAAAGTGCCACTAGTAATTTATTGTTGTCAAGAAAGTGCTTTGCTTCCTCCTTAGAATTAAATATAAAATCATCTAATATTTCTTTCGAGAGTACACCGTTGTAATCAGAAACTGTTCTATTATTAATGATATTTTGTTTTATTTCTTCTAAAAAACTCTCTCCATCACCATATATGGTAATACTATAAATTTTAACTACATCTAAATAGTCAATACAGTCAGATATAAGATCTTCCCTCGCATTAAACTCTGCATCAATCATCTTTAGAGTCTGCGGAAGGAAGATTCGTGAAGGACGCAAATCCCTTGTTTTAATAAACTCTGCTAGAGAGTAAAAATTTTCTCTTTGAGTCTCTAACAGAGCTAACATAGTATCATTTAATACTGGTGTAATTTTTACGTTGTTCATTTTTTCTTAGCCCAATATGGTGTATACTTGTCGTAATACATTTCAAGTATATCTAAAGTAGATAGAAATGGAACCTTATACTCATAATTATTAAATGTCCAAAAATCTCTTGTTTCTAAAATCGTCTTCCAGCCATACTGTTTATCTAGTTTTTCATACAATAATTTTAGATCAGGAACTTCTAATGGAATATGTTTGTGATATGTTTTAATTTGTAATAAATCAGCTGTAATTTTAATTGCTCTACGTAGTAGTGGATCACTGTCAATTAAACTACGAACAGTAGTACGTTGTAAATTCACATTAGGATAAAGTATTAATTTATAGTTACGATCATTACCTTCTAGACCAAATCTACCATTTTCTTTAATATAATGAAATTCTGTTAATGTTGGTAATACACCTTCTGTCTGTGAAACTACAAGATCGATACTATATCCACTTGGACCTGTTTTATTACGAACAAGCTTAACGGTTAATAAATTAAGATCTAGGCTACCTTCATCTACTTCTTCACGTGTTTTTGGATATTCTGGACCTTTTGTATTCTGATTATTTAATGGTGTTACTTTAACTGTTTGCCATAAAAGATTCGATAAATAAAGAAACTTAGGAGATACGCCTTTTACGACTTCTCCTGGCTTCATATGTGGTAGCTGCTTTGTTGGAGTAGTAGCTAGAGATTGACCTACTTGAATCTCTTTACCAACATGAGCAGTCATAATTATATAATGCGAAGCTGCATTGCAAAGTCCTGGAATTTCTGATAATAAACGAGTCTTTGCTAAACCAGCACGCATATAAATTGTATTACCACCAGAATCACCAATTTCACTTTTATCTTGTATTTCTTCTACATCAGCTGTTTTAAATTCTGATACGCTATCTATATCGCTAAATGATGGAAAAATAACATACATAGGACGAAGATTTCTATCTAAAAATGGTGTTTGCATTAAATACTGTTTTTTATTCTTAATTTTCTCATTACGTAAAAAATCTTTTAACATTTTAAACCATTCATTACCTAAATGGTGTGTTTTATCAGTAATACTCCATGCACCTAAACTTGGTAAATCTAAATTTGCAAATGGTTCAAACTTTTGTGATAGTGCAACACAATGTTCTACATCTACATTAACTTCTGTGTCATAAGTACTTATATATGGTAATATACCAGAATAGGCTGCTTTACTAGCAGCAGATAACATCATATAACGTGCAAGTTTTGTCTTATAAGTATTTGGAGCACCCATAATGGCTGTAAATACAGCCAATCCTCCATTCATGATATTTTCACCACGTTCACCTTTAACGTATTTTCCAACAATGTGATCAATTAAAGCTCCAACATTATAAAAAATTCTGTTTGGTTCAACTTCAATGAAAGAAGGTGTATTCTTAAAAAGCAATTGCATCTTACAATCCTTGCATTTATCTATTCAGAAAATAAAAAGACTAGTATTTTTTAATGTGAATGATGGTTAGTATTTCCACCAGCATCTATAATAGAACCAGTTGCATTAATATTACCATTAGTATTAATATTACCATTAATATCAATATTACCTGATATATTCATAGAACTACCTCTACTACTACCACCTTTAACTCTAACTCTTCCTGATATATTTACATTTCCATCTAAATTTATAGTAGGAGATTTCACATTAACAACGTTTTTTGCATTAATTGTTACTTCATTTCCAGTATTAATAGTAATAGTATCTCCTACACTATTAAGAGTTATACTATTTTTTCTATCATCTTTAATTGTAATACTACCTCCTTTAGTATCTATTATAATATCATAAGTAACTTTTTCTCCATCATTTTTACTAGTATGAAGATGAATATATTTATGTCTAGTCGATACTTCTAACCAATAACTTGTATTTTTATTAAATGCCTTAATTCCACTCGGAATATTAGAAAAAGCATATTCTACAGTCTCTTGTCTTCGTAATTCTGGTTCACGAAAAAGAGTTGTCCAGAAATATTCATCAACATTAGCATATTTAAAAAGTATTACTGTTTCATTAGCAACAACATCTGGTGCTGTATTACGATTACTATGACCAAAAGGTAACCATTTTGCAAGAAGATAGTTTTTAGCTTCATGTTCAGTTTTAAAATTAGTAGGTCCTAACTCTTTTTTATTACCTTCATATTCCTTATTAAAATCCTTAATTAGACCAGGTGTTTGAATATTTAATTCCTCTATTGGAGATACCTTAATAACATCACTACCTTCTTGTTTATTTTCAATAACTATACCAAGTGAGTAAAGCTTTAATTTACTTTCTGACATATTTAATCCTCCAAAGACTTAAGATATTCAAAAGCATTTACAATTTCATATAAATCATGTTGAATCTGTTGATTAGGCATAAATTCTCTTAGACATTTAGCAATTTTTTCTAAACCATTTTTTAGATCAACTTTGCTATTTTGAAAATAACTGTGTATATTAATAGCAATAATTTGTCTATTAAAAATAGTGTTATAAAAATTACTAGAAAGATCGTTAAAATCAGATGTATACGTATTAAGTAAATAGAGTTTATTGACTGGTGAGTAAAATAATGATTGAAGATTTTCATAATAAACCATTTCTATAAGTTTCGAATATAATTCTTCTTGCTCAGTAATTATAGAAGTAGACTTATTTTTAAATAATTTTTTAAAAAAGGATGTCATATATATGATTACAGTAGCTATAACTAAAGTATGATTTATTCTTTAAAAAATTCTAAAAGAGGTAGCTATGATCGACAACAACATGAACTTATGTAGTATAATTATTTCTGAAATGGAAAAATTAAATTTTAAAGAAAGTAGTGTAAATATAATTAAAGAACACAAACAGTTTAAAGATGCATTTAATAAAGAAAACTCACTACAACGAACGATGTTGACTATGATGTTTTATGGTATTTTAGTTGATAGTGGTCACATTGTTCCAAGTCAAATTCGTTTAGCACTAAATATTGCTGCAGATATTAACGGTTGGTTAGATGATATTCGTCTAGTAATTCTTCCGTTTATGAAAGAAAATGAAGATAAATTCTTTTTTTCAGTAAACAGGTAAATAAGACTCTACCAGGATAACCTGGTAGAGTCTTTTCACTATTTAATACTTAATGTGTCTAATATACGAATAGACACCAGGAGGATCAATTAAAGTTCTATCTGGTAATCTGAATTTACCTGTATCGGTCGGTTGAATACTACCATCATAATACTGCGAATAGTCATTTAAACCACCACTAAAGGGAGCTGTAAATACAGTATTAAAAACATCGTTTCCATCTCTACCACCTAACAAATAAACACGGTTTTTAGTAACTATAACTTGATGATCGTATGTATGAATAGGTAAAGAAGTACCAGTTGTCCAAGTACCTAACGTACCATCACTGTTAATAGGAGCGGTATAGACAGTATTTATTGCACTATAGAAGCTATGACATCCACCTAATAGATAAACACGTCTCTTAGTAACTATAACTTGGAAAAAGGCTAAAGGAGCCGGTAGAGGAGTACTGGTTGTCCATCCACCCAACGTACCGTCACTGTTGATAGGAGCGGTATATACGGTGTTTGAAATAGAACGAGTTTCATTTCCGTTGTTTATTGTACGATTTAATCCACCTAGTATATAAACACGATTCTTTGTAACAACAATTTCAGAACAATAAGTTTCAACTGGAAGATCATTATTAGCATCAACCCATGGGCCTAAAGTACCATCAGCGTTGATGGTAGCAGTAAAAAATTTTCCGTTTGAGTACTGTCCAGTCGCATATACTCTGTTTTTAGTTATTATAGCCACTGTACCAGCTGAATGTACAGGAAATGGGTTTCCAAGTTCCCAAGCTCCTAGCGTGCCATCGCTATTAATCGGTGCAGTGTAGACAAAATGTCTACTATTAGCTCCATTCCATCCACATAACAAATGAACACGATTTTTTGTAATAATAGCTCTAGAATGAAATAAAGGACCTGGCAATGGATCGCTAGTTGTCCAAGAACCTAGTGTAC
>Ga0209721_1002455_pt1 | contig 11647 bp, 14 predicted proteins | sample TshhotsprinmetaG_FD_184139 | JGI IMG/M metagenome (GOLD analysis project Ga0209721, IMG submission 184139) | Hot spring microbial communities from South Africa to study Microbial Dark Matter (Phase II) - Tshipise hot spring metaG (SPAdes)... | ecosystem: Environmental > Aquatic > Thermal springs... | reverse complement strand
CATGATGGATCACCTCGATGTACGCCATCAGTCCGGCCAGATGCGGTCGGGGAACAGCGCCGTGCCGCTCTCTTTGACATGGTTGGCAGAGGTCGGCTGGGCAGCCGGCTTGGACGGGGCGGGCTTGTCGGCTGCGGCCGGCGTCTGCTCAGGTTCCTGGCTGGCCTTGGCCCGGCGCACGTTAGCGGAAAGTTTGTCCTTGAGATTCGTCATGATCCGATCACCTCTTCAATGATGGCTTCGATTTCGGCGGCCGCCTCAGCGCCCCGCCGGCCCATCTGATAAACCGACAATCCCTCCAGCGCCGCGCCCCGGTAAGCCGCCCGGCGGCGGATGGAGGCCCGCAGCACGGGCAGTCCGAACTCCGCCAGGGCCTCGCGCATGGCCGCCGACAGAGCGCTCTTGGGCTCCAGCTGGTTGAGCACCAGGTAGGCGCGCAACCGGCTGTTGACCTTCTTCGCCTCGGCGATCTCCTGTGGCAGCCGCAGGCTGGCCCAGAGGTCCACCGGCGAGGGCAGCACCGGGATCAGGGCCACGTCGCAGGCGCGCAGGGCCTGCATCGTGGCATGGCTCTCCAGCGACGGCGGACAGTCCAGCACTATGTGGCGGTAGGCCCGGTAGTTCTGGTGTAGGGTACGGGCGTCCCACCGCCCGGCGATCTGCTTCACCGTCGCCGGAAACGGCTCAGCACCGAGGCTCGCCCACTGCCGCGAGGAGCCCTGCGGGTCGAGGTCGATGACCACGGTCTCGCCGCGCCGGGCCAGCCCCGCGGCCAGGTTCATGGCCAGCGTGGTCTTGCCGGCGCCGCCCTTCTGGTTGATGACCGCGGTGACATGTGTGCCCATGTCATTTTCCGCCGGCCTGCGCGAGCGCGCTGATGCGCATGGCGAAGCCGTATTCGGTCTCGCCCAGGGTCCCGCCCTCGGCGGGCTCGAGGGTGATGTTGACGTAGGTCGTTCCGAAGTTGATGTTCTGCGGATGCAGACCCGTCTCCTCGGCAAGCGCGGCTAAGGCATCGAGAAAGACTCGCGTGTCCCCATAGCGGGCAAACTCGAAACGCCGGAACAGGGCCGGCGGCTTGCCGCGTTCTTCCCAGCCCTCGGGCAGTCCGGTGGTGCGCGCCTCAGGCATGCTCCGGCCCTCCCTGCATCATGCCGTCCAGTTTCTGCACATGCGTAAGTTCGTCGGCGAGGATGGACTCCAGCAGGGCGGCGCTGTCGGCATCACGCATGCGCCGGGCATGGGCGGCCGCCTCCTGGTAGAGGCGCACAGCGTCCACCTCCAGCGTGCGGTCGGCGGCCAGCAGGGCCTCGACACTGCGGCCCAGACGGGCCGGCGGCAGGTTGCCCGCAGACGGGGCCACGCCGAGCAGGATCAGCCGTTCCATCAGGCGTTCGGCGTGCTCCATCTCCTCGACGGCCTCGTGGCGCAGCTTCTCCGCCAGGGCCTCGTCACCCCACAGGCGCGCCAGCACGCTCTGGGCCAGGTATTGCTGCACGGCACGCATCTCATGCGTGAGCGCGCGCGTCAGCCACCCCAGGGTGCGCGGATCGGCACTCATGGGTCGAGGGCGGACTTAGCTGCGGGTCTGGGTGATCTCGGCGTCGCGGCCGCCACCGCCGGCATCGGGCGCGGTGGGCAGGATGCCTTCCACTTCGCTGTGCACACGGGCGATGATGTGGGCAGCCACCAGACCGTCACCGACACGCTCGCAGGCGTCGGCACCGGCGCGCACGGCGGCGTTCACCGCGCCGGTCTCGCCGCGCACCATCACGGTCACATAGCCGCCGCCGACGAACTGACGGCCGATTAAGCGCACTTCCGCCGCCTTGCACATGGCATCGGCCGCTTCGATCGCGGGCACCAGACCGCGGGTTTCGATCATGCCCAGGGCAATGCCTGTCACATTAGCCATGACGAATCTCCATCAGAGGGTCGCCTGTCGTGTCCGCTCAGGCGCTCGGCGCGGTGGGCAGGATGCCTTCCACTTCGCTGTGTACACGGGCGATGATGTGGGCGGCCACCAGACCGTCACCGACGCGCTCGCAGGCGTCGGCACCGGCGCGCACGGCGGCGTTCACCGCGCCGGTCTCGCCGCGCACCATCACGGTCACATAGCCGCCGCCGACGAACTGACGGCCGATTAAGCGCACTTCCGCCGCCTTGCACATGGCATCGGCCGCTTCGATCGCGGGCACCAGACCGCGGGTTTCGATCATGCCCAGGGCAATACCAGTCACATTTGCCATTGCTACTCTCCTAAGTCAGGTCCAATGAGGAATACCACTACGCTCAGACGCTCGGCGCGGTGGGCAGGATGCCTTCCACTTCGCTGTGCACACGGGCGATGATGTGGGCAGCCACCAGACCGTCACCGACGCGCTCGCAGGCGTCCGCTCCGGCGCGCACGGCGGCGTTCACCGCGCCGGTCTCGCCGCGCACCATCACGGTCACATAGCCGCCACCGACGAACTGACGGCCGATTAAGCGCACCTCGGCGGCCTTGGTCATGGCGTCCGCCGCCTCGATGGCGGGGACCAGGCCACGGGTCTCGATCATGCCCAGCGCAATACCCTTACGTTCTGCCATCTCATTACTCCTTCTTGGAACAACGTTAATAACAAGTTCACGATCACTCGTACCGCCGGGGGATCGCGTCCCTAACCACAACTCGTTTCCTGCGCCACTCTCCACGGACTTCATGCATCCCAGTTGTCGATGATGCCGCAGATGGTCAGATCCGTCGTGATGCTCGGGTCTTTCATCGCGTAGCGCGCCGCGCTGCCGCTGGTGGTGAACACCCACTTGCCGACGGGCACCCCGACCGGATCGGTGGCGACGGATATCGCCCCTTTCTGATCCCTGAGCACCCGCAGCGACTCCACCCCTAGGCCCGGCACCCGCCGCGTGCACACCAGATCGTCGACCACGCACATGATCTCCATCAACCGCCCTCCGGCTCCCAGTGATCGATGATCCCGACGATGGTCAGATCGGAGGGGAACTCCTTGCTGCCGGCGGCATCACGCGCCGCACTCGAACCGACGCAGATCACCCAGTCGCCGGGGGTGCAGCCGACGGCATCCACCGCCACACTGCGGGGGCCGCCCACCTTCTCCTGCACGACCAGGAGCGGACGGTGACCGAGTTGCTCGATGCGGCTGGTCGAAACCAGGGTCTTTTCCACGCGCATGATCTTCATTGCTCGACCTCGAAGGCTCCTTGACTCAATGCCCGACGTCCGCGACTTCGTCCACGACGAAGCTGCAGCGCTCGCTACCATGGCGGTCGCTCACCGCCATCTGGCAGCGCAACAAGCCCTGGGCATAAAGATCGGGGTAGCGCGACTCGATGGCGGCCTTCACGCGTCGGCAACGCTGCACCGCACGCTCGCGGGCACCGGGTACACGCGATGAGTAATGGAAGTGGACCAGGATCGGGATGGCCAGGCCATGCCTGACATTCAACCCCCTGAAGATCTTGATGCCGACATCCATATCCGCCGCGCCTTCCTCGACCGTGTCTAGGTGAGCGAAATAGAACTGGTTTCTGAGTTGCAGCTCGACCACGGCCTCACCGGCGCAGATGAACTCCTCGTCATGGCCGGTGACGGCGTAGCGTCCGGCGTGGTGCTGGATCACGTACTCGATCTGGGACAAGTTGGCCTCGAGCAACGCCAGGATCAACCGCCGCAGCCCCGCTGCACAGGACGAGCCGGCCTCCACCCGCGCCACCGCCTGATCGATGTATGCACGCGCGGCTTCCGCCGACATACCGACGGTCTTACGGTACAGGCTGGCGCTGCAGACATAGCGGTCAAGGTTGGTGTTGCCTTCGGCATCCGGGATGTGGATGCGGATGGCGTCCAGGTCGGTGTCCACGCCGATTAGCAGCACGTCCGGGGCCGCACCGAGGCCGAAGGTGTTGTCGATGGCGGCGCGCAATTGCATGAGCCGGTCGAGCGCCGCTTGCATGGCGACAGTATCGTCGCTGCCATGGGCGGCGCAGCCCTGATGTGCGGGGTCGGAGCTGCTGTAGTGGTAGACGGCGATCTTCAGGTAATTCGCCGTCTCCCCACCGGCAATGCCGCCGGTTAAGCGGTCAAGCTCACGTTGCGCCCAGTCCGCCACGTCGCCCTCGACATCGAACATCGCACCGGCATACGCCTTGACGAAAACGTCGTCGTTGGGCGCAAGACGCAGGATGAAGGGCAGCAGGCCCTGAAGGCGACCATCGGCACAGGGGCTGATGTCCACCGTGTGATAGCCGCAGGCGCGGATGAACGCGCCATCGATGGCCATGCGCTCGCGCCAGGGCGCCTGGTCGGCAACAACCTGGTCTATGCACCGCTTGATGGTATGGAAGATGCAATGGGCATGGAGCGCCCGCATGTTGAGCCCGGTCACCCAGGCATCTTCCAGCAGGTCAGCGGGCAGCTCGAAGCCCAGGCATTCCCTGGCCAGGTTCTGGGCGCGATCGACGAAGTCCCGCTCGTGCTGCAAGGCGGAGACGACCTTGAGGGTGTCGACGATGCCGCCAAAGCGCCCGCGCACGCGACTTTCGTAGACATAAAGGCGCCGGTTGAGCTCCTGGTCGACGAGGGCGTGCTCGCATGGCTGCCCCGGCGCGACCACACAGGCCGGGTTCGGCGGCGCCTCCGGCGTGGTCAGCAGACCGGCGGAGCGCATGGCGGCGAGTCGTCTGCGCGTGTTCACCCGTTCACCCTCAACCGCGTGCACCACCCGAGACGGTCACGATGGCGCCCTTGCCCGTGTTGCCGGAGGACCCGGTGATGCGGCTTTCGGGCACGGCCGGACGCTCGATCTCCCGCCACTGCCAGGCGTTGACCCCGGCGCCGCGGGGCTCGCCGCGCATGGTCGGGTTGCGCGCCAGGGCGGAGGCCCCCTCGGTGCCGGTCACCCGGCTTCGCGCATGCCAGGCATCGCCCGTGATACGCGGGCCGGCCTGACTGCCCTCGCCGGTGAGACGGCGGGCGGCGGCAATGGTCTCGGCCTCGGCGGCCTGCAGGCTCTGCGCCTCCCGGTGGCGGAACTCCGGCGTGCCGGTGATGAGGCCGGCGGCCTTGTTCACAGGTCCGGTGATGCGCTCGCCGCCATAGGCCGTGCCGGTCACCTCAGCCAGTCGGCGCTCCCAGGCTTGCCGCGCCGGCGACTTGATGCTGAAGTCGGTCGGCGCCGGCGGGCGAGACGGCTCGTCCCAGGTCCGGGCGCGCGGCACGAAGCGCCCGCTGGTCAGGCATTGCGTCACGGCATTGTCCGCACCGACGTAGGGCGTGCCGGTGACGGGCTCGCAGGCGCCGCGCTCGTCCCCGGTCATGACCGAACCGCCCGCGCCGGGCCGGTCGCCCGTGACCACCGTGGCGGGGATGGTGGCGCCGGTGCGGATGCGGGCGGCCTGGGCCTCCTGCTCGGCGGTGTCGCAGAAGGTTTTGTACTGGCTGCGGCCGATGTAGGGCGTGCCGCTGATGGGCGCGCAGCTGCCGTATTCGTCGCCGGTGACCTTGGCTGAGCGGCCCACGTAGCTGCCCGTCACGGGCTGGCCACGCAGGGTCTGATCCACCGCCACTTTGGCGACGGGCACCACGGTCTGCCCCCAGGGTCGGGCCGCGCCCGACCCGCCCCCCGAGGGGGTAGGCAAGGAAACTTGGGGCGGCCCGGCGTTTCCTTGCGGGGTGCCGTCGGCGCAAACTTCCGCATCTGCGCCGACGTAATCTGTACCGGTGACGGGCTTGCACCCCCCCAACTCGTCACCGGTCACCTTTGGGCTGCGGCCCACCTCCGTACCCGTGACCGTGTTGCCGGCCAGGGTCTGCATGGTGCCGACCTTGCGTGGCCCGCCGGCGCTGCACAGGGCGCCGAAGTCACCCGGGTTGTAGTACTGGGTGCCGGTGATGGGGCGGCAAGAGCCCGCCTCGTCGCCGGTCACCTTGCTGGAACGACCGACCTCGGTACCGGTGACGGACATACGCTTGGGCGTGGACATGACGCTCACCTTGTGCGGCGTCGGCGGCGGCGTGGTGCCGCAGACCTCCCGGTACTGCTCGGCGGGGAGGTACTGGGTGCCGGTGATGGGGCGGCAGGCGCCCGCCTCGTCACCGGTGATCCTGGCGGTGTGGCCCACGGCGGTGCCGGTGACCGGCTTGCCCTGGGCGGTATGGGTCAGCACCACCTTCTCCGGGCCGGTATCGGGCGCGGGCTGGGTGTAGCGGGTGCCGGTCAGCACACGGTCAGCCCCCGGCTCGTCACCGGTGACCTTGGCCGAGCGGCCGACCTGGGTGCCGGTGACGGTCTTGCCCTTTTCGGTCTGGGTGATGCCGATCTTGGGCGGCGCCGGCTGCGGCCGGGTGGCGCAGAACTCGTCATAGCGTTCAGCCGATAAGTACTCGGTGCCGGTGATGCCGCGGCAGGCGCCGACCTCGTCGCCGGTGACCTTGGCCGAGCGACCCACCTCGGTGCCCGTGACCTTGTGGCCGCGTAGCGTGGTGCTCACGCCCACCTTGGCGGGACCCGGCTCGGGGCGGGTGTTGCAGATCTGGGTGTACTGCTCGCTGCCGATGTACTCGGTGCCGGTGATGAGACGGCAGGAGCCCGGCTCGTTGCCGGTCACCTTCGGGCTGCGTTCCACCATGGTCCCGGTGACAGGCCGGCCGGACAGGGTATGGCCCTCTTCGACCTTGGGTGGGGCCGGGACCTCGAGCCGGGCGCGCATGCGACCGCTCGGACGTGGCGTGGTGTTACTGGCACCGGTGCGTCCCGCCAGTGACTGCACCATACGGCGCTGCATGGCCACCTGACGGCCGGTGGCCCCCTTGGTGATAGCGGCCTGCCAGTCCTGGCCGGGCATCGCGGCGGCAATCCTGGTTGCCTGCGCCACGCGCTTTAGGGCTGCCTTGCCGTCCTTCGCTAAGGCGGCGCGTCGAGCACGGGCCAGTGCGCGGCCGGTCGGCGGTTCGACGATCTTGCTCGTCGCAGCCTGGGACAACTCCGCGGCGGTCCGCACAGCCGCATCCGAACCGCTTGCGGTCGTTGCGCCGGCGGCGCCACAGCCACCCAGCGCCCCATTGCAGCCGCAGCCACAGCCGGTGGCCGCGGCAGGCAGCGCATCAGCCCTGGCGGTGGTCTGCGCAACGGCGTCGACGGCCTGGCGCGTGGGGCGAACGCGACCGCTGGGACGGCTTAAGGTCGGCTGCAAGGCAGCCTTGCCGGCGCGGCTGAGCGCCTCGCGCCGGGCGCGGCTGGCCTTGACGGCGCCCGCGGCCTTAAGCTGCTCGACTAGGGCTACATCGCTCACCTGAGCGATGGCCGGCGCGGGTTGGGCGACCAGTGCGGCCGGCGCTGCGGCGGCCTGCACCGGGGCGGTTGCAGGCGCGCTACGCGCAGCCGATGCCAGCCTCACGGCCGACGCGCTGCCTACGCCCGTCTTGCCATGCAGTGCCATGGCCTGGCGGCGCTTCATGGCCAGCTCGCGCCCCGACAGGGTGGCGCTGGCATAGGCGCTGCTATCTGCGGCTTGTGTCATCACTTACCTCGAACGTTTGGGCTTGCGGGGGGCGCGCATCCTGGGAATCGCGCCCTCCGCCCAGCTACTGGCGGTGAGTGTCGCAGCGACCGCCAGGCGCAGGCCTGCGGCCGCATCGCCGATCAACGGTACACCACGAAAGCCATGCCCTGGCTTTGCGCGTAGTTGTCATAGGCGACGAAGCGCACCATGTGATCTGGGAACTCCCGGTGGCAGGCCTCGATCTCGGCCAGCACGGCGTCGACGGACTGCTCGCCGAACATCGGCAGCTTCCACATGTACCAGTAGCTCACGCGCGCCGTGGTGCCCTTCTCGGTGTGCTCCACCGCCGGGTTCCAGCCCTGGCTGATGGCGTAGGCGATCTGGCGACGGACCTGGTCGGGGGTCATCTGCGGCAGGTAGGAGAAGGTCTCGTACTTCTTGGTGGAGCGGTATGCTTGCACAGCCATTTGCGGATTCCTTTCGATGCGTTGATCTGGATCCCGGCGCGGGCGTCAGGCCCGTCCGGGACGACATGCCGTCTTCAGCGCGATGTCACTTGTTGGCGATGTCCAGCTTGTCGACGACGTCGAACTCGAACTTGATCTCCTTCCAGGTCTCCATGGCGACCTTCAGTTCGGGCGAGTGCTGGGCGGCGGCGGTCAGGATCTCCTTGCCTTCCTTTTCCAGCTGACGGCCCTCGTTGCGGGCCTGCACGCAAGCCTCCAGCGCGACGCGGTTGGCGCAGGCGCCGGCGGCGTTGCCCCAGGGGTGGCCCAAGGTGCCGCCGCCGAACTGAAACACCGCGTCGTCGCCGAAGATCGACAGCAGCACCGGCATGTGCCAGACGTGAATGCCGCCTGAGGCCACAGCGAAGGCGCCGGGCATGGAGCCCCAGTCCTGGTCGAAGAAGATGCCCCTGGAGCGATCTTCCGGCACATAGGATTCGCGCAGCAGATCGATCCAGCCTAGGGTGGAGGCGCGGTCGCCTTCGAGCTTGCCCACCACGGTGCCGGTGTGCAGGTGGTCGCCGCCAGAGAGGCGGGCGATCTTTGTCAGCACGCGGAAATGGATGCCGTGGCGCGGGTTGCGGTCGATCACCGCGTGCATGGCGCGATGCAGGTGCAACAGCATGCCGTTGTTGCGGCACCAGTTGGCCAGGCCGGTGTTGGCGCAGAAGCCGCCGGTGATGTAGTCGTGCATGATGATGGGCGCGCCGATCTCCTTGGCGTACTCGGCACGCTTGTACATCTCTTCCGGGGTGGGGGCAGTCACGTTCAGGTAGTGACCCTTGCGCTCGCCGGTCTCGGCCTCGGCCTTGAGGACGGCCTCCATCACGAAGTCGAAGCGCTGGCGCCAGCGCATGAAGGGCTGGCTGTTGACGTTCTCGTCGTCCTTGGTGAAGTCCAGACCGCCGCGCAGGCACTCGTACACGGCACGGCCGTAGTTCTTGGCCGACAGCCCCAGCTTGGGCTTGATGGTGCAGCCCAGCAGCGGGCGGCCGTACTTGTTCATGATGTCGCGCTCGACCTGGATGCCATGGGGCGGTCCGCCGCAGGTCTTGACATAGGCGAGGGGGAAGCGCACGTCCTCGAGGCGCAGCGCGCGCACGGCCTTGAAACCGAACACGTTGCCCACCAGCGAGGTGAATACGTTGACCACCGAGCCCTCTTCGAACAGGTCGATCGGGTAGGCAACGAAGGCGTAGAAGGAAGTATCGTCGCCGGGCACGTCCTCGATGCGGTAGGCTCGGCCCTTGTAGTAATCCAGGTCGGTCAGAAGGTCGGTCCAGACGGTGGTCCAAGTACCCGTGGAGGACTCGGCGGCCACGGCAGCTGCGGCCTCTTCACGGTCCACGCCAGGCTGCGGGGTAATCTTGAAGCAGGCCAAAAGGTCGGTGTCCAGCGGGACGTATTCGGGCATCCAGTAGGTCTGGCGGTACTCCTTCACGCCAGCGCTGTAAGTTTTCACGGCCATGTGTTCACTCCTTCATGAGGATTGTGGTTAAACCCCTCGACGGGATGTGTCGATTTCAAGGTGCACTGATGATGCTCAAAGCAAATCATTTATAACAGTCACGATTTTCTATTGTTGTGATAGATTCTCGTCTATCCATCGCGCCGACTTGCCGATCCGGCGATCCGCTTAAAGCCTACCAAAGACCATGCGTCACATCACTTTCCGCCAACTGGAGATCTTCGAGGCGATCGCCCGGCTGGGCAGCTTCACGCGTGCCGCAGAGGAGCTGCACTTAACCCAGCCCACCGTCTCCATGCAGATGAAAAAACTCTCCGACGCGGTCAACGCGCCGCTGTGTGAGCAGGTGGGCAAGAAGATCTATCTCACCGACACCGGCCGCGCGCTTGCCCAGGCTGCGCGCGAGGTGTTCGGTATCCTGGACCGCTTTAAGATGTCGGTGGCCGAGCACCAGGGGCTCAAGAAGGGGCGACTGCGGCTTATGGTCATCACCAGCGCCTCCTATTTCGCGCCGCGGCTGCTGGGCGAATTCGCCCGGCTGCATCCGGGCATCGAGGTGGCGCTCTCGGTCACCAACCGGGAACGGGTGCTGGCCAGCATCGGCGACAACTTAGAAGACCTCTATTTCCTCGGCCAGCCGCCGGAAAACATCGACGTGGTGGCCCAGCCCTTCATGGAAAACCCGCTGGTGGTGGTGGCCCCCCCCGACCACCCCCTGGCCGGCAAACGCAACATCCGCCTGGAGCAGCTGGCGACCGAGCCTTGGCTTATGCGCGAACCTGGGTCCGGCACGCGCAAGGCGCTGGAGCGCAAATTCGCCGAACATGGCTTAAAACCGGACATCCGCATGGAACTCGGCGCCAACGAGGCGATCAAGCAGGCCATCCTGGCCGGCCTGGGTATTTCGGTGCTCTCACGCCACGCGCTTGCCCTGCACGCCCCCGGCCAGTTCGCGATCCTCGATGTCGAGGGCTTCCCCATCCGCCGCCAGTGGTATGCGGTCTACCCCGCCGGCCGGCAGCTCTCGGCGGTGACCCGCACCTTCCTCGACTTCCTGCTGGCCTACGGCAAGACCTATGACGCCGGGCCTGCCCAGGGCCCTGCCCGTGCCGCCCGGCCTGCGGCATGACGCCCGGCCTTATCGAGGCGGCCATCGCCGCGTTGACCGCACTGCTGCCGTTTTGGCAGCCGGCCGACGCGGTGCTGTCGCGTTTCTTCCGCGACCGGCCCAGGCTGGGCGGCCGTGACCGCGCCTTCATCGCCGAAGCCTGCTATGGCACGCTGCGCCACCTGCGCAGCCTAGAACACTTAGCCGGCGGACGCCAACCGCGCCGCCTGCTGCTCGCCTGGCTCGCCCGCTATGGCGGCCGCAACCTGCGCGAGTTCGAGGCTCTCACGACCAAGGATGAACTCGCCTGGCTTAGGCAGGTGAAGTCCGCCGATCTCTCCACTCTGACGCCGGCCGTGCCTCTGGAGCTACCGGACTGGCTCTACGAGCGCCTGCGCGCCATCTACGGCGATCGCTTGGAGCCGCTCGCCGCCGCCCTCAACCGGCCCGCCCCACTCGACCTGCGCGTCAACACCCTGCGCGCGAGCCGCGACGCGGTGCGCGAGCGGCTGCTGGCCGACGGCATCGTCGCCGAACCGACACCGTGGTCGCCCTGGGGTCTGCGGCTGAAAGACAAGCCCGCGCTCAGTCGCCATCCCCTCTTTCTCGAGGGCGCAATCGAGGTGCAAGACGAGGGCAGCCAGCTCTTAGGCCTACTGACCGGGGCGCGGCGCGGCGAGATGGTGTGCGACTACTGTGCCGGCGCCGGCGGCAAGACCCTAGCCCTGGGCGCGATGATGAACAACACCGGCCGGCTTTATGCCTTCGATGTGTCCGAAAGACGCTTAGCCAGACTCAAGCTGCGCCTCGCCCGCTCGGGGCTGTCTAACGTCTACCCCAAACTGCTTGCCGGCGAGCGCGACAGCCGCATCAGGCGACTGGCGGGCAAGTTCGACCGGGTGCTGGTGGACGCCCCTTGTTCGGGGCTGGGCACGCTGCGCCGAAACCCCGACCTGAAGTGGCGCCAGACCCCGCAGACGGTGGCCGAACTCAGCCAAAAGCAGGCCGCCATCCTCGCTGCCGCGGCCATGCTGGTGAAGCCCG
>Ga0209721_1002452_pt1 | contig 11652 bp, 10 predicted proteins | sample TshhotsprinmetaG_FD_184139 | JGI IMG/M metagenome (GOLD analysis project Ga0209721, IMG submission 184139) | Hot spring microbial communities from South Africa to study Microbial Dark Matter (Phase II) - Tshipise hot spring metaG (SPAdes)... | ecosystem: Environmental > Aquatic > Thermal springs... | reverse complement strand
ATGCCCAAGATTCAAACGCGACGTACCTCCCGTCAGAGGATATTGATGGACAGTTGCTGTCGTCATTTCCCGGATCGCCGAGTGAATCTATTGAGCAGCAGACAATGTCTCCTGTTGCAAGGTCCTTGCGGTAAATTTGAGACATTCCATGATTATCGATCCCGAAATTGCTTGCCCACGACTCGAATGCCACGTATCTTCCGTCAGACGAGATCGATGGCCCGCTGCTGTCATTGTTGCCGGGGACGCCTGCTGCCTCACTCGAGCAGCAGACGATGTCGCCCGTTACCAGGTCCTTGCGGTAAACTTGCATCGCATCGAAAGGATCGACCCCGAGGTTGTAGGCCCACGACGCAAACGCCACATACCTCCCGTCAGATGAAATCGCGGGTAAACCGCTCTCATCGTCTCCGACCTCCCCCCCGCTATTGGTCGAGCAGCAGAGGATTTCCCCTGTTGTGATGTCCTTTCTGTAAACTTGGGCACAGTAACCAGGGTCAACCCCGAGGTTGGTGGCGGCGGAACCGAAAGCGACGTACCTTCCATCTGAGGAAATACAAATCCCTCCACTGTGGTTATTTCCCGGTTGTCCGGAAGCATTCGATGACGCGCAAGTGATGTCCCCAGGTGCGGGATAGGCAGTTTGAAAACATAGAGTGGTGAGAAGCAAGAAAAGAAAGATAACCGCAAGACCGCACGCCCCTTTAAACATCTTTTTCATCTCAACCCCTTTCCTCGCCTTTTTGTTCAGCGGCCATGTAGAGGTTGGTTAGGGGCATTCTTTGCGTTTCGCGCCAAAGATTGTGCTCAAAATCAATCTCTTTACGCCGAATTATTGGCGATTTCCGATGTCCTTACATTTTATGTTTTCAGTATCGGCATTGTAAGCGGTAATCTTTAACAATTTAAATCCGCTTGCTCGAAAATCATAAGCTTTTTATTCAGGTGGATTCGCTCGCAGTAAAAGTAACGCTTGAAACCTGCAAATTTCACGAGGGTTTTCTGGATCAAAATTTCTCGGCGTGAGCTATCTCAATTCTGCATGTGAGGGCACTGGATCAATATTTTCATGGGCGCGTAAGTATTGGGGGTGCAAAGAGTCTGTGAATGTCAGATTGGGTTGGCTTTCTAACAGCTTATAACAGTAAGCATGTTGAAAAGAAAGGTGTTTCTGATATTTTGTTTGATATCATTACCATTACGCAAAGGCGGTATTTCAGGTTATTTGAGAAAGGGTTAATATGAGAGACCTTTCCGGGACGGTTGCTCTCGTTACCGGCGCGTCGCGCGGTATAGGGAGGGCGATCGCAATTGAACTTGCCTCGCAAGGCTCTAATGTGGCGATCAATTTTAAGAGTCGCCAGGACCTCGCGCTTGAGGCCCTATGGATGATTGAGGAAGCTGGCGGTCGGGCAAGCGTTTTCAGGGCTGACGTTAGCGATCCGGATGAGTGCTCCGGGCTCGTGGAGAGAGTCGTGGAGGAGTTCGGAACCATTGATATTCTTATAAATAACGCGGGAATATGGCGGGCAAGTTTAGTAGAAGATGTTGAGCCAAAGATTTTGGAGGACATACTTTCCACCAACCTGAAGTCTCAATTTTATCTTGCGGCCAGGGTTGTTCCTTTCATGAAGAGGTCGAAATGGGGCAGAATAGTAAACATATCCTCGGTAATAGGGGTTACGGGTTTCCCAGGGGATACTGTTTATGCGGCGAGCAAAGCGGCGGCATTTGGTTTTACCAAGGCGCTAGCCAAGGAACTTGTGAGATGGAACATTACCGTTAACGCCGTTGTGCCCGGATTCATAGAAACCGATATGTCCCATGAAGTCAACGAAGAGGTCAGAGAAAAAATCTTGAGAACAATACCGATTCGACGGTGGGGAAAACCGGAAGAAGTGGCTGACCTTGTGGTTTTTCTTGTCGAGAAGGGTTCTTACATAACGGGACAGTTATTTGTGGTTGACGGAGGATACACAATCTGACAATGATTCCCGTCATGAAAGTTTAACCGGGGGGAGAGATTGAGGGTTAAAGCAAGGGCGATTGTGTGCACGGGTTGCGGTCTTTGCGAAATAGCCTGTGGGTATCACAGGGATGAGGCTTTTTCTCTTCTTTCATCGAGCGTGATGATTTATAGGGCGGAGGAAAAGAAGAACTATTTTGCCGTTATCGTCAAGACCGATGAAGACCTCTTTGTTGGCAGACCTGAGGGCGAGCAGGTCATGAAGCTCGGGGAACTACAGAAAGCAGGTGGAGGCGCTTCCGCGAAACCCATTCTGATCAGGGAATCCTGCGATATGTGCGAGGGAAGAGAGGAAGGTCCCCTTTGCGTTAAAGCGTGTCCCCGCAACGTCCTTTTTGTGGAGTGAGGGTTACACCATGGATTATATGTACTCAGGCGATCTGGCGATAATTGACCTTGAGTCGGGCGAGGTGGATTTCCGCGAGTTCACCGAGCTTGACGATTACGGTCCTGGTTTTTCTTCTTGCCTTGCGGTATTCAAAGAATATGAAGAATCTGACCCAGTCGTAATCGGTTCGGGTCTTTTCACCGGGACGACGGTACCGGCAAGCTGCCTTGGATTTGTACTTGCCAAAGATTCTGATTCCGACAGGGTATTCACCGTTCCGTTAAATCTTTACGCTGGCGTTGAGGTCAAGTTTTCAGGCTTTTCCGCTGTGGCAATTATCGGTAATGCTTCCTCACCGGTTTATGTATGGCTCCATGACGGTGTGGCGGACGTGTTAGACGCCTCAAATTTTGCCTCTTCCGACACATGGAATACGACGGATTTGATCCGGTCGGAAATGGGCGACAGACTGGTGCAAGTGATATCCTGCGGGCCTTTTGACAATAGTCACCAATTCCCGAAATCCGCAAGTATTAACTACTGGGGAAGCTTGGATCCGGGGCATGTAGCCGCCTCATTTTTCAGGAAGAATCTGAAGGCGGTGGCGATCAGGGGGCTCGGGATGATAGACGCCGCAGACCCCGATGCCTTTTTCTCAAGTTCGCTTGAATTTCTTAAAAGATGCAAGCCCGAAAATGGCTTTGCGCTCTGGAATGAGCAAGCTGCAAAGATAGATGAGTGGGTCATGCCGCTTGTGCACAGATATCGTTCCTGCTACGGATGCCCGATGGCTTGTTTTCCCTTTCTGAAATACAGAGAGCAACCATCGGTTTTATCCTCAGAGGGGGTGGAGGAGCCGGGCATTCTCCTTACGGCTTACCATGCTCTCAAACTGTTGAAGGAAAAGGGATTCAATCCCAAGGAGGCTATGGGCGTTCTGGAGGCGTGCTTGAAGATGGGGCTTGAGGCTATTGCCCTCTCAAGCGTAATCGAGCCCGATGCCATAAAGGCATCTGAAAACATAGTCGAAACCGTGAAAACAATCCAGAAAGAAAATAGAATTGCGATTGCGCCATCCGCAATGTTTGCTAACTGGTATTCAGGTGAGGAAAACAGCGCATTTTGGGAAACGCTGAATAGAGCCGCCTACACCCTTGGCATTTGCCCCATATTTCTCATCAAATCCGGAATAGACATAAGCGAGTTTTACCGATTAAGCGGTCTGGCATGCCAGACTGATTTTGACCAAGAAAGCGTCGATGCCTCGATCAATCGGCTTATTTAATAGCGGGATTTATCCTTATGAGCTCTCGTTTTGAAAGGGCCGCAAGATACCCTCTGTTTACCTTATATAGAGAGCTCTTTGCGCGCGCTTTAAAGGATGGAAACCTGCTGGCGCCAGGGATTGCGGTTTACACAGGGAGCGGGGCGTCCCACTCGTGGATATGGTTTGCTGACCTTTTTGAAAGGCTCTGTCTTTACGATATCTCTTTCTTATCCGAGACTGATATTTTTTCCGGTGCTCTTAACGGTAAGGACGCTTTCTTCATAGGAGGTGGCGACACGCTCGAAATGGCTTGCGCCCTAGGGGGAAAGGGCGCAAGACTTATCTCAAATTTCGTGGCAAATGGAGGTTTCTATTACGGTTCGTGTGCGGGCGCTTATCTTGTGCTGTCAGGCGTTGACGATGGTCCTTTCAAACCTTTCAATCTGTTTCCAGGGAATATGCTTAATGTGATGAAAAACCCACCACCGCCTCGTTGTCTTCAGCATAAGTACACCGCGCCGTATGGAGACAGATATGTGTTTCATCCCGTTTACGGGGAGGTTGTGATAAAAAAGCGCGAAGCCGGAAAGGTTCCGCTGATTTTCCAAATTTCAAACGGAATAGAGGCACCTCTTTTCGGCGGACCGGTGATTGATTCCTACGTTGAAGACCATGTTATCGCGTTATATGGGATTAAGAGAACGAGGGCAGCATTCCTGTGGGAATTTCAGGAGGCGGCGAGGTTTCTCGAGGGAAAACCAGCCGTGTGCGCGGCGCCTTGCGGAAGCGGTTTGGTTTTTGTCAGCGGTCCACATCTTGAACATCCGCTTTATCCCGCCGCTTCCTGCGTCATCGCGGAGGCGCTTTTCGCGCACCTAAATGTTTATAGAAGCGGCTGTTTTTTGGATGACGTTCAGTTTCCAGAAATTGAATTTTTCAGCGGGTGGAAATACAGTGAAAGCGTGTTCGAGGTAGCGAAAAACCTACACCCCTGGGCACAACAGCCTTCCACCTCGAGTCGTGAAAATAACCTCAAGAACGTGATTTATTCTCTAAAAAGAGTTTTGAGTAACGCAAGGATTGTGGCCTACGGTCTTGAGAAAATGCCAGTTGCATGGAAAATCGGGCTTAAGGTTTGGGAGCCTGAGAAAATCAGGATGCTCTTAGAGACCGCATGGGTAAGAGTTTCATCAATGAGCCGCCGTTTGATTTGGGATTCTTACACCGAGCGTCTCGAGAATATCACAGAGATGTACTCGAGAATCACTTCCGAATTGAAAAATTTGCTTTTTCTCATAGAAAAGGGCGCAGATTCAGACCTTGAGGTCCGAGCACTTATTGGTGAGCTGAAGAAAGTTACCGTGGCTTTTCTTTCGCTATACTTCGAGGTACTGAAAAACTCGTTCCAATGTGGACTGCCGCTCAACGGATAATTTAAGGTGCTGACCTTTTTCTATTGATGGGGCTGGAGCGCATTATTATCAGCAACTGGGATTGAAGGGGGATATGGTTTGAGAGTCGGTGTGTATATCTGTCACTGCGGAATGAATATTCAAGGGGTTTTGGATTGCGAATTTCTCCGGGAGCGCTCCTCGAAACTTGAAAGCGTCTGCATAGCGTGTGAAATTCCATACCTTTGTTCGGAGGAAGGACAAAAGACCATCGAGCGAGATATTAAGAATGAAAGGCTTGAGCGCGTTGTTGTCGCTGCATGCTCACCACGCTTACATGAACCCACGTTCAGGGAGGCGCTTAAGCGAGCCGGGTTAAACCCGAACTTCCTGGAAATTGCCAACATCAGGGAGCAGTGCTCCTGGGTGCATGAAGGGGGACCAGCGGCGCAAGAGAAGGCGCTTTCGCTTATAAGGGCGGCTGTCTCAAGCTCGATTTACAAAGAAGAAATTACACCGGTGGTTTTTCCGGTGACGCAATCTGCTCTTGTGATAGGCGGTGGCGTCGCGGGGATGAATTGTGCGATCGCAATCGCGAACGCAGGCTACGAAGTCTTTCTGATTGAACGTTCCTCCACATTAGGCGGGCATATGGTTCAACTTGACAGGACGTTTCCCACTATGGATTGTGCCGCGTGTATAGTCACTCCTCTGATGAGCGATGTATTCAATCATCCAAGGATTCATGTATTCACCTTGAGCGAGATTGACTCACTTGAGGGATTCAAAGGCAATTTTAGAGCTCGAATCAGGCGCAAGCCGAGGTACGTGAGAATTGAGAGATGCGACGGCTGTTTGAAGTGCGCGGAAGCCTGTGTTCTTAAAGACAAGATACCGGATTCATTCAATCTGGGATTGAACAGAAGATCGGCTGTTTACATACCCTTTGCCCAGGCGCAGCCCGCTGCGGCTGTTGTTGATCCTCAAAATTGTCTGATTCTTGCCAAAGGCAAGTGTTCTTCGCCTTGTTTGGAAGCATGTGACCGTCGCGCGATAGATTTTGACATGACCGAGGAGGTCATCGATATAGAAATAGGAGCGGTGATTGTCTCCACTGGCTTTACGATTTTCGACGCAAGTGAGATACCCCGCTACGGGTTTGGGAGGTATCCGGAGGTAGTCAACGCTTTGCAGTTCGAAAGAATGCTTTCAGCCTCCGGTCCGACAGACGGTCGCGTTCTTCTGCCGGATGGGAAAGAGCCTCGGTCGATAGCTTTCATACACTGCGTTGGGTCAAGAGACGAAAGAACCCATGAGTACTGCTCGAGGGCATGCTGCATGTTCTTGATGAAACAAGCAGTAAGTGCTCGACAACTTTTGGACGCAATGGTCTATGAGTTTTACCTAGACATAAACGCTTTCGGCAAAGGACATCAAAATCTATACAAGCGGGCAAGACAGGAAGGTGTCCTTTTCGTAAGGGGGAGGGTAGCTGAAGTTGTCAAATTGAGGGGTGAACTGAAAGTAATAGCGGAGGACACATTGATTGACAAAGTAATTGAGGTGCCGGTTGACATGGTTGTGCTCGGAACGGGGCTACGCCCGCCTGAGGATACTGGCAAACTTGCAAAAACACTTAGGATTCACACAGATCCTGATGGTTTCTTCCAGGAAATGCACCCAAAGATGCATCCTTTGGAGACGAATGTTGAGGGCATAATGCTCGCGGGTTGCTGTCAGGCCCCTAAGGACATAACCGACACGGTGGCTCAAGCGCAAGCGGCGTCCGGTAAGGCGCTTGAAATCCTGAGTTCGGATTTCATGACTGCTGATGGGCCTGTGTGCCGCACCGATGAATCTTTATGCGTGGGCTGCGGGATGTGTGTTTTGGTTTGCCCGTTCGAAGCGGTTGAGTTTGGTGATAACAAAAAGGCAATCATTAAAGAAGCTGTCTGTCGCGGGTGCGGCATATGTGTTGCTGCCTGTTTTTCGGGCGCGATTAACATACCTGAATCGAATGATGAGCAGATACTGGAAAAAATCAAAGCTCTTTGCGCTTTCAGGGAGATTTCGGAGGCAAAAAAGATTTAAGTAGTTCATATCGCATGAATCAAACACGCGAATCTTCTGGAATTGATAAGGATGTGTCAGTGAGGAATCCAAAGCGTGAAGCTTCAACCTGCATAAGAGAAAGGCGGCGGGCCATTTCTTTCGCATGGGCGGTCTTCGTTGCGCTGATGACGCTTCTGTGTGGAACTTTCCTGCCGTCATCCTGCGGGAAAAAAGAAGAGAGGAGTCCGGGGGTAAATTTCGGTTATTTGCAGGGGGATATCTATGGCCTGCCGTTTGTAATTGCCAGGGACAAAGGCTTTTTGTCAGATGAGGGGCTGGAGTCAACCCGAGATGTCACATTCGATTCCGAGGCTGAGGAAATGGGAGCTTTCTCTGCAGGGGAAATTCACATTGGATATGCAAGTATAGATACAGTTATCACGTTCTTTTCGAGGAAAATGGCCGATGTAAGGATAGCCGCTCAAGTAAACAGCGGCGGAATGGCTCTTGCTGTGCGCAAGGAGCTGGGGGTTCGCAGTATATCCGGGCTCATCGGTCGTAAGGTCGCAGTCCCGAGTCTTTCCAGCCTCGAGTGTTTCTTTTTGCGGGAGATATGCAGGAAAAAGAGGATCGGAATCGATGAATTAAGGATAGTGGTAATGAGACCTGATGATATGATTGAAGCGATTTCCTCTTTAAGAATCGATGCGTTCGTTGCGTCCGAACCACTACCGTCTATTGCCCTAAGGCAAGAAAAGGCATCTATTCTTTGTTACTCGAAAAACATCCTTAAAGGTTTTCCTCACCATGTAATCGTGGTTGACTCAACTTTTTACGATAATAATGCGGACCTTGTGAAAAGATTCATAAAAGCTTTTGCCTCCTCAATGAGATACATTAAGGAAAATCCGTACGAGGTTCTTGATATTGCAAGGATTCAAACGGGTTGTGACGAGAAAACCCTATCGCTTGCGTTTAAAAGCATCGTTTTTTCTTGGGAATTACGTTCGGACGGTCTTGAAGAGTACGTGGATTTCCTCACCCAGACCGGGGTAGTTTCTGAAAAGGAGGCTGGATCTCTGCTGCCAAGACTGATAAGCGAAAGGTTTTCACCTTAATGCAAGTGGATCGCAAAATTGCAAGATGGTATTCGTTTGTTGAAAGATTTACGTGGCTTTGTTCCCGCAAACCGTTACATTTATGTGGTTTTTTGGTTTCTTTCTTGGGATCGGGAATGAATGTTTTATCCTGAGATGTTAACCGTCAGGAAAGAGCCGGTCGTTATGGACAGATCCGACTCAGGAAAGTGGGGTCTAAGCGATATTTGGGTTTGGTGAGCAATTGGAAGAAAGAAAAAATCAGCAAACGATTAAGTCCCGTAACGAATGCTTCAAACCGGATGTTTCCAAAAGGCAACACTTGATCTCTGAAACCGCCGAAGACGCCCTTTCTTGTCTCCAGTGCGGAGCGTGCTCGGCTTCATGTCCGGTCTGGAGGTTTTCGAGCCTTTCCCCGAGGCAAATAATGAGATTCATCTCGCTGGGGAATGAGGATGAAATCATGCGGCAGGAAGCCCTCTATTACTGCTCCGCCTGTTATTCGTGCGCGATGAGGTGTCCCGCTGGAATCAAGGTGACAAACGTCATACGTGATCTGAGAAACGTAATGGTTGATAGACAAATAGGTCCCTTGCCTCCTCACTTAGAGCTTGTAGGCAGTGTAAGAAACTATGATAACCCGTGGCAGAAGCCCAGAGCGCAAAGAGACAGATGGGTAAAAAAGGCTCGTGTCAGAATGAAGGTTGTGCCGGGGGAAGAGGCGGAATTCCTTTATTACCCTGGATGTACCGCGGCCTACATCCCGGCTATCCAGAACGTGGCGGTGTCAGCCGCCAAGCTGCTTGACGCTTTGGGAGTAGATTTCGGTATCCTGGGCAAAGATGAGATATGCTGTGGAAGCACATCAATGAGAGTGGGAATGAGGGATTTCTTTATCCGTCAGGCTGAGAGAAATATCGAGAGATTGAACGCTTCTAAAGCGCGGGTAATGGTAACAGCATGTGCTGGTTGTTACGGAATCATGAAGCTTGAGTATCCCAAATTTGGGGAACTGAATATGGAAGTGTTACATATCGTAGAGTTTCTTTCTCGCCTTTTGATGGAACGACGCGACCGGCTTCATCCTTTGGATTTGGCGGTTACATATCACGATCCGTGTCATCTCGCAAGACACGCGGGGGTCACCAAAGAGCCGCGAGAGGTCCTTTCGCTTATACCTGGTTTAAGGTTTATTGAGATGCCGAGATCCGGGGTCGATGGGCGCTGTTGTGGAGGTGGAGGGGGTTTGAGGACGGGGTACCCCCACATAGCGCATATGATTGCGTCTGAGAGGATAGAGGAGGCCGTTGAGGCAGGCGCGGAAGCCGTTATCACTTGCTGTCCGTTCTGCGAACTGAACCTCGGAGAAGCGAGTGCCGCAAGTTACGGCATAGAGGTTTTCGACATCGTGGAAATTCTTTGGCGTTCGGTCGGGGGTGATCTTTCATCGGTTTGATTTGCCCTGCAAATATTTAGAAACTCCAGTATAGCAGCCCCCCGCTTTCTCGGAGCAGTTAAGACCTCGAGTTTCTCTGCTAAATCCTCAAAAACCCCGTAAGACAGACCCCGTTCAACCATTGAAATTCATTGCTTCTGTTCGATTCTTTTCTATGTGAGGTTTCACCTTTATCTGTTATACTTTGCGCGGTTACAAGGAAAAGATACCCGATAAGGGTAGAGATCATGTCAAAAGATGTTTAATTGACGGAAAGGCGAGTTCACATAAAGGGGAGGAGATGCGTGAACTTTTTTATCCAGAGAGTGTAGCCGTCGTAGGCGCTTCTTCTGGCGAGAAGAACATGGGGAAGAATATAGTGGAGAATTTGCTCAACTGGGGATATAAGGGAAAGATTTTTCCGGTGAACCCTCGAGGGGAAGATGTTTTTGGCTTAAGAGGGTATAGAAGCATTCCGGAAATCGGAGAAAGGGTGGACCTCGCTGTCGCTTTTGTTCCCGCAAAAGCGGTGCCAGCGATAATGGATAGTTGCGCGGAGTGCGGAATCAAATGGATGGCGATTCCCTCCGGCGGTTTCTCGGAGTACGGACCTCAAGGAGAGGAACTCACTCGCATTATCAAAGAAAAGGCAGAAAAATACAGTATTCGCTTTGTGGGTCCGAACGGCCTTACGATAATCAACACGGAAAACGGTCTGTGCCTGCCGTTTTTAACGCTTAAGAAACGCGAATACGGTCCAATCTCAATAATTTCTCAAAGTGGTGGCGTGGGATTAAGTCTCATAATGTTCCTCGACAATAGCTGCGTGGGCTTCAGCAAGTTCATTTCGGTTGGGAACAAGGTCAACATGGATGAGCTCGATTTCCTCGAGTATCTGGCAGAGGATGAAAGCACCAAGGTCATCTGCATGTTCCTCGAGAGTGTCGTAAAGGGAAGGAGATTTTTAGAAGTCGCCTCAAGAGTGGATAAGCCCATAATTGTTTACAAGGCAAACGTTACCGAATTTGGCGCCAGGACCGCGGCAAGCCACACCGCCGCTCTTGCCAATAACGATGAGGTTTTAAACGGCGTTTTCAGGCAGGCAGGTATCATCAGGGTTGACACCATTAAGCGGCTCATTGAGACAGCAAGAGGCTTTGCCCTTCCGCCGATAAGAGGGAACAGGGTTGCGGTCATATCCCAGGCAGGAGGATATACGGTTTTGCTTGCCGATGAGGTGTATAAAAAGGGCTTTGCGCTCCCGGGCTTTTCATCCTCGACAATAGAGGGTTTAAAGGCATATGTGAGATCAGATGTCATAAGGCTATCCAATCCGCTGGACCTCGGCGATATACACTCTGCGGACGCCATTGTCTATGCCATGGATAGAGCGCTCGGGGAAGAGCAAATAGACGGGGCGGTGGTGGTGCTTCTGAGGAGAGCGGACGCGAAATACACGGGCGCCTACTCGGCGCTTTCGCGCGAGATATACTCAGACATAGGCAGGATTATGGAAAAACATAACAAGCCGATCGCCCTATGTTTGCTTACTCAGGCTGATTATTTGAAAAACGTTCAGCGCAGGATGTCATATCCTATATTCGAGACCCCTGAGGATGCCGTCACCGTTTTGGCTGCCCTGAGGGATTTCTATTCGCAGTCTAGGATTAACAGCAAATCATAGAACAACAGCCGGAATTTGATATCGTTTGAAATCTGGAACTCCACCTAAGAGACAAATTTCTGGCAATGTTTATCGAGCAGCTCATTCAAAGAACATCAGAATCGATAAGGATTGGTATTGGTAGCCCCGTTCCGGACGAAAAAGAGGATGAAATTTTAAAATCCCTTTCCTTTTGCGAGGTCAGAATCTTTCGCGATTGCGAGACTATTTTCTGCGCGCTTTTGGAAGGGTCGATTCACGGTGCGGTAAGAGGCTCGCTTTCAGCCTCACCTTTCCTTGAAGCCTTCAGGATAGCAACTGGACACCGCCCCAGAAGGCTCGCTCTACTTTCCACCGCTGAGGGCAAACGATTTGTTTTCGGGCCGGTTGGCA
>Ga0209721_1002450_pt1 | contig 11654 bp, 9 predicted proteins | sample TshhotsprinmetaG_FD_184139 | JGI IMG/M metagenome (GOLD analysis project Ga0209721, IMG submission 184139) | Hot spring microbial communities from South Africa to study Microbial Dark Matter (Phase II) - Tshipise hot spring metaG (SPAdes)... | ecosystem: Environmental > Aquatic > Thermal springs... | reverse complement strand
TACGAAGCTGCATTAAAATTAGCCCTTTATTAATCCCATACAACCTCCAAAATAAAAAAAACCGCTCACTTTAGAGCGGTTTTTTTATTCTCTTTATTTTTCTTTTGATACCAATATTACTCTATTAATTACAAACCCATTAACAGATTTTTGTAAACATCATGCAAATGCAACTCTCACTCTTTATAAAAATATAGAAATAGCCCGATTAAAAATTTTTGCACAAACATCTTATCTTTCAAAAAGTAATTTTTTAATCATAACATAAACATTCAGCTAAATCTATTTCCATTTAAACTCTAAACTCATCTTTTAGTATTTTAGCAAATATAAAAACAAATTAAGAGGTCAAATATGGAATTTTTAGAAAAACTCAGAATTGAACCTAAAAATTATGGTGCTTCAACTGGAACTAACTGGTTTAAGACTGAAACTGAAGGAGAAATAAAAGTTATTTCACCTGTCGATGGCAAATTGATCACAACAGTTTATCAATCATCAAAAGACGATTATGAAAAAATTATTGAACAAGCAATAGATGCCTTTAAATACTGGAGAACAGTTCCCGCCCCAAAACGCGGAGAAATTGTTCGACAAATTGGAATGCGTCTTAGAGAATACAAAAAAGAGTTAGGAATGCTTGTTTCATACGAGATGGGAAAATCAATTCAAGAAGGCTGGGGTGAAGTGCAGGAGATGATTGATATATGCGATTTTGCTGTAGGCCAATCGCGAATGCTTTATGGATTGACAATGCATTCAGAACGCCCGAAACATAGAATGTATGAACAGTGGCATCCATTAGGAATTGTTGGTATTGTTACGGCTTTCAACTTTCCAGTAGCAGTATGGTCCTGGAATGCCATGATTGCAGCTGTTTGTGGTGATGTTTGCATCTGGAAACCAAGTTCTAAAACACCTCTTTCAGCAATTGCTACTCAAAAAATTATTGCTGATGTACTTAAGGAAAATAATCTACCTGAAGGAATTTTTTCTTTGATCATTGGCAAAGGTGCCACCGTTGGTGAACGAATGCTAGAAGATAAAAGAGTTCCATTAATTTCCATAACAGGTTCTACAGCTGTGGGAAGACACGCCGCGGAAGTTATTGGAAGAAGATTGGGGCGTGCAATTCTTGAACTTGGTGGAAACAATGCAATTATTATTACACCCGATGCAGATTTAAAACTGGCCATTACAGCTACTGTCTTTGGAGCCGTTGGTACTGCTGGTCAGAGATGCACAACCACTCGAAGGTTAATCATTCACGAATCAATTTTCGACAAAGTTAGAGAATCCCTTATCAAAGCATATGAGAGTCTAAAAATTGGTAATCCACTTGATGAAAAAAATCATATGGGTCCATTAGTTGATAAAGCTGCTGTTGAACTTTATATCAACGCACTTGAAGAAGTAAAAAAAGAAGGTGGAAAAATTATTTATGGTGGTGAACTGCTGAAAGGTCCAGGTTACGAAAGTGGATGTTATGTTAAACCCGCATTAGTTGAAGCTGAAAATCACTACAAAATTGTTCAGGAAGAGACTTTTGCGCCAATTTTATATTTAATAAAATATTCTGGTTCAGTTGAGAACGCCATTGCAATTCAAAATGATGTTCCTCAAGGATTATCATCAGCTATTTTCACAAATAATTTACGGGAAGCAGAAACATTCCTTTCAGCTTGGGGCAGTGATTGCGGCATTGCTAACGTGAATATTGGAACAAGTGGTGCCGAAATTGGTGGTGCATTTGGCGGCGAAAAGGAAACTGGAGGTGGTAGAGAATCGGGTTCTGATGTATGGAAAGCTTACATGAGACGACAAACAAATACGATTAACTTTAGTACAGAATTACCTTTGGCTCAAGGAATAAAATTCGAGATTTAAAAACAAAAATGGGGGAATGACTTTCCCCCTCTTGTTTATCTTTTGAAATAGTAAGAAGCTAAAAAATCATTTTAACTTAACTGCTAAATCAAAAACTTCTTTAGAGTGAGTATTAACATCAACTTTTTCTAATATGTGGGCGATTTTTCCTTCTTTATCTATAATAAATGTAACTCTTTTTGAAAAACCAAGTGGACTCAATACGCCGTAAGCTTTTGAGACAGTTTTAGATTCATCAGATAAAAGTGGAAAATTTAAGGAATATTTTTCCACAAATTCCCTAATAGATTCTCTTGAATCTACACTAATCCCAAAAACCGGAATGTTTTCTTTTTCAAATTTAGACCAATCATCTCTAATACCACAAGCTTGTTTTGTACAACCAGGAGTATTTGCTTTGGGATAAAAATATATTACAACTGGTGTCTTATCCTTAAAACTTGAAAGAGTATAATAAATTCCATTAGCATCAGATAACTTAAAGTCCGGTGCTATATCACCAACCTTAAGTCTATCGCTGCTGGAAAATAAATTTAATACCTTAAAGAATAGCAAAACAACGATTACAGCAAAAAATATTTTCATAGCTTGAATTCACCTTCTTTTTTTTCGTTATTTTTGAATAATTAACATGTTTCTAACAATAAAAATTCCTTAATCAATATGATAAAAGTTTTAATTTTTGATCTTGGAAATGTCTTAATTTATTTTGACTGGAACTTAGCCATACGTAATATGAATGAATATCATAAAGGATTAGGCGATAAAATTAATGATTATTTCAAAACAAATAGAGAAATAATTACAAGACTCGAAAAGGGTAAACTATCACCCGAAATTTTCTTCAGTGAAATCAAAAAATCCTTCAACTCATCAATAGATAAAGATACCCTCTTCAAATTTTTTTCAGAAATATTTTCAGAGAATAAGATTTTAACTAAAAAGTTGCCTAAAATAAAAAAACTATTTCCTATTTGTGTGCTTTCAAACACAAATATTATACATAGAGAATATGGTTGGAAGAAATATACATTTTTAAAATACTTTGATAAACTTTTCCTTTCTTACGAAATAGGACATGTCAAGCCGGAAAAAGAGATTTACTTATTTGTGCAGAATTCCTTAAAAGTACATCCATATGAAATTCTTTACATTGACGATATTGAAGATTATGTAGACGCAGCAAAAGAAGTTGGATGGAATGCTATTAAATTTGAATCAAATGAAAAGTTATTTGACGAGCTGAAATTGTTTAATATTAATTTAACCTAATCATTTTAATCTAATTTAAGTCGCTTAAAAATATAGTCAACTCTTTCTAAAAGTTTGGAGGAATCAAATATTTTTTCGGTTTCTTCCTCATTCAAATACTTAGTAATTTTTGGATGATTAAGTAATTCGGTTTTAAAGTCAGAATTTCCATCCCAAATTTTCATAGAAATTGACTGTACTATTTTGTATGCTTCTTCGCGTGTCATTCCTTTTTCAACAAGAGCAAGCATTACCTTTTGTGAATGAATAAGACCCTTAGTAAGTTTGATATTAGCCTCAATACGATCATAATTAAACTTCAAATTTTCTAAGACGTAAATCATTTTGTGGATTATGTAATCAAGAAGAATTGTCGTATCTGGGAAAATCACTCTTTCCACGGATGAATGAGAAATGTCTCGTTCATGCCATAAATTAATATTTTCTAATGCCGCAAAAGCGTTTGTTCGTATTAGCCTCGCAAGTCCTGCTATTCTTTCGCACAAAATAGGATTTTTCTTATGTGGCATAGCTGAAGAACCTTTTTGACCTTCTGTGAAAGGTTCTTCAACTTCCCGAACCTCAGTCCTGTGAAGATGACGAATCTCCGAAGAAAATTTTTCCAATGACGATGCTATCAATGATAATGTCATCAAATACTCAGCATGAACATCTCTTTGAACAATTTGAGTAGATATGTTAGCTGATTTAATACCCAACTTTTTACATACATATTCTTCGACTTCAGGACTAAGATGCTCATATGTTCCAACTGCACCTGAAATCTTACCAACCGCACAATTTATTGCTGCCCTTTCAAGACGCTCTAAGTTTCGGGAAACTTCATCATACCATAACGCAAACTTTAAACCATACGTAATAAGTTCAGCATGAACACCATGAGTTCTTCCAATACAAATCAAATTCTTATGCGTAGAGGCAAGTTTCCTTAAAATTGATAGTAGCTTTTTAAGACCATCAATCAAAATTTTCGAAGCTTGTTTAATTTGAACAGCAAGGCATGTATCCAGAACATCCGATGAAGTCATTCCATAGTGAATGAATTTACCAGATTCACCAACAGTGCTGCTTACATCGGTTAAAAATGCCAGAACATCATGATTAATTTTATCTTCAATTCTTTTGATACGATCAACATTAAATTTTGCTTTAGATCTTATTTGATTGGAAATACTTTTTGGGATTTCTTTTAAATGAGCACGGGCCTCTACAGCAAGTAATTCAATTTCTAACCAAATTTTAAACTTGTTTACCTCTGACCAAATTTCGCTCATTTCCTTCCGTGAATATCTCTCAATCATCTTTTCTCCAATTTCATTCTTCTTTCAACAATTTTATCATTGCTCAAAACTTTTAATGTAATTATTTGTCCTGTTCTAAATTCATTAAAAATGGACTTAATATCATTTTCATCATTAATCTTCTCTCCTTCTACTTCAAGAATTATGTCTCCCACTTCGATTCCAGCTTTATCTGCAGGACTTCCTGGTTGAACTTGTGTAACTACAACCCCTTTGGAACTCTTGAGTCCATAATACTTTGAAATTCTTTCATCAAGATTTTGAATCGAAAGACCAGTCCAAAAATTCCTATCAATTTTAGAATTTTTCTTAAGTTCTTCCACAACTCTTTTAATTTTATTAACGGGAATGGCAAAACCAATTCCAATATTACCGCTAGAATATGTATTTCCTGTGTAAATCAAAGTATTCATTCCTATTACTTCACCAAGACTATTAACTAATGGACCACCACTATTTCCTCCATTAATCGGCGCATCAGTTTGGATCATTTTCCTGTAATATCTATTATTAACTGGTTGAAGAGTTAGATCAACAGAACTAACAACTCCAACCGTAACAGTTGGTTTGTTATTAATATCAAATAGCCCGAAAGGATTTCCCAATGCAATCACCCATTCACCTATTATCACATCATTAGAATTACCTAGTATCAGATATGGCAGATTTTTTCCATTTATTTTCAATAAACAAATATCACTGGAAGGATCGCTTCCTATTATTTCGGCATCGTATCTTTCACCATTTGTAAGTGTCACAACAATTTTTTTTGCATTTCCCGCTACATGGTCATTTGTAACAATATAACCATCGGGCGAAATAATAAAACCACTTCCTAAACTATGAACTTCTTTTTTATAAGTTCTATCTCCAAAGAATCTTCGAAAGAATGGATCATCCCTGAAGAATGGATCATCAAAAAATGAAAAGAATGGATCACGGTATTCTCTAACTTCTGTAACATTTATTCCAACAACGGCAGGACTTACTTTTCTAACTGTTCGAGTTATTGCCGTTTCCCTTGAATTCGTAATATCCTGATTAATACTTTCTTTTAAATTATAGTTCGCTGGAAGAAAGGTAGAAGTATCATTTGAGATGTATAATTTTGAATCGTCATTAAATAATAGTTGCTGAATAATTAAAGTAGAAGATACTGAAAGACCAATAATCAAGAACCCAAACAAAATTAGAGTATTTTTCATAATTCCCTCTCATAACTATAATTTTTTTTACTTATTATCTGCTTTATTGGTTCAAAGTGTTTAATTAAAATTATCGATAAAACTAGAACTACAATAATTAAATATGTCAGGAAATTATCCGGAGCTGGAAAGGTGAAATTTTTGACTAAATCATATCCCATTATAAGTAAACTCAGAGTTAATATAGTTGCTAGCACGTTTCCAAGATGTATATCTTTTTTTAAGATATACACCACTAACCATGTAATTCCCCAAATTACAAAAGCTAAAGGTATAAATAAAAAAGTTGAACCTAAAGCTGTCGCTAGTCCTCTCCCACCTCTAAAATTTATCCATATAGAAAAACAATGACCTAGAACGCTCCAGAAAACACTCAATCCAACCCCTATAAAACTTTCACTCATAAAATGTTTTGTTAATATTACAGCCAACAAACCTTTAAGAAAATCAATAGCAAATACTGAAAAACCTAACAAAAAGGAGCCACTGACTTCGTAAGCATTTAAACCTCCAACATTACCAGACCCAGCCCTCCTAATATCTATTCCTCTGAACAATTTCATTAAAATATATGCAGTAGGTATTGAACCAAGTAGATAACTATAACTCGAAATGATAAGATAATTCATACTTAAAATTACCAAAAATGAAAAGTTTAACAAAATTGCACTATTACAGTAATTTGAAACTAATTTATTTCCATGATTGTAATTAATTAAAACAGTTCATTTAATAAATTTGTAACAAATCCGATAGTAAATGTTTGAGATATGCAGAAGAATTATTTAATAATCTGGTTTCATTTATTCTTAATTTTATTTGGTAAATTAAATGGTCAATTTTTTTGGTCAAACCCTTCTATTCAACATAATACACTGCGAGATCTTGAACTATTTAATAATTATCAACTGATCGTTGTAGGTGACTTAGGAACATACTTAACTTCCACAGATTCGGGAAAAAACTGGGAAGTCAGACATCGATTTTTAGGTCTTGAAAACGATTTAAATTCGATTGATTTTACCGATCAGAACAACGGCTGGATTTGCGGCTCCTATGGGTTGATCATCCGTACATTTGACGGAGCAAATTCATGGCACATTCAAACCTCTCCAACTATTAATAATCTCCGAAAAGTTTTTGCTTTACGTTGGGATAGAGCGTGGATTGTAGGCGAAAATGGAACTATTCTATATGCACCGAACGGTTATACATTTCAAATTCTACAGTCTCCTACAATCCGAAATTTGAATTCATGCTACTTTTTGGATGAAAGTAACGGATTCGTTGTTGGTGATAGTGGAGTAATGTTAAGAACTTTCAACAGTGGCTATACATGGATTACAATTCCCTTACCTGAAGTTAAAAAGAACATATTAGATATCTGGTTCACTTCATCAAATAGAGGTTATGCAGTTGGTGATTCAGGATTGATTTTAAGAACAACAAACGGTGGTTTTTCATGGACAATAATAGGCAGAGATATTACTCAATCAGATTTGAATTCTCTTTACTTTTTCGATGATTACCGTGGTTATGTTGTTGGAAAGGAATCTCGAATTTTCTATACATCAGACGGAGGACAAAACTGGATATTTCAGTATAGTCCAACCTGGCGAACCTTATTTGGTTGTTATTTTATAAACAATTCAACGGGCATTTGCATTGGCGATTGGGGAACAATTTTAAGAACTACAAATAGTGGATCTGGCTGGCTACAATTAAATAGAGGCAGCGATGAATATTTAAATAAATCATTTTTCATAAATGAATACCTAGGATGGGTTGCTGGTGATCGAGGTACTATTCTTAAAACTTCTAATGCAGGAGTATCCTGGTATAAAGTCCTGACCTGGAATAGATGGAATCAATTTATGACTGCAGATATAAATACTATTCAAATGCTAGATGAATACAGAGGTTATGCTATAGGTGATTCGGGTTACTTTGGATGGACAACAGACGGCGGTGAAAATTGGTATTTTTATCACTATGACTCAACAAACAGAATGGATGATTTATTTGGTTTACATTTTTTCGATCAATATAATGGATGGGTTGTAGGAGGTTACTGGAGTCAGCCAGTTTTTCTTAAAACCACAAACGGAGGTCAGAACTGGTATATTTGGCGACCATCTGACCAGTATTATGCCGCTGTCCCACTCCACATTCAAATGATAAATTTTTCCTATGGATGGTCTTCAGGTAGAACGGGAGTGCTAAGATATACTACTAATGGAGGTCTATCATGGAATTACTATGATCCAAATATCTTAGGATTTGGTGATTGGTTAAATTGGATAAAATTCGTTAACCCAAATATTGGATGGACTTGCGGAAAAGCAGGTAAAATCTTTAAAACAACTAACTCTGGTTTATATTGGTTTGAACAATTTAGTGGAGTAAGTAAAGAACTTCTGTCTATAAATTTTTATGACGAGAATTTAGGATTCGCTGTAGGCGAAGATGGTCTTGTATTAAAAACTACAAATGGTGGTGAGGATTGGATTGAACTTCCAAGATTTACCCGAAGCAGATTAAAATCAATCTTCATTATTAATAATCAAATTGCCTATATTACTGGTGACCTTGGTTTAATTTTAAAAACTACTAATTCAGGTTTATCCTTTACTCAAATTAACCCTATGTTAGCAGATGATTTTGAACTAAAACAGAATTATCCTAATCCATTTAACTCTTTTACACAAATTCAATTTAAATTAACGCGTGATTCTGAAATAACTATTGATCTATTCAACTCTAATGGTGAAATGATTACAAATATCTATAAGGGAAGGTTGAAAGAAGGAAATCATAAAATTATGTTTAATCCTGGGCAAATAAATTTCAATCTCCCTTCTGGAATTTACTTTATAAGATTAAAAAGTAATTTCATTTCAAAAACTATTAAAGTAGTATTATTAAAATAACGTCTGGTAAGCAGGATTACTTAAATTTCGAGGAAAATTAAATTGATTCTACTTATTTAATTAAAATAATGGAAGTTATGCTTTATGATAAAAAAAATATTTCTATTTGTTCTTCTTTTCTCATTTCAAAATATTTTTGCACAATTAACTCTTGAATATCAATCCTCTTTTTTTCCATATAATAGTGTATCAGGATGGTTTCCCTTTAAAAAACTTTCTGATGGATGGGAATACCGATTTTATTATGTAGACTCAACTGTATTTAAAATTTATTCATCGCATTATTATGGCACTGTACAATACACTTATAATTTTACACCTCCAGAAGTTGCAGCAGGAGGAAAAATTTACTCATTAGGGGTTGATTTATCAGGCGATGCAATTGTAGAATTTTACGTACTTGGATATTACGGAACTATATCTTATCCAAGGCAATCCGTAAAAATACTTAATGTTGTAAATAATAGTGTTTTGCTAGAATTAAATAACGTTCAATATTACTATTCCGCTCCAGATCTTTATGACATTGACAAAGATGGTTACTTAGAGTTGATTTTTGTTGAATACGATATTTACAATAGTTATAATTATCGATTGTTAGTTTATAACACCAATGTGAGTACATCAATACTTAATGACTCTAACTTTAATTTTGATCTCAAACAAAATTACCCGAACCCATTTAATCCAGAAACCACCATTGAATTTTCAATAAACAATTCTTCACACTTGAAAATTGACATTTACGATGTCACTGGAAATCACATAGTAAACTTAATTGATGACCACTTACCTCCAGGGAACCACAAGGTTTTATGGAATGGTCTGGATAAAAATAAAAGAAAAGTTTCAAGTGGAGTATACTTTTATACGTTAACACAAAATGAAATCATAGTTACCAAAAAGATGATTTTATTAAAATAAATTATCTGTAAAAAGAAAACAGATTTTTTACATTTCAACATTATTCATTAGTCTTTCCTATGAAAAAATATTGTGATCTTTGGAACAATTACTTATGAATTATACACATAAAAATTATAATACATTGATTCTGAATTTGTTAAATTAAAGTATATGGAGAAATATGCGATGTAGTAGTTTCAATTGGAACTGTAAAAAATTTACAAAAAGGCATTCAGTAACTATTCTTAAAACATAAAACAAAACCAATGACTCAAGAAACATATTTAAATATTGTATCCATGACAAAATCTGTAACAACAACAGTATTAATTGTATTTCTAAAGTGTAGTTTATTCTCCCTTTTAGGATTAGGTTCGTACCTTTATTCCTGCATTTTATTTTTTGATTCTACTGGCAAAGAACTCAAAGCAAAGATTATTGTTTATTAACTCACACGTCCAGTTTATTAACCCACAGTGATATTTAATTAATAAAAAGTCAATACAGATTCCCAGCACCCGGAGACAAAATAAAAACTATTTTTAACTTGACAAAATACTCTGCTGCTATTACTTATAAAGAATTCAGACATAATTGTTGGTATTTATAATTTAAGGAAATAATTAAAAATTGCCTCCTGCAAAGATATTAACAAATATTCTAAAGAATGTACCTTTTAACTATTGGGAACAAAAATCACTTCTTTCATTCCTGAAGTGAAATTAGCATAAAAATTGAGCTTTAATAGAATCATGAAATGGAGATTTCTTTATAAAATTGTCCAGGCTCCACCCAAATATGTTCAGAGTAGAATAGCAAGTTTTGCTGGATAATTTAGTAAAGCCGATTAATTTGATAATTTTCGCTCTAAAGTTAAATGTGGGTATTTTAATGTTGCAAGGACTTTGAGTAATAAAAGAGTTAAAAAATGATTAGTATTTTCTCAAAAGTTGTATTTGCTTAAAGACTATAGATTGGGATATTAATTCATCACATAGATAGCGACCTGAAGATTTTATAGAAGTAGGCTCACAGAGTCATGCAGAATTTACTGGCACGTCAATATTGATTTCACCAGAATGAAGTATATTTTTGATTAATTAAATTGGGTACGTCCTGTTGATTAAGATATTGCAACATTAATTCATAATTTATGTTTTTTTGAAGTTAATAGTAAATGCAGTAAGATCATTCCTCAAATAGATTGCCAAATAAACAATTAGACGGTTAGAAATCTTTAAGATGCCAGGGTTGAAGATTGAATATCAAAATTTTGTTCCAATGTTCATTTAATTGAGATTTTAATTGAAAGTTGATTAAAGTGAAAATTATTAAATACGCTGGATGTAATTTCTAATTATGCCCCGAAACTTAGATGTTTGTTAAATTTCGGGGCTTCAAAAATAAACTATTATTTATACTTTGAAATATTATTACTTTAAGATAGCGTCTTTACAAGCTTTCGCAACCTTAAACTTCACAACTTTTTTAGCTGGTACTTGAACCATTTCACCCGTTCGTGGATTTCGAGCCATTCTCGCTTTTCTTTCAACCAAAACTAGTTTTCCAAGTCCAGGAATAGTAAATGAATTTTTTGCTTCTTCATAAGCTAAAAGCACTAGACCCTCTAAAAGTTTTTTGACTACCGATTTTTTTAAGTGATTTTTTTCAGCTAGTGTACTGATAATTTGTAATTTTGTTAAAGCTTTTGCCATTCTTATGATCCTTTATTTTTTATTATGAGTGTATGATGGATTGATATGAATTAAAATAAAATAAGAATTATTGACCTCTATATTTTGGTTAACACCATGATTCTTTTTCATAGCACCAATTTAACATTAGTCCAACTGATATTCAACAAAAACATAAAGTTTCAATAGAAATTAATTAATTTATCAATAATACTTCACTAACCTTTATTTACTTTTACCATACATAAGAAATCGACTCAAAGATTTAAGTGTCTACTTTTGATTCTGACCAAAGTTTGAGTAACTCGTTTTTAGATAACTCATTAATAGTTTTTTTTTACTTTCAGTTTCATCTCCAAATTCTGAAATCTCTTTATGAACTTCTCGTTTGCAATTCTTAAAGATTCTTCCGCATCAATCTTATTTAATCTTGCAAAGTTAACGAGAGCAAAAAGAAAA